>Ga0137387_10000871_pt1 | contig 14023 bp, 13 predicted proteins | sample SagtaG_3_FD_104909 | JGI IMG/M metagenome (GOLD analysis project Ga0137387, IMG submission 104909) | Vadose zone soil microbial communities from Angelo Coast Range Reserve, California, USA - Sage2_R_115_16 metaG | ecosystem: Environmental > Terrestrial > Soil > Vadose zone > Saprolite | place...
CGACCGGTTTTGTCGAGCGCCTCGCGAATCATGCGAATATCCTCTCCCTTGTACGGGTGGCTAGAAATACAATCCACTTTCAGGAAGTCCACTCCCCATTGCGCATAAAGCCGGGCGATGGAGTCGTAGTACGCTTGACCCGCGGGCTTGGCAGGATCGACTCCATAGTTGAATGGGTTCCACGGGCATGTGTCTTTCGTGTCGGCTGCATCGGCTGCGTGAAAGGACGATCCTTCGACCGGCAGATTCCGATCGACGGCCTGTTTTGGAATACCGCGAAGAATGTGGATTCCGAATTTCAGCCCCAGCGAATGCACATAGTCGGCAAGTGGTTTGAATCCCGCGCCGGAGTTCGCGGAAGGAATCGAATTTGTCGCCGGCGTAAACCGGCCGAATTCATCGAGACTGTATTTCGAATTTTTGGCGTTGGTTTCGCCAGTGTGATTGGTAATGTACCAACCCATATCCATAACAATGTATTCCCAGCCGTGCGATTTCAAGTTTTGCGCCATCCATAATGCATTCGCGCGGATATCCGTCTCGCTCACACTTTCCCCGTAAGCGTCCCAACTGTTCCAGCCCATTGGCGGTGTTCGAGCCAGGACCGTGGTTCTTTCCTTTTGCGCGAGTGCCGTTGCAATCGTGGTTAGACGACTCGAAACTCCCACAGCCAAAAACCCCGCCAGCATCTTCCATTTTGTTTTCATGAGGTGTGTTCAGTCGAAAATCGGCAGAGGCGTTTGCGTTGCTCCCGTGGACCAACAACCCGCCTCCCGAACCGGAGCGAAGGAGTGCCGATGCAGCGGAGTTGGTCCCAGGCGCTTCAGCGCGTCCAGATGTTCCGGCGTGCCATAGCCTTTGTGCTGCGCCAACCCGTACCCGGAATAAATCGCATCCCACTCGTTCATGCGAGTATCACGGTGAGTTTTCGCCAGGATGGAAGCGGCGGCGATGGAAACGCTGCGCGCGTCGCCCTTGATCAGCGATTTCTGCTCGATCAAAACATCCAGTTGCATGGCATCAATCAGCAGATAGTCCGGCACAATGGAGAGCTGTTCTAAGGCAGCGGTCATTGCCTGACGGCTGGCCTGATAGATGTTCCACGCGTCGATGCGCGAAGCGTCCACTTCCGCGACCGCCCAGGCCAGCGCGTGCTGACGAATGCGAACGGCTAAGTCGTCGCGCCGCTCGGGCAAAAGTTTTTTGGAGTCGTCCAACCCTACGATGCGCCGTTTGGGATTGAGGATCACCGCCGCGGCCACCACCGGACCGAAGAGCGCTCCCCTCCCGGCTTCGTCAATGCCGGCAATGCGCGTCCAGCCGAGTTGCCGCGCGGCTCGTTCGAAACGGGATGAGCACAGGCGCGTCATGCGTTGTTCGCGCAAATTCTAGCATGGCACGCGAACGCCTATTCCACCGTTTGCGAAACTAAAATTGTGGCTGTTGAAATGATGGAGTTGCGTGAGACCCGGCGGAAAAAAGCCTCTCCCGTTGGAGGGAGAGGCTTGGTTGGAATCGTTGTGCGTCACGGCGCGAACGCCGCGATTCGAATTACGCTTGTGTGCTGGAGCCGGCGGCCGCGATAGCCGTGTCGACTTCCTCGCGGGCCTTTCCGGCGCGCTTGATGCGGGCTGCCTTGCCTCTGAGGTCGCGCAGGTAGTACAGCCGCGCACGGCGTACGTGGCCCTTGCCGGTCACCTCAATCGAGGAGATTGTCGGCGAGTGCAGCGGAAAAATACGTTCCACGCCAGTGCCAAAGCTCACACGGCGGACCGTGAACGTCGCGCTGGAGGCCCGACCCTTCTTCGAAATCACCACACCCTCGAATACCTGGATGCGTTCCTTGACCTTCTCGCCTTCGCCTTCTTGCAGGCGCACATTCACCTTCACGGTGTCGCCCGGACGAAACTCAGGCAAATCTTTACGCAATTGCGCTTCATGCAGCTTACGAATTACCGGATTCATGTTCCTTATTCCCTGCAGACCCACTCAGGCGGGGCCAGCTCTTCTTAGACAAACAATAATTATAGGCAAAAACCGCTCGTATTTCTAGCCAAATCGGGATGCAGACGGACGAAGTACTAACGGATGACAGAGAGCTTCGGCGGAGTCTTGGTGTTGCACAGCCCTAGGCCGACGCCGAAACTGACGAGCTGCGCTTGATAATCGTCCGCGCGAAGTGCTCCATTTCTTCGAGTTGCGGGCTGAACTGGAGCAGCACCAGGTCGACGCCGACCTTTTCAAATTCGGCGAGGCGCTCGGCTACCTGCTCTGGGGTGCCCACCAGGCCAGAGCGCAATCCGCGATTCGAAACGGAGTAATCTTCCAGCGAAACACGCTGCTCCAGCTGAGTTCCTGCCAGCCACTCTTGATAGTTCGCGTAGCCAGCCGCGGACTGCTGCACATCCGTGATGCGCCGCACCTCGTCCTCGGCTTCGCGTTGCGTCTGTCGAACCACGGCGTACCCTGCCACGCCGAATTTCAGCGGAGGCAAATTGTGCCGTGCGCGGCGTTCGCGAAGATCCTTGATCTTTTCGCCCACACGTTCTGGCGGATCACCATGCATCAGGTAGGCGTCGCACTTTTCAGCGATCAATTCTTTCGCTGCCGGTGATTCTCCACCCGCATATAGTGTTGGTCGCGGCTTCGAAACCGGTTTCGGCTCGAGGACATTGTCCTCAACACGATAATATTTGCCGGAATAAGAAAAGTGCTCCTGCTTCCACGTGCCGTCCAAAACATCCAGCCACTCTCTTGTGCGCGCGTAGCGATCATCATGCTGCTCGAAAGTCACGCCGTACTTGCGCGCTTCCTCTGCCCACCACGACGAAACAACATTCAAAGTAAGCCGCCCGTTGCTGATGTGATCGATATTGGCCGCCTGCTTCGCCAGCAGCGCCGGCAAATGAAACGTTGGCCGAACTGCGACCATCAATTCGATTCGTTCCGTAACGGCGGCAAGTGCCGCCGCTGTCGACCACGCGTCCAGAGACGGTGCTTCCATCCCTTTGATGTCGTTCAGATTCAACTCGGCAATTAATGTCAGGTCGAAGCCGATCGCCTCACTGCGCTGCGCCAGCTTCTTCACGTAAGTCCACGTCGCTTGCATGTTTTCGTTCTCGACGTTGCGCAGCCAGCCGCCAAAAACCGGAAGCCAGTATCCGTATCTCATCGTTGAGCTCCGCCGGCAGCAGCCTTTTCTCCGCGAGTCGCTTCGTGGCGAATTGCTTCGTCAATCAAAAATTCCGCCAGCCGCGTGTAAGGATCAAAGCCAATCACGCGGACTGGATCGGCAACAAAATTAGAAAGCGCATTCACGTCATAGTAGAGTTGCCGCCCGGTGCGGTCGTCTGTTACATATTCGATTCCGCCGACTTCCACTCCCGCCAGCTCCATGATGCGTTCGGCATCTTCGATCAATTGGGCAGGCGGAGTATAGGCTTCCACCTTCATGCCGCTTTTTGGAGCGTCTACTGGGCACGCGATGCGCATTAACTCCTCGCCTTTGGTGTTCTGGCAAATATCGGCAGGACATAGATTGAAACTCTCGCCAGTGGTGTGGATCCGGATGGCGTAAAGATACTTCCCGCCAAGCACTTCGATTCGCGTAATCACGCCGTTGCGTGCAGTAAAAGCTTCCTGCACCAGCGCGGTCGAATCGATTCCGAAATACAAGCGCTTTTCCTCCACAGCCCGGCGCAGGTCCTCCGGCGAAGAAAATTTCTCGATGCCCGCTCCGCTTCCTCCGATGTTTGGCTTGATTACCACTGGAAATCCGATCGCTTCCGCCGCTCCCAGAGCCTGCGATGGATGGTTGATGACCCGCGCCTTGGGGTAAGGCAGTCCAAGCTTTTCCAGATTCGTAAGCTGCTGCGCCTTTGAAATTTCGTGCGCGAAGCCGCGATAGCCGTTCACGACGCGCACGCCTTTTGCTTCCAGGTGTGCGAGGTAATCGAGCGTATAGAAAATGCAGTGTCCCAGCCCGCGTTGCCACGCCGAAGGGCTCATCCGGTTGAACAGCAACGAAAATTCTTCTTCGGCGGAGGTCGCGTCATACTGGTGATTGCCTGCTTCGATCTTCTTCCAAGGCACACCGCTCTCATCCAATCGCTGAAACAGTGGCCGGAACCAGTCCGGATGCTCGTAGTAAATGGCAATCGGACGCTGCAGTTCGTCCCGCGTTTCCTTTTTCCCGCTGCTCATGACCCCTCGCTTGGTTGCCAAATCGCTCGGAAACTCTCACTCGCAATTAAAGCCGCCCGTTTACAGGTTCGCATGCATTAGAGGCTGGAAAGGTCGGGCCGGTTACGGCGCGTCTTTTCGAGCGCACAAGCACGCCGCCACTTGGCGACTTCGGCGTGGTTGCCGCCGATCAGAACTTCGGGGACTTTCCAGCCGCGAAAATCCGCAGGACGTGTGTAGTGAGGATAATCGAGCAGCCCGCGACTAGCCGAAAGCGCTTTGTGCAGCGCGCCGGCCTCGGATTGCTCCGCGCGCTCAAGCAGACTGAATGATTCGTTTTGAGAGGACGCTTCGTTGCCGAGGGCTCCGGGCAGTAGCCGCGTTACCGCGTCGATGATCAACGCCGCGGGCAATTCGCCCCCGGACAAAACGAAATCCCCAATCGAGACTTCCTCCGTTGCCAGATGTTCCGCAACACGTTCGTCCACGCCTTCGTACCTTCCACAGATAAACACGATGCGCTCCATTTGCGCGTAACGCCTCGCCGTTTCCTGCGTGAAGCGTTTGCCCGCCGCCGACAGCAGCACGATCGCGGTTTTCGAATCGAGTGCGCGTTTCGCCTCGGCATCGCCCATCGAATCCCCAAGCAAGAATTCCACCGCCTCAAACAGCGGCTCTGGCTTCAGCACCATTCCTTCACCGCCGCCAAACGGCCGATCATCCACCGTGCGATGCTTGTCTTTCGTGAACAGACGCAAATCCTGCACGTGGATTTCAATCAAGCCGGCTTCGCGAGCCTTGCGAACGATGCCGTGCTCGAGCGGCCCCGAAAAAAACTCCGGAAAGATGGTGATCAGGTCAAAACGCATAGGAGCTGAAATCGTTTCAGTGTAGCAGCGCCAGTTGACGCGTAACAGCGTCGCGATTGCCGCGCTATGGATTCAATTCCCGCAAGCCCTCAGGCAGCTGCACTTCGATTCTGCGGGCAACGACGTCTAGCCGTTTGCAAATATCTTCGGCGAGAGGCACGAGTAATTCACCGCGCGAAGTATCCACCGCGAGCAGCGGAGTTCCGGGCTGGCCTTCACCTGGGAAATAAACGTCGCGTACCTTCCCAAGCAGCGCGGGAGCCTGCGCAAGCGAACACGGCGAAGAACTGACGGGCGATGCAGTTGCGGCAAGCTCAAAAACCGAGCATCCAATGAGATCGGTCACAAAAAAACTACCAGCGGGCACTTCCGCGCGGCGCTCCAGAGGAATCTGCACTTCTAGGCCGCGCAGTTTTTCCGCATCGTCAATGGAGTTCACCCCTTCGAAATGAAACACGCCTTTTCCGGGATGATTGCGGTCCACCCAAAATGCGCGCAGTACAACACCGCGGCGCGCTCCGGACTGCTCACGAAGAGACATTTCTTTTATTTCGGGGAGACGTTCAGGAAAATCAGTCAACAACTCGGCGGCAACTTCGCCTTTATTCCCGCGCGCACGAAGAATTCGCGCCACGGTTACGAACTTCGGTTCTGATGGAAAACTCATTCGGCGGAAGCTTTATTCTTCCACGATTTCGAGCGTGAAGCGCTTGTGAACCTTCATACCCGAAGCACCGAGCAGCGTTCGCATGGCCTTTGCCGTGCGCCCCTGCCGTCCGATGACCTTGCCTAAATCCTCGGGATGCACCCGCAGCTCCACAATCGTTGCCTGCGGCCCGTCGACGGTCTCTACTTTTACGTCGTCCGGGTGATCCACGAGTGCCCTGGCGATGACTTCCACCAGTTCCTTCATTCCGGCGCCTCCTGTTCTCCACTTTCGGGGACCAAACGGATTAGTTCCTTAGATGCAGAACCCCCCGTTGCCGCAGGGGGGTTCTGAAAAAACTTGCCCAAAGATGCGATGCAGGAGGTACGCTGAAATTACGCGATTTTCTGCAGGCGGATAAAGCTGCGCACGGTGTCGCTTGGCTGAGCGCCCGTTCCGAGCCAGTACTTTACGCGCTCGGCGTCCAACTTGATCTCCGCGGGCTTCTTGAGCGGATCATACGTACCGACCAATTCCACCACACGCCCGTTGCGGGGCTTACTGCTCTCAATGACTACTACACGATAAAACGGTTTCTTTTTCTTTCCAATCCTGGCTAGTCGAATCGTTAGCACAAAAACACTCCTCCTGAACCTTTCATTGTATCCTGCGAACGGCTTTTAGAGCAATGCCCGATTGCTGCTGGGATTGCTGTTGTCTCCGATTTCTTGCTGGACTCTGCTCTTACGGAATACCTGTAGGAATCACCGTCGCGCTCGACCACGCCCTGCCCGCCCCAGCCTGCGCGCTCGCGGCCACTTTCCCTAGCAGGCTTCCAGGTGCGTTCTATTGAAAAGCAAACGAGTCTATACTCTTCTCTCGATCCCTATGTTGCACCAGAAAACCAGAACACCATGAGATGGCTTGTCCGAAATTTTGGCGAGCGTCTGCGCTTCACAGTCGGAAATCCACGGTACGCGCTCGCGTCGCTATATCGCGAACTCGTGCTGGCTGACGAGCGCTTCCTCTCGGCGATCACGGGCGTCTCGGCTAGGCGGATTCGCGGCTTCCTCGAGGAGCCGCTTCAAACCCCAGACTTTGCCAATCGAATCCAAGATGCAGAGAAAACATTCCGAGCGCTGAAAGTCCAGAGTGCCGGCGCCGATCTGTACGCAAAAAAGGTGCTCCTGCAGTACATCGCTATTCGTGCCTTCCAGCCAGAGATTGTCGTGGAAACGGGCGTTGCTAATGGCGTTTCGTCGGCGCACATTCTGCTTGCGCTTCAGAAGAACCAGCGCGGCACTCTACATTCGATTGGGCTCGACGATCCTCAGTTCCTTCCAGCCGGCAAACCGCTCGGTTGGATTGTACCTGAGTGGCTCAAATCACGATGGAATCTCCTGCTCGGCGATTCGCGTGTTTTGTTGCCATCGCTTCTAACCAGGCTCGGCTCAATTGATATCTTCATTCATGATAGCCTGCACACTTACGATCATATGTTGTGGGAATATCGCACCGCTTTTCCCTATCTGCGCCCCGGCGGGTTGCTTTTTTCAGATGATGCCGCGTGGAACTCCGCGTTCCCTGAATTTTGCAACGAAGTAGCCACCAAACATTGGCGGATTGTCCGTGGCGTGGGCTTCTTACAGAAAAATCCGCGTCCGTAGGTGGATGGATGTCAGTCAGTTCAGCCGGTTTAGCCCGTTGAACGCCGCCGCCTTGTAGCACTCCGCAAGCGTCGGGTAGTTGAAAACCGTGTTCACGAAGTACGTCACTTTGCCCTTCAACGTAAAAACCGCCTGTCCGATATGCAGCAGCTCGGCCGCTTCTTCGCCGTAAATGTGAACACCGAGCAGCTCCAGCGTTTCGCGGTGAAATAGCAATTTCAGCCGCCCTTCCGTTTGTCCCGAAATCTGCCCACGCGCGATTTCGCGATAGTACGCCATCCCCACCTCATACGGCACGTCTTCCTGCGTCAGTTGCTCTTCCGTTTTTCCTATGAAAGAAATTTGCGGAATCGTGTAAATGCCATAGGGATACGCGGCAGGATCGCTCTGAATCTTCAAGTTAAACGCCCGCGCCGCCGCGATTCGTCCTTGCTCCATCGAAACCGAAGCCAGGCTTGGAAATCCAATCACGTCGCCCACCGCGAAAATGTGTGGCTGCGCGGTGCGATAATCGGCGTCCACGTGAATGCGGCCACGCTCATCGGCCACCACTCCCGCCGCGGAAAGATTCAGCCCGTCCACATTGCCCTGACGGCCCACGGCGTAAAGCAACGCATCACCCATCACGCGCTTGTTGCTTACCAGCATTGCCGCCACGCGCCCGTCCGGCAGTTCCTCCACGCTGTCCACTTCTTCGTTCAGCCGCATCGTCACGCGCCGGTCGCGCATGTTGTACGTCAACGCCTCAACCATTTCGGTATCCGCAAACTCCAGCAGCCGCGGTCGCTTCTCCACAATCGTCACACGCACGCCCAGCGTCGCGAACATGCACGCGTATTCCACGCCGATCACACCGCCGCCCACCACAATCAGCGTCTTCGGCAGCTGCGTCATATCGAGAATCTGATCGCTGTCGATGATGGTTCTGCCGTTCACAGGAACTTTCGCATTGACGGCCGGTTTCGTTCCCGTGGCAATCAATATATTTGCACCTTCCAGTTGATTGCGGCCGGTTCCGTTATCCACCTGCAAGTGATGCGTGTCCAGAAAACTTCCCATGCCGTGCAGCAGGTCCACTCCATTGCGCTGCAGCTGATCCTGAATCACCGCAACTTCATTTTCGATGACACGGTGCACCCGATAATTCAGATCGGACATCGTCACGACATCCTTCACGTGATAGTTGGCGCCGTAGAAATTTTGGTAGTAGAAACCAGAGAGGTGCAGCACCGCTTCGCGCATCGTCTTGCTGGGAATTGTGCCGGTGTTGATGCACACGCCGCCGACTGCCGCTCGCTTTTCGATGATCGCAACTCGTTTGCCGAACTTTGCTGCTTGGATCGCGGCTCTTTGCCCGCCCGGCCCGGAGCCGATGACAATCAGGTCATACGCTTGCATTTAGGGAATCCTGCGAGGCGGATTCGGTCGTGGGGTCATCAGGGGCGGCGCTGGCTGCAGACGAAGTATAGACCGCTCCGTTGATATTGCGTTTTGTCTTGCGCGCACCGGTGTCGAATGCGGAAGCTGGCCGATGCGCGGCGCGCATCAACTGCTCCTGTGCGGACATCCCGTGGCCATTACGAGACGCTCGCGGACGCGAATACTTTCCGTCAGCCCCGAGCAGCCGTGCGCTACGCGTGTCCGCCAGATAAACCGGAAGGATTTCGTTCGTGACACGGCGGCGCAGCTCCGGATCTTTCAGTGGGAACAACACTTCAACACGCTCGTAAAGATTCCGCTGCATCCAGTCGGCGCTACCCAGATAGATTTCCGGATCGCCGGCGTTTTCAAAGTAAAAAATCCGGCTGTGCTCTAGGAAGCGCCCTACGATGCTGCGCACTCGAATGCGGCTGCTGACACCGCGCAATCCGGGAACCAACGCGCTCTGGCCGCGCACAATCAGATCAATTTCCACTCCGGCCTGCGATGCACGATAAAGCGCCTGAATCAGGGGAGGATCGACGAGTGCGTTTACTTTCGCGATGATTCGCGCCGGGCGGCCGCGTTTTGCGTTGCGAGCTTCGCGATCGATCAACGCAATACAGTTCTTTGCAAGGTCACGCGGCGCAACGAATAGCGGCTTGTAGTTCGGCTGCTCGGCATACGCCGTCAAAAAATTAAAAACGTCGTTCACCGAGGCCGTGATCGCTTCATCGCAAGTCAGCAAACTGAAATCAGTGTAGTAGCGCGCAGTCGACGGATTGTAGTTTCCAGTACCAAGATGCGCGTACCTCCGGATCTTTCCATCAGGATCTTGCCGCACCACAAGAGCGAGCTTTGCGTGCGTTTTAAGCCCCACCAGCCCATGGAAGACTTGCACACCCGCGTCTTCAAGGCTTCGCGCCCAGCGAATGTTCGAAGCTTCATCGAAGCTGGCCTTCAATTCCACCACAACGGTAACTTCTTTTTTCGATGCCGCCTCCAGCAGCGCGCGCGCAATCGGCGAATCCGTATTCGTGCGGTACAGCGTCTGCTTCATCGAGAGAACGTGCGGGTCGTGCGCCGCGGTTTCAAGAAAATTCACCACGGCATCGTACGACTCGTAAGGATGGTGAAGCAGAACATCCTGATGGCGCAGAGCCGCAAAAAGCGAATCGGCGTCGTGGCCAATGTGCACTTGCTTCGCTGCGAACGGTGGATATTTCAGCGCGGGCCGCGGCGTCTCTTCATACAAATGAAACAGCCGCTGCAAATTCACCATCCCCGGAACACGGAAAACCAGCGATTCGTCGAGTTCAAATGTCGTCACTAGGCGTTCCACAATGTCCGCGTGCGCACCCGTTTCAATTTCCAGCCGTACCGCCCAGCCCTTCCGTCGCAGCGCCACTTGTGAGTCGATGGCGTCCATCAGATTGCGCGCTTCTTCTTCTTCCAGATAAAGATTGCTGTTGCGCGTGATGCGAAACGGCGCCGATGCCAGAATTTCGTAACCGCGATAAAGTTTCGGTGCGTACGCCGAGATTATCTCCTGAAGCGGAACGTAATGAATCGCATTGCCGGGCGCGGGAACGCACAGCAGACGAGGCAGCGCGCGAGGAACCGTGACCACTCCAAAATACGCTTTGCCATTTCCGCCGCGTCGCCGCCGCAACAAGAACGAAATGCACAGCGCCTTGTTCAACACATGCGGAAATGGATGCGAGGGATCGACCGTCACCGGCGTGAGCATCGGCGCCACCCGCCGATTGTAGAAATTCCTTGCAAACTGTTCCGCCTTCGCATCGAGTTCAGAAAACCGCAGCACCCGTATCGACTCCTTCGCCAGCTGCGGCAACAACTCGTCATTCAAACATTTGTACTGATCTCGAACAAAGGTGTGCATCACTTCCGTCACTAGCGCCAATTCTTCTTCCGTCGAAAGGCCATCGGCGCTGCATTCACTCGAACCATGCTCGATTCGCTGCAGAAAACTCGAAACACGCACCTCCACAAATTCATCAAGGTTATTCGCGGTAATCGCGAGGAATTTTACCCGCTCCAGCAGTGGGTTTCCTGGATCGCCCGCTTCTTCCAACACCCGTCGGTTGAAGTCAAGCCACTGTACGTGCCGGTTCAAGTAGTAGCGCGGGTCATCAAGTAAAATGCGTGGCATGGTTACCTGCTCTTAGGGTGCTGCTAGTGTGTAGGAAAATTTGTTACAGCGAGATGAAAGCTCGCGTCCTCAGCCCTGGATTTCTCGAGCTCCAAGCCCAATTGCCACCTTGCTCCCACCGAACACAGAATGATGTAACATGCCTCGGCGCAACCGCTCGAACTTCAAGGAATCCACACCACAGCGGTGCAGGGTGAACCGTGAAACGAACGCCTCTTACTCTCGCAGTCCTGTTCCTGGCCCTAGCAGCCTCATCGCAGAATACAAGATCGCAAACCCCGCCTCCCCCGCTGATTTCTCCCGAGGTCCATGCCGATCGCAGCGTGACGTTCCGCTTCCGCGCACCCAACGTAAAAGAAGTTGCCGTCTCCATCGAAGGTTCGAGCATGCCCTTGCCCATGCAAAAAGACGACCAGGGTGTGTGGACCGTCACCACCGATCCGCTCGCGCCGGATTTTTACGGCTACTCGTTCCTCGCCGACGGCGTCGGACTCTTCGATCCTTCGAATCACGCAATAAAACCAAAATTTCTCTATCGCGCCAGCGAAATGCACGTCCCCGGACCTGCCTCTCTTTCCTGGGAAATCGGCGCAGTCCCTCACGGCGAAATTCATCATCATTTCTACAAATCTGGTGTTGTAGGCGACGATCGCGGCTTTTTCGTTTACACTCCGCCCGGCTACAACCCTCGCGGCAAACAAACCTATCCCGTCCTCTATCTGCTCCATGGATTCAGCGACGACGCGACTGCGTGGACCGCTGTCGGCCGCTCCAACGTGATTCTCGACAACCTGATTGCGCAAGGAAAAGCCAAGCCGATGCTGATCGTCATGCCGCTCGGCTATGGCGAACCAAAGGTTCTCGAGCCCCATTCCGGTGTCTTCCACGATCCCGTCATCACGCAGCGCAACTTCGACAAATTTCGCGAAGCCCTGCTCACCGAAGTCATTCCACAAGTCGAATCGGCTTATCTCGTCAAAAAAGACCGCAACGCTCGCGCTATCGCCGGCCTCTCCATGGGCGGCTCGGAATCTTTGCTCACTGGCCTGAATACACTGAACCAATTCGCCTGGATCGGTGCTTTTAGCTCGGGCGGCATTTCCCCGGAGTTCGACAAAGACTTCCCTGCGCTGGACGCGAAGTCCAATCAACAAATGCGCTTGCTGTGGATTGCTTGCGGCACCGACGACCATCTCATCGACATCAATCGAAATTTCCGCAAGTGGCTCGCATCCAAAGGCATCAAGCACGCGGACATCGAAACTCCCGGCGCCCATACCTGGATGGTCTGGCGCCGCAACCTCACGGAGTTTGCTCCGCTCCTCTTTCGTTAAAGCCCTTGCGAACGTGCTTGTCGCCTAACTAGAGCGCAGTGTGCGGGTGGAAAAAATTCGTCCGGGTAGCGTCCCGGGACCTTAAGCCTTATCGATACTCATCATCTCGAATTCCAGAGTACCTGGCATGCTCGTTTCGCCAGCGGCGGAGTCAGGCGTGACCCATCGGCCGCGTGACGCCGTTGAAACTCCTCCAGCCACCGGAACCATTCGTTGCTTCCCACTATGGGACGTTCCGCCTGAGGAATGAGGAAGTACTCTTTAAACAGCCATCGATCAATCGAGCTATCGTTTGACATGGAAACACCGTACTGGCCCTCCGCAGAGGGCACTTCGATCCGTTTCTGTTCCCCCCGCAGAAAGCTACGACGTTAATACCCAACGTACTTTTGGCGCCGCTACGCCGCACCTCAATTTCAAGTCGCTCACCGTTTCAGTGTTACGAATCGCGCCGGCCGTCTTTCATGTGTTTCCTGAAATTGTGCGCGATCTGATTGTGGTAAGCCGCTTCGGTAACCGTCTTTTCTATTTCCGAGCCCGTCAGATACTTGAAGCTTGGCTTCAACTCCGCCGTGGCGTCAAACGCCAACTTGGATGCCGGACGTGTGAGCTGGCCGTCAGCATCAGCGTTCATACTATTCATCGTCCAGAGGCGCACCAGAAGTTGTTCCTGGTCCCTCTCGGGCCTGTGCCGCCACTTTCTAATAAAGTTCATGGCGCAAAGTCGTCCTTCGATTGACGCTAAAATTAGGGAGGCGCGAGTTGCGCCAACTCCAGAATTAAAGCCATGCGGGAATGGCGTCAACTGTACTGAGGGCTAGAATTGCGAACTGGCCGGAGGAACAGGTAGAAATGAATTTAGTAAATCAACAGATCAGTTAAACATCGAGGCTTGGCGTTTCCCGGAACGAATCTTCAAATGCGATCACTTGTAGAACTGCCATAAGCCAGCGTGACCTCTCTCCGAAGGGCGCCGGTCGATCGGCCTATTGCGATCTGACGGCTGCGACCGAAGAGGGGTTCACAAAACTGGAAGAAGTCCGAAGGTTACTGACACATGACGCCTACTCGAACGGTCTAGGATGGTCATCATCGTATCCCGAAACCGATCGTTCACTCCTGATGGAAATTACTTCAATAGTCACGAAATATCCCGCCGATAGGTTCTCATAGACGGAGGTTTCATGGCTCTTGACGTGCTGAGGGGACATCTATCTTAGGACACCTGACGAAGGCGTTTTGTTCCTTCGAGAGCGGAGTGCCCGCAAACGTTACCGGAAACTCGCCCATAGCCGCCAGCGCTTGTCTTCGCTTTCACCAGAGAGCAAACTGGTGCGGAATATACCCAAGCGGACAGGATGCGCGGCGATTCGAGGATCAGATGGCAGGGCCAATCCGCACACAAGTCAACGGAAAAAGCCGAGCGTTTACATCCGAACCCGGAACCTCTCTGCTGTTTGCCCTGCGCGAAGAGCTTGGGCTGACCGGAACCAAGTACGGTTGCGGTGAAGGCCAGTGCGGTGCCTGCACCGTCTTGCTGAATGGCGTGCCGCGGCGATCGTGCCAACTTTCGGTGAATGACGCTGCGGGAAAATCCATCGTCACCATTGAAGGTTTCGAACACAACGGCCAACTGCATCCCGTGCAGCAGGCATTTCTCGATCAAGGCGCATTTCAGTGCGCATATTGCACTTCCGGAATGATCGTAAGCAGTGTGGCCCTGCTGCAGAACA
>Ga0137387_10000880_pt1 | contig 13964 bp, 16 predicted proteins | sample SagtaG_3_FD_104909 | JGI IMG/M metagenome (GOLD analysis project Ga0137387, IMG submission 104909) | Vadose zone soil microbial communities from Angelo Coast Range Reserve, California, USA - Sage2_R_115_16 metaG | ecosystem: Environmental > Terrestrial > Soil > Vadose zone > Saprolite | place...
ATTGCCTTTGTGGAACGAAGGGCCGGGGAGAGCAAACTCGCAACGCCAGAGGAAGCGTTCAAGTTCGCCCGGTTCGTCGTAACGAAGGCAGTTTATCCTCGCAAGCGGGAAACGAAGGGGCTGCGCTCACCGGGTGCGGGGCGGTCCTCCTGACCGTCAGCGTGGGCATCTGCGTCCACAATGAGGAGAAGAATATCGCGACCGTTGTTGCGGCCGTCCTGCAGGAACCGATCGTCGACGAGGTCATTGTAGTCGCTAGCGGTTGCACGGACTCGACCGTCGAGCGCCTGGGCGCTTTCCGGGATGATAGCCGGCTTCAGGTTATTGTCGAACCCACTCGAACCGGGAAGACGTCCGCTTTCAACATCATTCTTTCTGTGTACCGCGGGGATTTCCTGGTCTCGCTTCCAGGGGACGTAATTCCGAATCCCGGAGCGATTGAACGGCTTGTGGAATCCTTCCACGACGGTGTGGGCATCGTGGGGGGCCTTCCAATCCCGACGAATGGCCAGGATACGATCATGGATCGGGTGGCCCTGCTCGCTTGGTCTTACCACAACGAGGCACTGATCCGATTGGAACGGCGGGACCGCCTTGGACATGTGAGCGGGGAGATCTTCGCGATGCGGCGGGGCGTCGTGGATCGTCTTCCGCCTGACACCGTACTTGACGATGCCGGGCTGGCCCTGGCTGCCCGTCGGGCGGGATTTCGGATCTCGATCGAGCCCCGCGCCACGGTTCTCATCCAAGGCGCTCGGACGGCCGAGGACTTCGTGATTCAGCGACGACGGAACCTCGTTGGTCACCGCCAGCTCAACGGGCAACGCCGTGGCTTCGGAGGACCGCCTTCCCTTTCGTTCTCCAATGGACTCGGAGAGTCTCTGCGGGCTCTAGTGTCCGTCTTGCGCGCCTCGCCCAAGTTAATCGTAGCCGTCCCCCCGTCCTTGGCCCTTGAGACGGCGAGTCGCTTCCTCGCTTGGCGCGACTGGAAGGAAGGCAAGACCCACCTCATTTGGGAAATCGCCAAATCCACGAAACGCCCCAACTAGGCCGAACCATGCCTATCCAGGCTTCCGCGCGGCGGGCGATTCGGTGGGCTTCCACGAACCGTCGATATCTCCTCGCGGCGGCGATTCAAATCGCCTTGTTTCCCTTCGGGCATTGGTACGATACACGAATCTTCTTTGGGACAGGAGCGGGCGTCGCACACGGACTGTCTCCGTATTTCGTATACAATCTCGCGGACTACTATCGTTCACCGAGCCTGGTTGGTGTCGTCGGAGGCATCGGTTACGCACCGCCGTGGGCATTGTTTCTCGCGGCCATGTACGACATCGCGTACGTTCCGACCGGGAATCCCCTTGTCATGAACATCGCCATCAAGGTCCCAATCATCCTCGGAAATTTGCTCCTCGCTAGGTTCGTTCGGACGACCCTGGCGAAGAAAGGTTGCGACTCGGCCACGGCATCGCGTGCCGAGCTCCTCGTGCTCTTCAATCCCTTCCTACTCTACACGAGCACATTCTGGAATATGTACGATACTGTAGTCGCCCTCCTCATGCTCGTCTCCCTCTACCTCCTCGACCAAGACAAGACGTTGGAGGCCGGACTTGCTCTAGGCGTCTCGATTGCCCTGAAGCATTTGGCGTTCCCGCTCGTGCCGCTCGCGTTCCTCTGGATTATCAAGCGGCCCGTTCCCGCGGGTGATCGGGTGGAGCGGGTTTCGAAGTTCACCTCTGGGCTGGTCGGCGCGACGGGCGCCCTCGTGCTCCTCCCGTTTTTCATTTTCGACTGGGCGGTCTCCCGGTTCGCGTCCGCGGTCACGTATCAAACAGTCGCCGCCGGGGGATTCACATTGTACAACACGATTCCAATCAATCTGGGCGACCTCTCCGTCCTCTCCGTTCTCGGATACCTGCCCTTCATCGTCGTGGTCGTCATGTACGTCGCTCTCCGAAACCGCCCTCTCACTGACTTCCGCGACTTGACTCAGTTCGCAGTGATTATCCTCATCGGGTTCATGACCACTCGGACTTTTCTAGCGGAGCAGAATCTGGCCGTGATTTTCCCGCTTCTGCTTTTCCCGGAGCTGCTCTCAGGCAGAGGGTTTCGCGACGCCAACCGATTTTGGATCCTCTTCCTGATATACACTTTGTGGAACTCCACTGCGACGGGGTTCGCCTTCCTAATCTTTCCGAATGCCTTCGACCTCACGGTAGCAATCACGACTTCGTCGACCTTCGGCCCGATCCGACAAACGTTCCTCTTCGGCTGCGCCCTTGTGTGGCTGGTCCTTGGATGGCGCTACATCGTGAGGCGGGCATGAGAATCGCCTACATACTTGCCCACGGTTGGCGATTCGCCGGCTGGTCGATACCCGAGATCGCCGAACGATATCATTTCTCGAAGCAGCTCGCCGCCGCGATGGCGCGTCTCGGCCACGAGGTGACCCTGCTCCTCCTTCACGAGTCAGCGCGGACAGCGACCGTGATCCAGACCGAGCCCTTTCGCATGGAAGTCCTTCCGATTACCTTCTCAGCGCCTATTGTCCGATTCGGTGGGGACATCTCTTTGCCGCTTCTTCGGCGAATCCGTACCCTGAAGAGTGACTTGTTGCACATTCATGGTTGCTTCTATCTTGGGGTCCCTTGGCTCATTCGGGCCTCAAAGGCACCTGTCGTGCTCCAATGGCATGGCGGACAAATGCTGCCCTTCCAAAGGGCATCCTTGCGGGCGCCATACCGGAAGGCGCGACGAATCATCATCCCGTTCCCAGCGGTTCGCGAACTCTTCCGGGGTGTCGTGCCGAGTCGCGACATGTTTGAGGTCGTCGCGCTGCCCCTTCGACCAGAAGTCCAGGCTGCGATCCCTAAATCCGACTATCGGCGAGGAGTTCCGCGCCTCCTGTACGTCGGCCGAATTCCACGACCAGGAAGGAATTTGTTGGATCGACGGCTCGACATCTTGCTTCGAATCTTGGGGAGAGTCGGTCCTGCGAGGTTCTTCCTTGATGTGGCCGGCGACGGCCCCGGACGGTCTTCTTGCGAAGAGATCGTACGTCAAGAGGAGATCGAGGACGCGGTGGATTTCCATGGATACCTCGATTTCAGCAAACTACTCCCTCTCTACAAGAACGCAGACGTTACGGTTGTGCCGTTCTCCCTCCTCGACATCACCGGCACCTGGGTGGCCCAGATCCAAGAGAGCCTCGGAGTTGGGACTCCAGTCCTCGCCTTCTCTCCGGACAAGACGTTCTCGGAGAATGAACTTGGGTGGCGGATTTCTGCCGACCCGGACAACGGTGCGGCTCAGCTGAGGATGATCCTCTCTCACCCCGAAGCCATCGAGGCAAAGGGACGGAACGGGCCACCGATTGTCCACGGTCGATGCGACGAAGGAATTGTTTCGCGACAACTTGAGTCCGTATACCGAGCGGTCGTGTCATAGAGAACCAGCCTCTCGCGCTTCTCACGCCGAGGAGCGTGTAGGTTTCGGACAACGACTTCGCTCGCCGCATACTTTCATCAAAGGAGCTCCGAATCTTGGGATGATCAAACCGGAGATGCGCTGCATGCGCAAGCAAGGCTGAATTCGGCTCTAGTCTAAGCATCGTGGCGTGGCTCGAGCCCTCGATACTGCATCGAGTAATAGTCCTGGAAGCCGCCAGACCTAGTCGCCTTCCACCACGACTCATGTTCGCGATACCACCGGATGGTTTCCTCGAGGCCTTCCGCAAACGATAGGGACGGTTTCCAGCGGAGCTTCGAGCGGATTTTTCTCGAGTCGACCGCGTGCCGCCCCACATGCCCGGGCCGATCCGGGACCCGCGTCAGGAGTGACTTCGGTTTCCCGAGGGTCTTGAGGATGGTCGAGGCAATCTCGGTCACGGAGTGCTCCTCCGACGCGCCGATGTTGAAAACTTCGCCTTCCACGCCCTTCGCCTCGAGGAGATGATCGAGAGCGGCGCAATGGTCCTCCACATGGATCCAGTCCCGCGTGTTCTTCCCGCTGCCGTAGATGGGAAGGGGCTTGTCGTCCAGCGCATTCGTCACGAAGAGCGGGATCAGCTTTTCCGGATGTTGGTACGGCCCGTAGTTGTTCGTGCATCTCGAGATCACGACGGGCAGTCCGTACGTTGCGAAGTAGGAGAATGCGAGCCGGTCGGCCCCCGCTTTGCTCGCGGCGTATGGGCTCTTCGGCATCAACGGGGCATCCTCGCGGCAGGGTTCTCCCTCCGCCTCCCCATATACTTCATCCGTACTGATATGCAACACTCGGCTGACCTCACCCTTGCGGCACGCCTCCAGCACGGAGAACGTTCCCACGACATCCGTTTGCACGAACTCCCCCGCCTCCAGGATCGACCGATCCACGTGGGTCTCCGCCGCGAAGTGCACGACCGCCTCGGCCTGCTTCGCCAGGCGGTCGACGAGGCCCCGGTCGCACACGTCCCCCTTCACGAACTCGATCTTCTCGGCATCCAATAGGTCCCGCAAATTCTCTTTGTTCCCGGCATACGTGAGCTTGTCGAGGACGACGACGTCGTGCCCTTGCCTCACCGCCCTCCGGGTGAAGTTCGAGCCGATGAATCCGGCTCCGCCGGTGACGAGGAGGCGCGTCATCGACCCGACGGAAGGCGGCCGTCTTTGAAAACCCTTCGACGGCGAAAGGATTTGAGTCGACCGACGCATCGGGCGGCCGTTGTCGGACGTCCTCGTGATCGGAGGGAGCGGGCTCCTCGGCCAGCACCTCGTCGCGGAGGCAAAGGCCCGCGGCCTTCCGGTCCAAGCTACCTATGCGAGCGGTGCGATCCCTGGCGGAGTCCGGATGGAGCTCGCGGACCTCGAAGGCGCAATCAAGACGCTCGTCCGTCTCCGACCGAAGAACGTCTTCGTGGCCGCGGCGATGACGGACGTCGACGGCTGCGAATCCCATCCCGAACAGGCGGCCATCATCAACGCGGAGGCTCCCGGAGAAATCGCCAAGGCCTGCGCATCGCTGGGAGCCCGACTCGTTCATTTTTCGACGGACTATGTGTTCGAGGGATCGACGCAGGGCGCGTACCGGGAGCAGGACCTCGCGGAACCGCGCAGCGCCTACGGTCGGACGAAGCTCGCTGGCGAGCGGAACGTCCTCGCGGCTTTGCCGGCAGCACTCCTTATCCGAACGAGCGCCAACTTCGGATGGAATCGGCTACGCAAGAAGACGAACGCGGTCACCTGGATCCTGGAGAAGCTCCGGCGGAGCGAGCCGGTCCCTCTGTTCACCGACCAATGGGTCACGCCGTCCTACGTCCCGGACGTGGCCCGAATCGCCTTCGACCTCTTGGACCGCGATGCGGATGGGACCTTCCACGTCGGCTCCAAGGATTGCCGGAACCGCCTCGAGATGGGGCAGGCCGTCTGCGAGTCGTTCCGGTTGCCCGAGACCCTGCTCAAGCCGATTCGACTCGCGGACTTGCCCCTGAAAGCCCCGCGGCCCCGTCGCAGCTGCCTGGCCACGGCGAAGGTCCAACGTGCCTTGAAGATCCGCGTCCCCACCTTCGCGGATTCCCTCGCGCAGATGAAGGACGACGAACCGAAGGTCGGCGAGAATCGCACCCCGAAGCGGTGATCACTTCATCTCGACGTCCCAGGAGTACGGGATGTCCTTCGAGTCGTACGGGATCCGGAATTCGTCGGGCTTGTCGTACTTGTACAGCTCCGTCGGGACGTTCACGAGCGTCGTCGGCTCGCCCCCGACCGCCTTGAAGCCGTGGACGACGAACGGCGGGATCTGGATCAGCATCGGGTTCCGCTCCCCGGGGAAGAACTCGTTCACCTTGCCCTTGGTCCTCGAGCCGTCGCGGTGGTCGTAGCAGACGACTTTGGCCTGCCCGCGGACGACGATGAAGTTGTCCGTCTGCACCTTGTGGAAGTGCCATCCCTTCACGATGTTCGGGTATCCGATCGTCACGTAGACCTGGCCGAACCGCGTGAATTCCGGCCAGTCGGATCGGAGCATCTCCATCAGGTACCCGCGCTCGTCGTGGATCGGCTTGAGCGGCCGCACCTTGACGCCATCGATGAGGTCCATGAGCTCCCATGTCGGAATTCGGCGTCGGTACATAGCCTTTCCCGGCACGCCGGCGGGGTCGGGGCGAGGGAGACGCCGCTCCGCGGTGATAATGGAGGGCCAGGGATTATCCCGTGGACGAAACCTCCTCAGGGCCGTGCGGATCCGCAAGATGCAACTCAAGATCGTCCTCGTGGGCGAGCGGCGGGTCGGCAAGACGAGCCTCCTCGAGCGGTACCTGAAGAACCACTTCGCGGAGGCGTACACCGGCACCCTCGGCGGCCGCGTCTACCCGACGGACCTCGAGGTCGGCCTGGGAGGCGAGGACATCGCCCTCGCCCACATCGCCTTCTTCGACCTCATGGGCGAACACTCCGTCCGCCAGGTCTTCGCAGAACCGTTCTTCTTCGGCACGCAGGGCGTCCTCGCCGTGTGCGACGTGGAGCGGCCCGACACCCTCCACCTGATCAAGGACTGGATGGAGGTCATGACGAAGATCGCCGGTCCGGTGCCGGTCGGCATCGCGTTCAACAAGATCGACCGGGCGGACTCGATGGCGATCGGGCCCGAGGAGACGGCCTGGCTCCGGAAGGAGTTCCCCACGGCGCCCATGTTCCTGACGAGCGCGCGGACCGGCCAAGGCGTCGAAGACGCGTTCTCGACGATCGTCTCCCTGACCGTCGACGCGGTCCTGGGGAAGGGACGGGCGAGCCGCACCGGCCGCCTGTTCCGCCAGCGCATCCTGCTGTTCATCGCAGGCCGGGGGAGCCTCGGGTCGTCCAAGGCCGAGCTCTTCTCCGAGTTCAAGGCGATCCTGCCGGCGCAGATCATGGAGGAGCTGGACAACCTCGTCCGACTCGAGGCCTTGGCCCTGGATCCGACGGGGACGAAGACGTTCGTCAAGGCCGCGGAAGCGCCCGGGACGACCCGCTACTGGGCCACGGACCGCGGGAAGCGGATCGCGGAGAGCCCGAAGGGCGGCGACGAGCTCGCGATCGAAGAGATCGTGTGAAAGTGCTGGGGACCCGGGCTCCAAGCGCGTGCCCGCGGAAACTGTATATACAAAGTTATGCATACATGCATACAAGATGACGACCCTCCGGCTCTCCGCCGAGCAAAAGGAAGCGGTTCGGAAGGCCGCCGAGGTCCTCGAGAGAAGCCTGGGACGTCGACTCTCCCAAGGCGAGGCCGTCGCTGCCCTCGCCGAATTCGCCCTCCGGAACCGCGCGGCCCTTGCGAACTCCTTCGCCTCGGAAACGATGAATCTCGCCGAGGACCCGTTCTACGATACGTCCCTCGTATTCGATGCCGGCCCGACGGATGCGCGGAGCCTGGACCGCCTCCTGTACGGACGGCGGTAGATGTCGGAGTACGCCTTCGCTGACTCGAGCTTCCTCGTGGCACGGTTCAACGTGCGCGACCGGGACCACCACGCCGCCATCAAGTTCCTCGAGGACCAAAGAGGGGCGGGTCCGGACGCCTTCCGTCTCGTCTTCAGCGACTACGTCTTCGACGAGACCGTGACGGCCCTCGTCGCACGGGCGAAGCGCCATGAGCTGGCCTCGGCCGCTGGCCACGCGATGCTGGAGTCGAAGAACCTGCGTCTCGTCCGCGTCGAGTCGCCCGCCTTCGCGGCGGCTTGGAAGCTCTTCGTCCGACGATCGGACAGACGGTGGTCGTTCACGGACTGTACTTCTTTCGTCCTCATGGAAAACCTCGGAATCCGTAAGGCCCTCACGTTCGATGCGAACTTCCGACAAGCGGGCTTCGCGACGTTTCCGTAGAGCGCCCCCACCCACAGCCACTCCCGGAGTTGGGTCGAGACGTACGAGCCGAAACCATATGGATGTGTTGTGAATACATAGATGCCTGTGAAAACCGTGACCCTCTCCGAGGATACGTATGCCGCCCTGGCCGCCCTCAAGAGGGAGGGCGAGAGCTTCAGCGATGTCGTGCGGCGACTCACCGGAACGAGCCGTCCTCTCCTGGCTCTTGCCGGGGCCTGGAAGGGCGTCCCGAGCGAGACGATGGATCGCTACCTCGGGTTCCTAGACGCGGGGGATCGCCTGTCGAGGGCGAAGCTCACGCGGAAGCTGCGACGGGGCAAGAACTGAATCCGTCGGCGAGCCTCGACACGACTTTCCCATCGATCTCCTCCGAGACCGAGCCGCGGCGATCCAACTGGCAAGGACGTTGGACGCCTCGGGAGAGCCGCGTTGCGTCACCGCGCCCGCGGCGGCGGAGGTCCTCATCGGGGCTCATCTGCAAGGGGGCCGCAGCCTGGAGAGGGCGAAGGAGCTCCTGGATTCCCTCGTCCTCCTGAACTTCGACCGGGAATCGTACACAGAGGCTGGACGCCTGGGCGCCCTCCTCATCGAACGGGGCGAGGAGATGTCCACGCCGGACCTGTTCATCGCGGCGATCAGCAAGCGGCACGGCCAGAGGCTCATTACCCGGGACCGCGCCTTCGGGCGAATCCCCGGATTGTCCGTCGAGACGTACTAGCCCGGGGTGTGCGGTCGAAGAGATCGCGGCTCATCGGTCTCTGCCAAGCTGCTCCATGGCCTCATCGTACAGATCGATGGCCAATCGGAAGCCGGACTGAACGAGGCTACGGAGAATCCGCCGCGCTCGGTCCGATGCGACTATGCCCGTATCTACCCCCGACAACAACAGGCCCAGCAGGCCCACGTACGATCGACCTTCCGACTCCACGACGACGCGCGCGGGCACCTCGTCGAGGACGAGCCGGTCGGTTCCCGGGGTGAGAAAGAGGGAAGCTTCCCCTCTCCCTAAGCCGAGGGACTCCCACCGACTCCGGTTCCCGGACACGGGAACAATCTCGATCCAAGTCCCTCGGGCCTGAGTCAACGCCTCGGATTCACGACCCTGGAACACCTCGGCCGCCACCTCGGGGGTCAATCTGACGCGCCCGAGGAGATCTCGGAGCAAGACGACCTCGCCGATGGTATCCAGAGCGATGACGGTCGAGGCGTCGACCCACGTCCGCATCGATCAGCCTTTGGCCCACTTCCGGGCGCGCTCGCGGTCCCGGCGAAGCTCCTCGAGGGAGTACCGGAAGAAGGGGATTCCCCTCTCGTTCGCCGCGCGGGCCATTTCGTGGATCGTGACGCCCGCGGATTGGGCCGCTCGGCTCAGGGTGAACTCGAGGTTGAGGTACCGAGCCAGGGCCCGGTCCATCTGCAACTTGCGCATCCCCTCCCGGAGGGCGGACCGTGCGGTCTCGGAGCGGGACAGGTTCAGGTCGTCCGCGAGGCGGTCGATCTCGCTGACTTCGTCCTCGCCGACCCGGACCTGCAGATTCTTCATATGACAACGTCATGAATCGTCATGTACTTAACCTCTGCGTCGTGACGCCCGGGGCGGGATCGGTTCCGGGGGTGCCGTCCGGCGCGACGCGCGGGTACCTTGGCAAAGAGGACCCTCGCTTTCGGATCATCGCATCCTGGCGTGCTTCCTGGGCCTGCGGGCCGCAAGCAGAACCGTCCCCGCGGTCACCGCAACGACAACCGCCACGGCGAATGGGGTTTCGAACACGGCGAGCAGTCCCGCGAGATCCACCGAGGGTCCGGACGGCGGGGGTCCAGCGAGCGTGTACCGGGTCACCAGCGTCCCTGTGGTCTGCGGCTGCCACACGACGACGGAACCGGCGCCGGCGCTGCTCGTCCCGAAGGACGCGTTGAATGTCGTCGTGCCGGTCGAACCGGTGAGGCGATAGCTCGCGCCGCCGGTCAAAGTCGTCCACGACCAACGAACGAGGACGGTCGCGGCTGGGGATCGGACCCGGATGGGAGTCGCCACGTCGGTGATCGTCAGGCCTCCGGGCGGACCGTTCTCCTCTCTCAAATCCAGTTCGCAACGCGCGACGTTCATGAACGTGGCGTGGACGATGCGGGCGCCGCTCACGTTTCCGATTGCGATTCCGGTGTCGGTTTCGGAGATCGTGTTGTCTTGGAGCGTGGCATTGCTTGCCCCGACGATCGGACCGTAGACGTTCCACCCGAGAGTCGATGCGCCAATCACAATCCCGATCGCTTCGACCCGGATCGTGTTGTTCACGATCCTCGCGTTCAGGGCGCTCTCCCGCAGGGTGATGGCCCGCGGCCAGCCGGCGGCCTGGCTGTTGAGGGTTGTCTGATACACGGTATTGTCTTCGACCAACGTGAACCGGGAGGACTCGACGTGGATCCCACCCGATGCATCGATCACGGTGTTGTTTCGGGCGACGAGACCGGACGCCCGGCGCTGCTCGCTCACGTAATAGTCGCTCAAATGGATGCCGATCGTGATGTACCGAGAACTCGCTGCGTCGACGATGTTGTCTTCCACCGTGACGGCGTGAGTGTTCCGGGCGACGTTGATGCCGTAGGTGTAATTCGCACCGATGACGGAGTCCGGATGGACGTCGACGCGGTTTCCCCGGACCAAAATGTGGGACGAGCCCTCGGCAATCTCGATGCCGTACCCGTGGTGGCTCTCAATGTCGTTGTTCAGGAACGTGACGTTGCTCGTCAGGTCGATCAGCGGCGGCGCAATCGTTGGCGTCGTGACCTCGCCGGGATACTTGCCGACATAGAACGCATCGAACTGATGGGTCGAGTTAAAGTGAATGACCTGGCAATTCTGAACGATGACGTGCTGATCCGTGTTCTCGATCCGGACCATCGCCGTCGACAACGGGTACGAACTGCCGTTGAACAGCCAATCCGAGATGACGTAGGGGTCGGACGCCGTCCCGCTGCCGTGACGGACTCCGTTCGACGCGTTGAACCCCGAGGAGTTCGTGATGTGAATGGGCCAGTGCGGATGGAGGATCGACGGAGCGACCAGGCCGGCGCCTTGAGACGAGAGGATCGGCTGCCCGCCCCGGGCGATCTCCGGGATCGGTGAGGTCAGCAATCCGGCCCACGACAAACACAGGAGTAGAACCGAGACAAAGCCCAGAATTCTTGGCCAGCGTTTCGTTTCCAGACTCGACCAGCTGCCGTCGAGCCGTCGCGAGTGCGATCGACGGTGCGGAGGCCAAATGAAGGAATCGGATGACGTTGCGATCCCTGGAGGAGCCGGTTCGCGAAAACGACGTTCGGTCTCCTGAGGGACGCTCGGGATCGAGCCGAGCGACCCGAGTTGCCAAGGCATCAAGGGCGGGGTCATGGAGGACGAGTCGCGTGGGTCCAACGCCATCGGTCCATGACGGTATATGAGTATTTTGCTTAGGCTGTATGACGATAGGCTTGCTTTTTCCGTATCGACTTCTCGAGCGATCATCCGAATCCGCTCGATCGAGCAGGCGACTTCTTACGTCCTGGCGGCGCCGAGCCCCCGAGGCCACGGTGAACGGCAGAGACCCCAAGGTGTCGCCATCGAACGAGCCTCGGCTGGCTGACGGCCGACTCGGTGACCGCGAGCGTTTTCCCGGACTTCGACTCGGTCGTCAGCGTTGCGGAGGGTTCCGATCTTGCCCTCCATACTCCGCCCCCTCCTTTGGAGAACCACCGCGGAAAGTCTCGTCTGCATGGTCATCTCGTCGGGGAACCAAACGCGTTCGCACGTTGAGACGTGGAGGCCTGCGGCAAGACAAGGGCGGATCGGTTGGTACCGGTTTGACGAGTCCCCGCTGGGTCCGCTCCGGTAGGCACACTCCCGGCTGGACCGGCAACTGGATGGCAGGACCGGTCCATGAGGGGTTAGGGTGCAGGGTAGATGGGAGAGGGCATGGAGAGCGGAGCGCAGCTGCTTGAGCCGATCGTCTCGGTCATCCGGTCCCACGGCCCGCTTCGATTGGCGATTGGCGCCCTGGCGGACGAAATCAAGAGTTGGCCGATAAGCAAGCTTCCGTGGATCCCCGATTCCTGGGTTCTCCAGTCGTCGTTGAGGGGCCTGGTGTGGCGATCCGAGCGGTGGGCGGACCTCAGTCAGGAAATCCTTGCCGTGGCGCTCGTTGACCAATGACAATCGATCATTGAACAGGCTTGCGATAGAGCCGGACACTCCTGACAATCCGAAATTGACTATAGCGGAGAGAATGACTCCGGATAGTTTCGAGTTGAAGACCGTCCAGGCCAAGCAGACCCTGTTCGAGGAGCTCCTTGCGTCGGGTCGGTTGTGACACTCTGTCGAGACTGACACAGGTACACGTAGCGTAATCATGATAGCAACCATTATCTATATGGATAATCCTAGCTATCTTTGTGAGATTCGTCAATCGTCTGGTCGAGCTCGAAGAGCTTCGGAGGATCTTTCGACGCCCTAAACAGTCTCTCGTGAGGGTCTACGGTCGCAGGAGACTCGGAAAGACCGAGCTTCTCAGGAAACTTTGCCGGGAGGAACGAGGCTTGTATCTCCTGTTTGATGAAGCCGATCCGCCGCAGCAACGCGAATCGCTCTCTAGACAAGTCGCCACCGAGACTGGCAGCCTACTGATTCCATATCCCTCGTGGGATGCGTTTCTCGATCATATTCGAGAGCTTGATAGGAAGCTCGTGGTCTTTGACGAATTTCAGAGGGTTCTCGCGTCCGATCCTCAAGCAGTGAGCCGTCTGCAACACCATTGGGACTCGACCTTGCGGGAGGTCGGGCCTTCTATAGTGCTTTGCGGGAGTAGCGTAGGCATGATGCAACGCGTGACAGCCAAGCGGACAGCGCCTCTGTTCGGTCGTTTGGCAGCTGACCTTCGGCTCCGTCCGTTCGGATACTCGGGCGTTCGGCTTCTTTATCCCAAGATGGCCGAAGACGATCGGATCCGACGGTACTCCGTATTCGGTGGGACTCCCTACTATCACGATTTCTCCGTGGATCGCAGCCTCGACGAGGCAGTTAGGAGTGCCTTCCTGTCCCCAACAGCTCCGCTCATTGAGGAACCTCAGAACTTGCTCCGACTTGAACTTCAGTCCCCGACTCGCTATAATTCAATCTTGTTTGAAATCGGGCAAGGTACACACGACCTTCGGAGCCTCGAGAGCAAGGTAGGAGTCAAGCGCGGCGGTCTCGGACCATATCTCGAGACGCTCCGCCACGAACTCGATCTTGTCCGGATGGAAGACCCCGTTTGCGGGATCAAGAAACAAGCTCGCTACGTATTCGACGATCCGTTTTTCGCCTTCTATTATCGCTTCGTCTTTGAAAACCGTCCCCTTATCGAACTCGGCCGGTCCGCTCAGGTCTGGCAACGAATCGAAAAGCAGCTGGACGAGTTTGTCGGTTTTCAATTCGAACGAGTTGCGAAGGAGGCCTTGGTTCTGTTGAATGGTTCAACCTATGCTGGCGTACCAATTGACTTTGAGGAAATTGGCCGTTGGTGGAACCGGCCCGGAGAGGAGATCGACATCCTGGCCTCTGGCAAGACCGAGGTCCTTGCAGGGGAGGTTACGTGGTCTCGATCACCGATGGAACTGGACGCCCTCCGCCGGCTCGAGATGAAAGTGAAATTCGTCGAGCGGCTACGTGGACGCCCGGTTCGGTTCGTATTCGTGTCTCGGTCAGGATTCGATTCCAAACTCGCATCCGAAGCCGCGCGACAACAGGCGTTGCTGTTCGACCTCCCTGGTCTTGGTCAAGTTTTCGATCGGCTCTATGCCAAACCCGAGCCATAGATATATTCCGCATTTTGGCGGCACTTGATGCGCAAAAGGGAAAGACTGTTCTCCGGAATTTCGTAGCCCTATGTATGTATCTCAACGGCAATCCGATCCGTCTGGCCCAAGAGACCGTCCGCCCGGTTGGGTCGAGGGGGGCCTGCGAGATCGTACCAGATTCGGTGATAAAGGGGGACTGGGCGTCCTCAGAGGGACGCCTCGTCCTCGGTTTCGTTCTGATCGTGGTCTCCGGTGCCCGAATCACCCGGCGTCTCGCCGGATTCTCGGTCGCAGACCGCGTTGTTCGTATGGTTG
>Ga0137387_10000882_pt1 | contig 13945 bp, 8 predicted proteins | sample SagtaG_3_FD_104909 | JGI IMG/M metagenome (GOLD analysis project Ga0137387, IMG submission 104909) | Vadose zone soil microbial communities from Angelo Coast Range Reserve, California, USA - Sage2_R_115_16 metaG | ecosystem: Environmental > Terrestrial > Soil > Vadose zone > Saprolite | place...
AACCAATAAGGCCGTTGCCGTGGCTGAACATGAAACTAAATCCGAAAGCGAAAAAGAGCACACCGCAAAGGCAGGTGTCGACGATGCATTCCATCAATACGTTCACCGTCTCGCGCGAGCGGCAGAAGCCGGCCTCCAGCATCGTGAAGCCCACCTGCATGGCGAAAACCAGAAAAGCGGCGAGGAGCGTCCATACGGTATTAATCGGATTGACAACATCAGCAGCCTTGACGTCGCCGTCGGCGGCAAATGCATTGAGGCCGATCAAGTCCGGAAGAAAAGCGACGCCCGCGATTAGCAAAGCCACGCCTAGCCCTTTTCCAGTCAGAAGCAACCCGCCATACCGCCGCCATTCGGGATCGCGGAGCCGAACGCCCAACCGCGACATTTTTTGTGAAAGTGTCAGTCTCTTCTTCATAAGCATCTGCCAGTGCCTCCTCTAACTAGTGCCCTGTTTGTGTGACCTCCGGTTGCCACTAAAATCCATCGATTGTCACCACATCCAGGAATTAACGTCAGTTGTCATCGATTTCAGCGCTGCGGTTCTCCCGGTCGATCCCTTGGCGTTATCGCAGCCGAGCTGCTTGAGCATGACCGCTAGGTCGAGACCGAATTGTTCGCTTGGATCAAACTTGCGAAGGTTCACGCAACTTCGACCCTTGCAAACTACAATCTCCGTGCCAGTCGGCCATAGACTGCCGCAAATTTTCGATCGTGCAAGTAATGGCGATAGATATTGACTTAAGACGAATCGGAAGCGTCTCGGGTGATGAGGCGAGGTAGGCTGTGAATAGGCAGTGCCCAGACATTTTTGTCAGTAACTCACGGCGGTCACGACAAAACTGTGCTGGCGCGCGAGGTTCGAGCAAGCCATTGCTGAGTAGGGCCTGCGGCTTGTCGCTGAACCTAACCTAATGGGAGCCCGCTGTCCGGCTGGACAAACCACCAAGGCCATCGAGCGTCGTTGAAAATTGTAGGGTTGGGTCCTTGGGTCCGCAGAAGTTTTGTCCTTCGCCAGGAATAAATAGGGGCGGCCTCCGACCTTGATCTTACCATCTTGTCGGAGAGCCGCCCTTAAGAGACAACTTCGTTGGCCGTTTAGCTGTAGCTTGATTAGAACATTTTTATCCGGTTCCGAATTCTTGCCAGATTTGTTACCCGCATAGTACTGTCCCGCCGTTCACGTTAAGGACCTCGCCCGTGATGTGCTGCGCCCACTCAGAAGCGAGAAAGATAATCGACAGCGCGACGTCATCAGCGGTCGCAATCCGCTGCAAGGGAATAGCCTCGGCAAGCTTCTTCTTAAACCCGTCTTCGCCGAACACGCTTTCGTTTAGATCGGTATCAACCCAACCCGGAGCGACGCAATTGATCCTGATTTCCGGGGCCAGTTCCACCGCGAGAGATTTGGCGAAACTGATCTGCCCGCCTTTTGAAGCCGCATAGTTCGAGTAACTCGCCTCACCGCGCTGCCCGGCCGTCGAGCTAACGATGACGATCGAGCCGCCGCCTCCTCTTTTCATGAGCGGCACGGCCGCGCGACAGACAGTCCACGTGCCTTTCAGGTTTGTTTCGATAACCCGATCCCACAGTTCTTCCGTCATCACTTCCAGGGGCGATCCTTCCCAGATGCCCGCGTTGGCGACCAGGAGATCAAGGCGGCCAAAATGATCGAACGCTGTCTCAGTGAGCGCGGTCGCTTGCTGAAAATCGCTGACATCGGCGCGCACCGCTAAAGTTCTAACGCCGAGTTCACCGCAAGCGTGTGCGACTTCTTCAGCTTCCGACTTGCGCTCCGCATAGTTGACAATGACGTGGGCCCCCGCTTCAGCCAATCTAAGCGCGGTGGCGCGCCCAATCCCCCGGGATCCGCCAGTGACGATCGCTACCTGATCGCGCAGCAGAGTTTGCGGCAGTGCCACGGTTTGCGTTAGTGGTTGGTCAAGTAAGTAAGCACTCATTTCGCTTCTCCTGAACTGACGACATGGAAGAGTCCCAATTTTGATTCTCCCGAAACAAAGTCAGTAAACTGTGACTTCGGCCGCAAGCTCGGCCTCATCTTTCTCAAATAAATGTGGACTGATCAGCGACACCAGCAGATCTGTCTCGGTCAGGAATCCATCATGGCCATGCGATGATGAGAGTTCCTCGTAGCTTGCATCAACTGCGGCCCACCGCATTCGCTCACTCAGATTAAGAATGTCTATCGCGGGAAAGAGCCAGTCAGAAGAAATACCAACCAGCAAGACTCGCGCTAATATTCGGCGCAATGCTGCAGCTTCTGACCGATAACCTCGGGTCAGGTCGAAAGTATCCATGGCTTTTGACAGCACCAGGTATGAGTTGGCATCAAAGCGATGAGTGAAACTAGTGCCTTGATGGTCAAGATAGCCTGCGACGTCATAACGCTCGTTTAATGAACGGCAAGGGTCTTCGCTATTGCGGTTGGGGTTCCGTCCAAATCGCTCCGTGAAAAGCTCCGGAGATTTGTAAGTGCAAACTGCAATAGCGCGCGCCAGTGCCAACCCTTTCAGTGGTTGAGCATCAGCACCGTAGCCGCCGTTACGCCACGCTGGATCGTTGCGGATGGCCTGGCGTTGCAGATGGTTCAGGGCCAGGCCCATGGGTGACAGCGGCGCGGCACCAATGGCGATACATCTTTCGACTCGATCGGGAAAATCCACGGCCCACTGCAGAGCCTGCATACCGCCAATAGAACCACCGATCACGGTGTGAAGCCGCCACACACCGAGAGAATCTAACAGTTTGGCCTGGCCCCGAACCATATCCGCGATGCTGATCAAAGGAAACTGACTACCGTAGGGCTTACCTGTTCGCGGGTCGAATGAACGGGGCCCCGTCGAACCGTAACATGATCCAATAACGTTTATGCCAATCACGCAGTAACGCTCAGTATCAAACACCGAAGCGCGCCCAACCATCGTCGGCCACCAATCAGCTATGCGCGCCGATCCTGACAATGCGTGACAAACAAGGATGGCGTTATCGCACTCTTTGTTTAGTCTGCCATAAAGCGCATAACGTAGAGTCACCGGTTGCAACTGGGCGCCACACGCAAGCTGAAAAGGCGTGTCGCCCGCGATCGTACAATCGTCTTCAATAGTTGGATTGAGAACCGCGCTCATCTTTGAACCTCGTGGATTAGCTAAAGCCGGTCATGGCACCGTGAAATCACGCGCAAGATGCGCGTGCAACCGCTGCCAAAGTAAAAAGCCTTCCACGCTAAATATGCGCGGAAGGCTCTTCAATATTGTCGGAGTCTAGTCCAGCCCTTTAGCAGTTTTTTACGTGGAGCAATTCGCCTTAAATCGCCACGCTTCAATTATCAAAATACCAAAAACAGTTTATGCGAGGGTGCCCTCAGATTGTCAAGCTTTCTTTCTGTCATTTGTGCCGTCTTAAATACTTTAAATAGGTCCCAATGTTTCTTTTATAGAAGTGTCCCGTGCCTACGGCCTCACGCCTGAACTAAAAAAGGTCCGGCGGCGGCAGGTACTGGTTCCGCTTGCCCTTGCTGCTCTCATTAGCACCGTCGCTTTAGCGCGGTGAATTTAGTAGCCGACATAAGCGGAAACCGTTTAACGGTTTCCATTCCGAACACAACCACTAATCACCGGGCTAAAGCCGCGGTGCTAATGAGAAAAGCCGCCAGGACTTCAAACTGCACCAGTACCTGCGGGCAGGCTCAAGCTAATACGCGAACGTCCGTAAGCAGTTCCAGACTTTCTGCGTCCAGAGCAGACCTGACCGGGGTCGAATGCTCGTCCGCCTCTACCTCCGGCAGCAGCTTACGCCGTTCAAGTTCGCGGAGGATCTTTGTCACGCTAAATTCAACGGCCTCTCGATTCGACTCGATCACAACTTCCGGCGCCAACGGCTCCTCGTATGGATCAGAGACGCCAGCGAAACCCGTCAACTCCCCGGCCAGGGCCTTCTTGTAGAGACCTTTAACGTCCCTCTCTGCGAGTACTTTGATCGGACACTTCACGTAGACCTCAACAAATGCCGCGCCGTCCGCTTCGATCAGCCGTCTCACTTCATCACGCACTTCGCGATAAGGCGAGATAGCTGCCGATATCGCCGCCACGCCGTTTCGGGACAGCAGCCGACAGACATAGCCAATGCGCCGTATGTTTGTATCTCGATCCTCCTTGGAAAAACCCAGGCCTTTTGAGAGGTTAGTCCGTATTTCATCTCCATCCAGAACCTCGACGGCCATGCCGCGAGCGCGTATCTCTCGATCGAGCACTATCGCGAGTGTTGTCTTTCCGGCCCCTGATAGCCCAGTGAGCCACAACGTGAATCCTTTTCTGTTGTGCATTAACTGATTCCTTCGTTGCCAAATGGCGATACTGATTGACTCCCTTTCCCTTTGGAAGAGGGTTGGGGAGAGGGCGTTAGTGTCGAAGCCAGCTCGCCAAGCCCCTCTTCCCCAGCCCTTCTCCCAAAGGGAGAAGGGAGACATCAGAGCCAATGACTTCATTCGTGGCTCAAGCTTCTGCTCCAACCAGTTGTTCTGTCTCAATCGCTCGCAGTGCTTCGATTAGCACCCGCGCCACCTCAGGTCTGGTGAATTCAACCGGCGGGACTTGTCCGACACTGAGCATCTCGCGCACCTTCGTGCCTGAAAGCGTGACGTGTGCCGCGGTCTCATGCGGGCACGTTTTGCTCGAAGCCATCGCGCCGCACGATCGACAATAGAACGTGTGATCGAAGAACAGCGGTGTTATGCCGAGTTCTTCCGGCTCAAACTCGTCGAAGATGTGGTGTGCGTCATAAGTACCGTAGTAGTTGCCGACTCCTGCATGGTCGCGCCCGACAATGAAGTGCGAGCAACCATAATTTTTACGAATCAGCGCGTGAAAGACCGCTTCGCGTGGTCCAGCGTAGCGCATTGCCGCCGGTAAGATTGAAAGGATCGTGCGCGCCGCAGGATAGTAGCCGGCGAGTATCGCTTCGTAAGATTCCAGCCGCACGTCCGCGGGCACGTCGTCGGCTTTGGTTTCGTAAACCAGCGGGTGCAAGAGCAAACCGTCTGCAATTTCCAGCGCGCATTTTTGGATGTACTCATGCGCGCGATGAACTGGATTGCGAGTCTGAAAAGCAACCACGCGCCGCCAACCTCGTTCCTGAAAGAGCGCCCGCGTCTCCGCAGGATCTCGACGATATGCCGGGAATGCGGGATTGCGGGGACGATTGACCAGACTAATTTTTCCTCCCAGCAACCAATCGCCTTGATTATAGAGAGTGCGCACACCGGGATGAGCAGCGTCAGTCGTGCGATAGACGAGTTCCGCCTCTCGTTCTTTATCGTAGCGATACTTATCCGCGAGATGCAGAATGGCAAGGAGATGATCGTCCTGATACAGCGCTACGTCCTCGAACTGGCGAAAGGTACTCGCCTGCTCGTTCGTGATCGAGAGCGTCACCGGAATGGGCCAGGCAACGTCGTTTGTCAGTCGCATCCGGACGCACATCGAGTTGTAATCGGACCGATCCAAAAATCCCTGGAGCGGTGAGTACGCACCAATGGCGATCATCTCCAGTTCAGAGATGTCGCGCGCGTTTAGCTGCAAAGCCGGTATATCGACCGCTGCCTGAATGAGCCGGTCACGTTCGGGCCCCCTAACTTCGCGATTAACGAGCTTGCCCCCATGTGGTTTGATAAGTTTCATCTTGTTTCCTTCATTCGCGGATCGTTTGGTACGGAGCCGCTTGCGGTCGCAAGCGGGTAAATCGCGTTGAGACTACCCGGTCGCTACCGCGACCGGTTCCGTACCGGGCTGTTTAGTCGCCTTTTTTGGCAATGCTATTTGACATGTATTCCGCACTCAGTCTTAACCGTTCCACGCCAGCGACCAGCGCGAGGATCTTCGCCAATTTGCACGGGCGTGGTGCAGGGCGCGCAGCCGATGGACGGGTAGCCGTGGTCGTGAAGCGCGTTATAGGGTACGTCGTAACTGGCTATGTAATCCCAGACGGCGCGGGCCGACCAGGCGGCGAGCGGGTTGATCTTGATCAGACCAAACTGGCGATCGCGCTCGACCAGGTCAATGTGCGCACGTGCTGGTGACTGATCTCGACGAACAGCAGTGATCCAGGCCCGCAGGCCACAGAGTATCTCTTTCAGAGGCTCGACTTTACGCAGCTGGCAACAAAGATTAGGCTGACGCTTCCACAACCGATCGCCGTATTCGCGAGCTTGATCAGTAAGCGAGACGCGCGTGGCCCGGCGTTCAAAGCGAACGCCGAAACGCGCTTCTAATCGATCGCGCAAGGCGTAAGTCTCAGGAAAGAGCAGATCCGTGTCGAGATAGAAGATACGCGCGCCCGGATGAATGGTTGAGAGCATGGCAATAATCACGCAGCCTTCAGCCCCAAATCCGGTAGCGAAAGCGATATCCGGTCCAAACTCCTCGCCTGCCCAACGAAGGATCACTTCCGGCGGGGCCGTCTCGAACTCATCCGAGATCGCCTTCAGTTCTTCGTCCGTCGTTTCTTGTGAGAGTGACAGAGCACTAACCGACATATCAATTCCCTTCAGCAAGCCATCGCGAACACCGATTCCAACTCTTGGTCTTTGATGGTCTCTAGCCTTTGCTCAAACCATTTAAGGCGCTCGCGCAGCCGGACCACCTCGCCCACAATGATTACCGCCGGCGCTTTCATGCCAAACCGTTCCGCCTCAACAGCAATCGTCTCGAGTGTGCCTGTCAACGTTTGTTGGCCCTCATAAGTTCCCCAACGAATGACGGCCGCAGGCGTTTGCGCCGAACGTCCGGCGGCCGTCAAGTCTTTTGCAATCTGACGGAGATGCGCAGCCCCCATTAAAACGACGAGGGTGTCTACTGACGCGAGATTCGCCAGAGCACTGTTCTCAGGCGCCCCGTCACCACCGCGCGCGCCCGTAAGCACGGCCACCGAAGATGCCAATCCGCGCTTTGTGAGCGGGATGCCTGCGTAGGCTGGGACCGCCAGCGCTGAGCTGATCCCGGGCACCACTTCGAATGCAACGCCGGCGTTGCGCAGCGCCTCTGCCTCTTCCGCACCACGACCGAATAGAAAAGGATCGCCGCCCTTGAGCCGCACGACTCGCAGTCCTTTCTGGGCGTGCCTAACGAGTAAGCCATTGATCTCGTCTTGCGGTGTCTGTCGCCCGCCACCGACTTTGCCAACGTAAATGTGCTCGGCGCCGGCGCGAACGTTAGAGAGCATTTCCGGATTGACGAGATAGTCATAGATAACCACGTCACAGGACTCCAGCAGGTCGCGCGCTTTGACTGTAAGAAGTCCCAGGTCACCCGGTCCCGCGCCAACGAGATAGACGGTGCCGCCTCTTGCTCGATAGTGCGCGGCCTTTCTTCCACCTAATTCAGATTCGATCGACTCGAATATCCGCTGCGCCGAAGCCTCAATCACGAGCGGGTGGGCCGAAAGCGGTTCGGTAATTCGATAGCTGACGCTGGCGTGATGGCTGGCGGCTTCACGAACTTCGAGCGGAATGTCACCGCGCGTGTGTCTGCCCGGTGAAAGAAAATAAGGATGGACGGTAATCTCGTTTGCTCCGCGCTCGACCAATTTGCCGAACCCTTCGCTGATATTCGGATGTTCGATCTCCAGAAAGGCAGCTTCGATCAGACCAAAGTGGCCGCGCTCGCCGATGCGACGGGTGGCTTCGCGCACGTCTTCGTTTGCTTCATGCCGACGGCTGCCGTGGCCTACGACCAGCACCCCGCGATTCACTTCTTTCATGCGGCCGCTCCTGCCTTCGAAAACATCTCTTGCGCGCAGTAACTAACAAAGCTTCGCGCTTCGTCGAGAATTGCTTGTGCCCTGACTTCGCCTGGTGTCTTAAGAACGTCGGTTTGTGTCTCGAGACCATCCTCCTTCAACGTTGTGAACTTTGAGGAAACGCCTTCCCAAGCTCCTTGAGTCTGGCCCGATAACACAAACAGGTTATCGAATTCCCAAAGAGCTTCATCCACCGTGAACGGATCCACCAACCGCTCGTATAGTGGAACGCGGGCGGCTGCCGCCGCCGCTTCATACGCCGCGATGACCGCGTGCTCGTATTCCTTGTGATAAATCAACGCTTCCGCCTGGGCCAGCCACTCACTCGCCGCGTCAATCGTCGGTATCGTCTCGGCAACTGTCGATCCGGCACATTCACCCTTGATGCCTTTGCGCACCGCGAAGTGCTCGTGCTCGTGTCCGAAGTCCTCGTAGAACGAAGGATCTTTTTCGAACGAAGGGACTTGCCGCAGCGGCTCGAGGATCTCTTTTAGCCGTTCAGTCCCAGTGCGAGCGACGAAAGAATTGAAGTCCTCTGCCGGCAATTTCGTTTCTTCGTAAAGCCCCAGCAGAGTCTCCGTTACCTTCACGCAGTTCTTCGCCGGGAACTTGCCAAGTAGCGCGCCGAACTGAGCGTCATCTCCGTGGGCACGACCCCCCACAGTCACAAAGTGGGCGGGAACGCTCCGGTCGTCCTTTGAAAGCGCCGCCGCATAGAATCCGATGTTGGCGACTGAGTGATGCGCACATCCGTTTGGGCAGCCCGAGATCTTCACGCGCAACGGGCGCGCCAACTCGGAGTATTTCGCCAACCCATTATTGAAACCGCTGCTGATAGCGCTACCTAAACCTTTGGCTGAGGCGATACCCAGGCGGCAGGTGTCGGATCCCGGACACGTGGTCACATCGGTAATCGTGCCGGCACCGCGTTCGGCAAGTGAGAGTTCACTAAGAGCGATGTAAAGATCCCAGAGACTCTCTTCACGCACCCAGGGGAGATAGATGTTCTGTTCGATCGAGATTCGCAATTGATTGGATGAAAACTGGCGGACGATGTCGGCCAGATTGCGTGCCCGATCGGCAGTCAGATCGCCGAGCTTGATGCGCACATGAACACCGCGAAAGCGAGCAAGCTGGTGTTCGATTACCGAGTCGCGAACCCAGGACTGAAAGTGGGGCTCACTGCTGCGCGCATCCAGCACCCGCAAGACTGGCGATGGTGCAGCAGATTCCGGGATAAAGAAATTGGTCTCTTCCAAGTACTGATCCAGCGGTATGGGACCGACCCGTTCTCGTTCCTCGTCGAGCGCCGCGCGGAACCCTTCCCATCCCAATGTCTGGATAAGGAATTTCATTCGCGCTTTCATTCGCGCTTTGCGCTCGCCATAGCGGTCAAAGAGCCGCAAGGTAGCCGCGGCGAGATTGAACAGATCTTCTACCGGAAGAAAGTCCGTGTAGAGATGCGCGAGTTGCGGCCCGGCGCCCAACCCTCCGCCCAGGTAAACTCGGAAGCCGCGGCGCGGTTCGCCATTCTCGGTCCGCGTGACTGCCCATAATCCTATGTCGTGAATTCGCAACCCGGAGTGGTCGTCGGCGCAGCCTTCGAAAGTGATCTTGAACTTTCGTCCCAGATTCTGGTTGTACTTGTTGCGGACCAGGTAACGAAACAGAGCGTCGGCGTAAGGTTGAATATTGAAGCTCTCGGTGGCCGACGTACCTGCGCGATAACAGGCAGTGATGTTGCGCACCGTGTTGCCGCAGGCTTCGCGAGAAGTGATGCCGGCTGCGGCCAGGAAGCGAAGCAGATCGGGAGCCTCTTCCAGCTTCACGTAATAGATCTGCGCGTCCTCTCGCGTGGTGAGGTGAATGAAGCCACTACCAAACCTGTCAGCCGCGTCCGCGAGGCGCGCCAATTGATCCCCGATTAAAAACCCGCCGGGAATCTTGATCCGCTGCATTTGCACTCCCTCTTGCCGTTGGGCATAGGTGCCAAAGTGCAACCGCAGCTTCTGCATTTTTGTTTCGTCAACTTCACCCGCCCGGTATTTCCGGATTTGTTCTTGGTAATTGTCCAACTCGTCGCGCACATGCGCAGGCAAAGTCCGCAGCTCGGTCTTCCCAATCTCACCGGTTACTTCATTCATTCGATTTCTCTCAATCGCTCCGCCCAATCAAACAGGTACGCAAAAAACAAAAAAGCCGCTCAAGTTGAGCGGCTGCGGCGTTACCAAAATAGCTTCGACTGCTATGGCATACACTCGCTCCGCTCGCTGAACGGACAACACATACCGATAGAGCAGCAAACCGCTGCGACGCCCAGCGAAGTCGCAAACCGAACTATCGATTCTTTGGCGAGCTTGGAATTCATCAGCATTTAATCGTTACCATTTATACCTTGGGGATGCGACCGGGGTCAACAGAATAGTTTTTATAGCTTCATAAGAAAACAAATGACTGGTCGGGCGAAACACTCTTCCCCGCAAACCTCCGGAGCATCTCTCAGCCAGTATTCCGTAAACCCGCAGCGATGCCGTTGATTGTCGCAGCCAGCGCATAATTTAGATTCACGTCGTCTTCACCGTCTCGCTTGCGCCGGAGCAGTGCCACCTGAATCAGGCTTAGCGGATCCACGTAGGGATTACGCAAACGGATCGAGCGCGCCAACACCGGATTCTTCTCGAGCACCCTGGTCTGCCCGGTCAGGCGCAACACCACGCGTTTGGTTCTTTCGAACTCCTCAACCACCATGCCAAACACCCGTTCGCGCAACGATTCATCGGCCACGAGGCCGGCATACAAACGAGCAATCGACAGATCGGCCTTTGCCAGTCCCATCTCAACGTTATGGATCAGATCATCAAAAAACGGGAACTGATCCAGCATCTGTTGAAGTGAGCGCTCTTGCTCCGTACCGCCGCGCGCGAACCGATCCAGCGCAAAGCCGACTCCGAACCACGCCGGCAATACGTGGCGACTCTGCATCCACCCAAAGCCCCAAGGGATCGCCCGCAGGTCGACAAGTCCGCGCCCCTGGTCGCGCCGCGCCGGACGCGAGCCAAGTCTCGCATGCTCCAACTCCCTGAAAGGTGTGGCTTCTTGAAAATATGGCAGCACATCTGGATTGTCGGCGATCATCTCCCGATAAAATTCAAACGCATCCTGAGAGAGAGCTTCCATCGTCGCTTCCCATTTGTCTTCCATGTCTGAAGATGTTTCGCTCGAGCGCCAAAGAACTTCCAGACTGGCGGCGACCATCAATTCAAGACTGCGCTCAGCCAGCACAGCATCTGAATACTTCCAGTTCATGACCTCGCCTTGCTCGGTTATCTTGAGCTTGCCGCTGAATGCGCCCGCAGGTTGGGCAACGATCGCGTGGTGCGTCGGCCCGCCCCCGCGTCCGACAGTCCCGCCGCGCCCATGAAAAAGCATTAACTTCACACCGCATTCCTGAGCAACCCGCTGCAAAGCGCGATGGGCCTTGAAAATCTCCCAGGTGCTGGTCAGCATTCCGCCGTCCTTGTTTGAATCTGAATAGCCAAGCATCACTTCCTGTCGCCTGCCCCACGAGTCAAGCAACGGACCATAATCCGCACTGGTCCACAGCGCGCGACAGATTGCCGGGCAGTTGCGCAAGTCCTCGATCGATTCGAAAAGGGGCACCGGCATTAGACCCGGATCAGCGCCGTCGTCGGACGCCGCTACGCGCACGCCACTTAACTCGGCGAGCCCAATAAGGGACAGAACGTCGGCCGCCGAACGCGTTCCGCTTATTACGTAACTCCGAATCGCTTGCGGCGGGTAGGTTCGCTTAAGCTCGCTTACCATGCGAAGGGAGTCGAGCAAGCTTGCGGTCTCGGCTGAAGGGGACTTCAGCAAGCCGAGTGTTGAGCCATCACTTGCCTGGGCTCCCTGCAGCACGGCAATCCGAGAAATCTCCTCACGCGCATGGCTGTGTACGAGCGCGTGTTGGCGGATATCAAGCGTATGCAGGTGGAAGCCAAACGTCTCAATCTGTCGCAGTAACGGATCAAGTAGCGAACGAGCCAAACGCTCGCCGCCGTTGGCCGCGAGGCTTTCGCGCACAAGATGCAAATCCCGGGCAAAGTCATCGGCATCGCGGTAGGCATTCCTGTCTGCCGTCTCGGATCTGGCACTGCCTAAACGCGCCAAGACATAGTCGAGATATCGGCGATAGACCTCATTAGGCGAGTGTCTTTTCAGGTTAGGGAACGGGTAAATGTGTTTGTCATAATCCTCCAGCGAGAGTTGTAATTCCTTTGAGATCTCCACCTGAAGGCTTGAAGCACTCAGACGCCAAATCAAGTCGTCGATCCTCTTAATGTAGTGATCGAGCATCGTCTGTCGCGCAATGTGCAAAGCATCCCGCGTGCATTCCGGCGTGACGTATGGATTGCCATCGCGGTCTCCACCTATCCAGGAACCAAAGCGAAGCAGACGCGTCAACTCGTGCCCCCGCAACTCGCGGCCGTAGGCTTCGCGAAAATCATCAGCCAGTTCTTCATAAACGTTAGGGAGAGTTTCGAACAAGACAGTCGGGTAGTAGTCGAGCCCCATCCTGATCTCATCGCGAACAGTCGGGCGACGGCGACGCACCTCGTCAGTCTGCCACAGTGCGGTTATCTCCGCGGTGATTGCCTGCTCGCGTTGCTCAGCTTCCCTCTCAGTAAGCGGCAGACCATCGAGTCGCTGCAATTCCTCGGCAATGCGTCGCCGCTTGAAGAGCACAGTCCGCCTCGCGACCTCGGTGGGATGGGCCGTGAAAACAACAGTGACTTCCACCTGTCGCAACCATTGCAAAACTTGCTGTTCGGTGATTCCCGCAGCTCGCATGCGTCGGAGAGTCCCGAGAAATGAACCGGGCTGAGCCTGTCGCTCGGGTCCAACTTGCGCTGCGCGGCGCCGCCGTTTGCGATGATTCGTCTCCGCGAGGTTCGTCAACTCGAAATAGATGGCGAAAGCTTTTGTCATCCGATGCGCCTGAGCAATGTCGAGGCCGTTGACTATTCGGTGCGCGCGATCCATCAGCTGGTATTCATCGCCGACCGTCTCCTCAGAAGTTTCGTGCCGCGCGTGCTGCTCACGGCGTTCGATTAGCAACGATCTCAGTCCCTCAACCGCTATAAAGAGTTCGTTTCCAACTTGTTCTTTCAGCACCTCTCCGAGCAGACGGCCAAGCGAGCGGACATCACGACGCAACGGCGCTTCCTTCAGATCGCCGGCGTCGCTGACAAGCTCAGCCAGCCTCGCTGCCTGATCGTTAACTGTCCAGAGTGGTTCCCTTCCCCGCATGCCTTCATTCCTCAGTTCCCGAAAATCAATATCACAACTCGACAACTTGATGATACCTGACGCGCGATCGTCCTTTCCGATACCACCTGAGAAAATTAATGCGGTTTATGCGCACCTAAGCGAGACCAGACCTCGAAATATCATCGGTTGACAGGCCGCCGGCGTTTGCCATACGTTAGCCGCACTGGGCTCGCTTTCATTCGGCAGGCACTGCGTGTCGGCAATCATCGGCAAAGACAGGTTCTACCGTATGGGGCACTTTGTAGGTTCACTTTCGTCTTTCCTCGGCATGGACGTAACGGTGACCGCGATCGAAAAAGCTGCATAAAAGACAATGAGACTCTGGGGGTCAATAAGGGTCAGGTGCCTAGACTCCTACCGTACTGAGGTAGGGGTCTGCTCGTATTCATCTTCGAAGTTGCCGGAGGTTGTCGCGCACGGCCGCGACCCACTTTACTGCGCAAGATCTCACTTTAACTTGATGCTGGGGAAGGCATTGGGAGTGTCACTTCTGGAGGCTGACACTCACGCCGACAGAATTTGTCGGACCCTAGCAGGACGTTCCTAATACGTTCCTAGCTTTTGAGTTTTCAGTTTAGAGTTTTTTGCTGAGAAAAGAGTGGAGCGGGCGATGGGACTCGAACCCACAACCTCCAGCTTGGGAAGCTGACACTCTACCATTGAGTTACGCCCGCTCAACGGCCAGGGATGAAGGCGGAAGGATGAAGGATGAAAAGACTCGTGTCAACCGTTGACAACAAGGATGGAGGATGAAAACACTCTGGAGATAACCGTCAAGGTTTAAGTCTTCAACATTCGGAAT
>Ga0137387_10000899_pt1 | contig 13835 bp, 9 predicted proteins | sample SagtaG_3_FD_104909 | JGI IMG/M metagenome (GOLD analysis project Ga0137387, IMG submission 104909) | Vadose zone soil microbial communities from Angelo Coast Range Reserve, California, USA - Sage2_R_115_16 metaG | ecosystem: Environmental > Terrestrial > Soil > Vadose zone > Saprolite | place...
AGCCGATCTCACGGAAACTCCACTCTTGCAGAACTACCAGGAGCTTCTTGCGGTTGCAAAGGTACAAAACTCCGAACTGGCTGCATCGCAAAAGATGATCGACAAGCAGTCGCTCCAAGTCAATCTCGCGCGCAAGGATTTCTATCCCGATTTCAACGTGCAGTACGTGTGGCAGCGGACCGATCCGACGCAGTTCCGTGCCGACTACATGCTGTCCTTCGGCGTGCGCGTACCCATTTACCGGAGCCGCAAGCAGAAACCGGAATTGGCGCAGGCGCAATCCGAGGAGTTGCGGGCTCGCAGCGAGCTGGAAGCCCAATCACAACGAGTCGCATCGGAGTTGCGCGCGCAATACGTCGTCGCGCAGCAAACGACGGAGCTCTTCAAGATTCACCGCGAAGGCCTCGCACCGCAAGCACGTTCTGCGTTTCAGTCGGGCCTCGCGTCCTACCAATCGAACAAACAGGATTTCCAAGCGGTCCTCACCTCGTTCCTCGACGTGCTGCACCTCGACGAAGAGTACTGGCGGAACCTTGCCGAATACGAGACCGCCATCGCGCGGCTTGAACAGATCACCGGATTGTCGCTGCGTTAGGAGAGGAAAGAATCATGCGAAATTATCGGAATGCATTCGTCTTCGCGGTTGTGGGCAACATCGCCCTCATCGGAATTCTTGGCGGGCTCTGGTGGCGCTCCGTGCAACATAAGAAAACGGAAGCGGCGACGCCATCCGCTTCCAACGGAGCAGCGCCGAACACCCCGAATGGAGGGGAAAGTGCATCCATGGCGCCGCATGAAACCTCCCTTGTCCCAGTGCAACTCTCACCCGAACGCATGCAAAGCATCGGCGTTCGCATGGGCCGGGTCGAACACAAGATGGTCGGAGATGAGATTCGGGCAACGGGCAATGTCGCCGTCGATGAAACCAAAGTCGCTTACGTCCAAGTGCGGTATTCGGGATACATCCAAAAGGTCTTTGCCGACGCGGCCTATCAATACCTCCGCAAAGGGCAGCCGCTGTTCACGATCTACAGCCCGGACCTCGCGGCGACGGAGCGCGAGTATCTTGTCGCGAAACAGAACCAACACCAGGTCGCCGGAAGCACAGTACCGGGTGTCGCTGAGAGTGCGGCCTCACTATTGGACGCGGCTGCCGAACGACTCAAGCAATGGGGTGTGCCGCAGCGCGAAATCGCACGGCTTGAATCCACGGGCCAAGTGCAGCAGGAACTTCAAGTCGATTCTCCAGTTTCGGGCTACATCACCGAGCGGAACGCTTTGCCGAATCTCACCGTTCAACCGGAGACACGGCTCTATTCGGTTGCTGATCTCTCGACCGTTTGGATTTTCGCCGAAGTGTTTCAGAACGATCTGGGAAGAATCAAAGTCGGCGACCGGGCGACCCTTACCGTTGACACCTACCCGGGCCGAAACTTCGCAGGCCGCGTGAACTTCATCTATCCCCAAGTGGATATGATGACCCGCACGGCGCGTGTCCGGCTGATTTTCCCGAATCCAGGCTTGAAACTGACACCGGGAATGTTTGTAAACGCCGCGCTGCAGGTGCGCGTGGGAACACAGCTCGTGATTCCGGCCAGCGGAGTCCTGCAATCCGGCACGCGGCAAGTCGTTTTCGTGAATCGCGGCGACGGCTATCTCGAACCGCGCGAAGTCGAACTCGGCGCACGCGCCGGCGAAGACTTCGTCGTCTTGAAGGGATTGAAAGAAGGAGAAGAAATCGTCACGTCGGCGAATTTCCTGATCGACTCCGAAAGCCAGCTACAGGCAGCACTCGGCTCTTTCGTCCCACCCCCGCCAGGCGCAGGTTCCGCAGGCGCGATGAACGCGCCACAGGCGAACGTCGAGCTCTCGACCGACCCTGCTCCTCCACGCAAAGGCAGCAACACCATTCGGGTGAAGCTCAGTGAAGCAGGTGGCGCTCAGATTTCCGGTGCGGAAGTCTCCGTCACATTCTTCATGCCGGCGATGCCCGCGATGGGCATGGCCGCCATGCGTATTCCGGTCAGCTTGAGCGACAAAGGGAACGGACTTTATGAAGGATCAGCCCAACTCGATAGTGGTGGCACTTGGCAGGTCACCGTCGTCGCGAAGAAGAACGGGCAAACCGTCGCCAGCAAACAGACGAGCCTGAACGCCACGGGAGGAATGTAACGTGATCGCTCGTTGGATTGACTGGTGCGCGATGAATCGCTTTCTCGTTTTCACCGGAACACTGCTTCTCGTGCTCGCGGGAATCTGGTCGCTGCGCCGCATCCCGCTCGATGCGTTGCCGGATATCTCCGACGTCCAAGTCATCATTCATACGAGATGGGCCGGGCAGCCGCCCAGCCTCATCGAAGATCAAGTCACCTATCCGATCGTCACGAAGCTTCTTGCCGCGCCGCATGTCAAGGCCGTGCGTGCGCAAACGATGCTGGGTGATTCCTACGTCTTCGTGGTTTTTGAAGACGGAACGAATCTCTATTGGGCGCGCTCCCGCGTTCTCGAGTACATGCAACAAATTGAAGGAGGACTGCCGGCTAACGTCCATCCGATCATTGGCCCGGATGCGACCGGCGCAGGCTGGGTCTATGAATACGTTCTCGTGGACCGCACCCATCAACGCAGTCTCGCCGAACTGCGCAGCATTCAGGACTGGTATCTGCGTTACCAGCTTGAAACCGTTCCTGGCGTTGCCGAGGTCGCGACCATCGGGGGATTCGTCAAGCAATACCAGGTCAATGTCGACCCCAACAAACTGCGCGCCTACGGCATTCCCCTGTCTACCGTCATCGAAAAGGTCCGCGCCAGCACCAACGAAGTCGGCGGACGGGTCCTTGAAATGGGCGGCGCGGAATACATGATTCGCGGTTTGGGTTATTTGCGTTCGCTGAACGATCTCGAAACCGTGCCCGTCGCCACGAAGAACGGAACTGCCGTCAAGATTCGCGATCTCGGTACGGTCAGTTTCGGTCCCGATATTCGAGAAGGCGTGGCGGAGTGGCAGGGCGAGGGAGAAACCGTCGCGGGCATCGTCGTCATGCGCGACGGCATGAACGCCCTGAATGTCATCAATGGCGTGAAGAAAAAACTGGCAGAGACAAAAACATCGTTGCCTCCAGGTGTCGAAGTCGTTTCCGGCTACGACCGCTCCGGATTGATTCACGCGTCCATCGAAACTCTCCAGCGCGACCTCCTGGAAGAAGCGATCATCGTCAGCGTCGTCATCATTATCTTCCTCTTTCATTTCCGCTCGGCGCTGATTCCCATTCTGACCTTGCCGATCGCAGTACTCGCGGCCTTCATCCCGATGTACTACCTCCATGTCAGCTCGAACATCATGTCGCTCGGAGGACTGGCGCTCGCCATCGGCGTTCTCGTCGACGCGGCCATCGTCATGGTCGAGAACGGCTACCGCCAGCTCTCCGAAAAACAAGCGGAACGGTCAGTGTCTGAGCCGGAAAGACGAAGGATTTTGCTCGACTCCGCCAAGCAGGTTGGCCCCGCCATTTTCTTTTCGCTTTTGATCATCGTGGTTTCGTTTCTCCCTGTTTTCTTGCTGGAGGCACAGGAAGGCCGGATGTTCCGGCCGCTCGCTTGGACAAAGACGTTGGCAGTCGGCTTCTCGTCGTTGCTCGCCATAACTCTTGTGCCCGTGCTGATGGTTCTCTTTATCCGGGGACGTCTGCGCCCGGAATCGCAGAACCCGCTGTCCCGCGTCACACAAGCTCTGTACCTGCCCGTCCTCCGGCTTTGTCTACGGTTTCGCAAAACGACATTGCTGCTCAACCTGATTTTTCTGGTCGTCACGCTTCCTTTGGCGCTCAAGATTGGCAGCCAGTTTATGCCGCCTCTGTTTGAAGGCTCGGCCTTGTACATGCCGACCGCCTTGCCGGGAATTTCCATCGGTCAGGCTTCACAACTGCTGCAGGAACAAGACCGCATCATCCGCACGTTCCCGGAAGTCGAAACCGTGTTCGGAACGATTGGAAGATCTGATAGCGCCACGGATAACGCCCCGCTCGACATGTACGACACCACCATCATGCTCAAACCGCGAGAGACGTGGCGGGCGGGAATGACCTACGAAAAGCTCATCCAGGAGATGGATGCCAAGCTGCAATTCCCAGGACTGTCCAACACTTGGACCATGCCAGTAGAAAACCGCTTGGACATGGAATTGACCGGAATCAAAACTCCGCTGGGGATGAAAATACAGGGGCCGACTCTCGAAGGCATCCAGCAGGTTGGTGCGCAAATCCAACAGGCCCTTTCGGGTCTTCCGCAAGTTCGATCCGTCTTCTCCGAACGCGTCTCGCAAGGTTTTTACGTCAACATCGAAGTCAATCGCGAAGAAGCGTCGCGCTACGGGCTCACCGTTGCCGATGTGCAACAGGCCGTCACCTCCGGAATCGGTGGCGAAATGGTGGCGGAAAACATCGAAGGCCGCGAGCGCTACCCCGTCAACGTCCGCTACAGCCGGGACTTTCGCGACAACGTGGACGAGTTGCGGAAAGTCCTGATCGGCACGCCCTCGGGCGCGCAAATCCCTATCGAGGAAGTGGCACGCATCTCGTTTTCACGCGGGCCCGCCATGATCCGTGATGAGGACGGAGCGCTAACCGGATACGTCTATATCGATCTCAATTCCAGAAATTACGGCGACTTTGTGAAAGCCGCGAACGACATGCTGAAGCAGAAGCTCCGTCTGCCTGCGGGTCACACCTACAAATGGGCAGGAGAATATGAATTTGAATTGCGGGCCAAGGAGCGCCTGCAAGTGATCTTGCCCGTCGTCTTCTTCGTCATCTTCGTGCTCCTCTACATGGTCTTCCATTCTGTCGCGGAATCGGCAGTGCTCATTTTCCCGACGCTCTACGCACTCACCGGCGGCCTCATCCTGCAAAAGCTGCTTGGCTACAACTTCAGCGTTGCTGTGTGGGTTGGCTATATCGCGCTGTTCGGCATCGCGGTGGAAACAGGAGTCGTCATGGTCGTCTACCTCCACGAAGCGTTGAACCGACGCCTCGCGAGCGGACAACCGCTGAAGCACGAAGACATTGAGGAGGCCATCATCGAAGGCGCAGTGCACCGCCTTCGGCCGAAACTCATGACCGTATGCGTGGTGCTCGCAAGTCTCATTCCTATCCTGTGGGAGAGCGGCATTGGCTCGGATGTGATGAAACCGATTGCCGCGCCGATCGTCGGCGGCATGATCACCTCCACCATTCACGTCCTCATTCTGGTACCCGTCTTCTTTGCGCTTATGAAGGAGCGCGCCCTGCGGCGCGGGACTCTGCGTCCGCAGGCGGATAATTCGACAAAAGATTGACCACCTGGTGGCCGGGAAAGTGTTGGACGCCCGGTTGCTGCCACTATCAGTTTCGACTTGACCCTGGAATCCATTCCAGTGTTTAGACTCTTCTCGCGGATGACAGCCCATGCGTTCGGGACAATTGGCGCGTCAATCGGGCGTTAGTACCGACACGTTGCGGCATTACGAGCGTCTTGGACTCTTGCCTCTGCCTCAGCGCACGCCAGGAAATTACCGCGAGTATCCTCCGACATCTCAGCAGAGAGTGGAGCTGATTCGACGGGCTTTGACGATTGGTTTTTCGCTTGCCGAATTGAAGACCATTCTGGCCGTGCGCGACAAGGGCGGTGCACCCTGCCGCCGCGTCCGAAGCTTGCTGGGTTCGAAGATCCACGACCTAGATCAGCAAATCAGGAATCTGGTTTCCTTGCGCGCTGAAATGAATCGCTTGTCGAGAGAGTGGGACAAGCGGTTGCGGCGCACAAAACCCGGACACGTCGCACGCTTGCTCGAGAGCCTGCCGCCGAAAGCACGCGGCAGGATTGTCTCCGGTGCCTCAACACTCCGAAAGAAGAAAGGACTCTAGATCATGCGCACGATCCTGCTTCTTGTCTTGCTAGCTATCCTTCCGGGTATGGCGAGCGCTCAACAGAATCCATCACCGGACCAGGACAAGCGTTCGGAAGATGTCGTCAAACGTGGAGAGCATGTGATGGGCTTCTCCCATGAAGCAACGACGCATCACTTCCGGCTATTCAAGGACGGAGGGGAAATCGCCGTCACCGCAAAAGACCCGAACGACAAGGCCAGCATCGAGCAGATCCGCATCCACCTTGGACATATCGCCAAGATGTTTTCCTCCGGGAATTTCAAGGCGCCCATGCTCATTCACGACACCAACGCGCCGGGCACCGCGACGATGACCAAGCTCAAGGAACAGATTCGCTACGAATTCTCGGAAACAGAACGCGGCGCACGGATTCGGCTCGTCACGGCCACTCTGGAGACCACCGACGCGGTCCACGCCTTCTTGCTCTTTCAAATCGTTGATCATCAGACGGGAGATGCCCCTACCATATCCGATGAACTCCCGAAGAAGTAATGCCTTGTCGCCGGCTGTGGTCCAGCGCATCGGCTATTGTGTCGTGCGTGTGCGTCGGCTTTGCTTCACTCCATCCAGAACGTCAGTGTGACGTGAACAGAAGAATGTAACCACTCAGCCCGATCAGCACGAACGGCACAATCCAATGACCCCAACGGTCGAGCGCCTTCAGAATAAGCGGGTGGCTTCCAAACCATTTCCCTCCGGCACACCACGCGAGGACCAACAGGCTATAGGTGGACAGAACCAACGCGCAGGACACAAAAGTGCGGACGGAGTCCAGGTCGGCCACATCGAATTAGTGGGAGGGCCGACTTCCCGAGGGGGCGTGGGGTTGAAAGCGTACGCTGTATTGGGCGATGAGCAGGTATTTGGCCAGGTCGCCGCCCCCCAACCGGTTCAACTGGTCATCAATTTGGCTTTTCATGAAATCCTGATGGACCATCACCGGAATGTCGAAAGTGAAGGTATGGCGGCCGTGTATGTAAGTTACACCGGGGTCGATATACAGACTGTAGCCGGGCCGCCGAAATCCATCGCTGCCACCGACCAAATCGCTGACAGGAATGCCGTCAATGCGCATTCCGAGGTTCGCGGAAAGTCCTCGCACACTGCTTACGGTAAAGGCTCCGCCGGTGCGGATGGAATAGATGTCGGGCACAGATAGGGGCACGCCAGGGTACGGAGAGATTATTTTCGTCGTATTTTTGGGGGTAAGCAGATACCAACCCTGACCAAAGGCGTAAAGGCTCTTGTAGACATGACGATACATCTGGGTCTGGAGGAGGATGCCCCAACCGCCGTCGCCAAGCTGAATGGCCTGATCGACAGGTCTCTTGCCAACGGTACCATTCGCAAAATACCAATTGTCGGATGCCGCTTTGTCGCCGCTCGAAGACTTGGTACCGAGGCAAATGGAGAGATTTCCTCTGGCGGGGCGTTTGGGATCCCACAGCCAATACGTGGTAGCAACGCTTAAATCGCCGAAGCCGTTGGCCTCCACTTCATGACGGGCATTGTCCTGATAGAAGCGCGAATGTGTGCCGTAGGAAAACGGAAACGTCATCGAGGTGCTCAAGCGATCGGTGATCCCGTAATTGGCTGTTACTGCGAGCGAATTGATGTTCACGTAAAGTGTGTGGCCGAAGGGGGCAGCGCTCTCATTCACCCTCGCGCCGACGTACCATTGGTCCGCCGAAAGACGGCGATAGGCGAAATCGATCTGCCATTCGTGAGCCATCAGCTGAGGCCGTGTAGAACCGCCCACACGGGGCAGGTCAAAACGCACGGGCATTCAACCTTGCGCGAAGGATTTCGCAGGGAGAGCGGCAAAACCGAAGATAAGTAGAAGCGCGAAGAAAGAAAGTCTGGACCGGATCATGACAGAAGAGTTCATAATTCCCTTTCTGCTTTTAGCGACTGCACGAGTCAGGGCTCACGAACTATCCAGCTTCAAACACCTTTCGGGTCAGAATTCCAAATGCGACGAACCAAGTCGGCGTACCTTGGGTCAGAGCGAATACTATCCCAGCGCGGATCGAAACGGAGCCACACCAGCCAATTGGCGCGATCGTCAAAGGCTTTTTCGAGCCAGTGAAAAGCCTGGTCTTTATCGCCCATGCCCGCATAGACCAGCGCGACGCCGTAGGGAGTTACATATTTGGTTTTAGACATGTTATCGAGCCTGGCAAGCGTCAATCGCGCGTCGGCGTCCTTCTTTGCGTAACCTTGCAGATTACCGATGCCCGCGATAGTGACCGGCCAATCGGGCAGCGCCGAATCAGTGGCCTGATACTCGACCATGGCCTGGTCGAACATCCCTTTCGCCTGATAAGCACGGCCCAGCCAGAGATGCGCCAACGGAAACTTGGGATTCATCTGAAGAGTTTTCTTTAGTTGCTCGATCGCCGCGTCATATTGATATGAGTACACCATCTGAAAGCCGACATCGGAATTAATGGACAAAGAAAGCGGATCGAGCTGCAAGGCTCGTTCGATCTGCGCTCTGGCTTCGTTGGGCCGCTGCATGGCCGTCAGGAAATAGCAGTAATAGTCGTGGGCAGTGGCATAGTTTGGATTTAATGCAATGGCCTTCCTGAACTCGGCTTCGGCCGCTGTCCAATTCCAATCAAAATAGAAAGAAATGTAGGCCAGCGAGGCATGAGGCTCAGCAAGAGAACTATCCAAAGAGATTGCCTTTTCGGCAGCGGCGCGCGCCTGGGGGAACGCTTCCCGAGGAGGGAGGTAACTCAAATAACCTAGAGTCGTATAGGAGTCGGCCAGTCCAGAATAGGCTTCGGCGTAGGTGGGTTCCAACGCGATGGCTTGGTGAAAGAACTGAATTCCTTCCTGCAATGCGGCTTCGCCGCGTCTATTCCAAGCGTAGCGGCCTTTCAGATAGGCTTCGTAGGCGGCAGGATTGATCTTGCGCCCAACTGGAGGGCGATCCGACAAGAGTTTCATCTGCACCTGACGTGCAATGGATGAGGCAACTTCGCTTTCGAGACCCAAGACGTCGGGTAAGTCTCTCTCGAAGCTTTCCGCCCACATATGACGGTCATCGGAAGCACGAATCAACTGGGCTCTCACGCGAACGCGGTTACCGGCGCGTTCCATGGTGCCTTCGACGATGGCATCGACGCCCAACTCCTTGGCGATTTCAGGAAGCGGTTTGCGAGTGGCTTTGTAGCGCATCACCGAAGTGCGTGAGATCACCCTCAGGTTGCTGTTTTGAGCGAGGTCGGTTATCAGCTCATCGGTCATGCCGTCAGCGAAGAACTCCTGAGATTTGTCGCCAGACAGATTTTCGAGAGGGATTACGGCCAGCGAACTGATCTGCGTATTCTTGCCCGTCAGCCGGTCGCGGAATCCCGCGACGTTAGCTGCAAGAAGAAGGCCCAGCACGAGTACGAGCGCGATTGCGGCTCCCCAGAACCAACGCTTGTGTTTAAGGAATCCTGACGCTGCGGCTGGGACATTTTCCTGATCCTTTAGAGGCAGGGCCTCCGCCTGCTCGGGCGGCGAAGTTATTGTCGCGCTGAAGCGGTAACCCTTCCCAACTACGGTCTTAACGAAGCGCGGATTTTCTGGATCGTCGCCAAGGGCTTGCCGGAGTTTTCGAATGGCGGTGTTGATGCCGTGCTCGGTCTCAATGAAAACATCCTTGCCCCAGAGTTTTTCAACGATCTCTTCGCGAGTAACAAGGTCGCCGTTCCTACTGACCAGTAGGATGAGCAGCTCCATGGGAATTTTTTCAAGCTTCAACACCCGGCCGTTGCGGCGTAGTTCGTAACGTCGCACGTCCAGCTCAAATCCCTCAAAAGAGTAGAAAAAGGCGGGCAAGGGTACCTCGGAGGCGATACAGGGCCCACATCGTACTCATCCTATTCATCTTTGGCAACTAGTAAGTTCTTTACTCTCTGAGGCATAGGCCTTCATTCAAGCTACAGGCAAAGTTCAGGCGTTCTGCATTGTCAATCCCTGAAGAATGAGCGAAACCCGCAGCATCTAGCCCGGAGCGTTCCCGCACCGAGCCAATTGAGGAGACGAACAATGAAATCCAGAATAGTCCTAGGAATCAGGACACTGTTTTTGGCGCTGTTCTTGCTGACAAGCATCGTTGGGTTTGCCTCGGCACAGGGCCTGTCATTCCCTGCGCTGGGGCAGCACGAGGCGACGTTTGAATTTGTAGGACAGGTGAAGAATTTTCCGCCAGCGGGCCCTGGGCTTCCAGCAACGTCGGTTCAATATGGGTACCTTAGCCACATTCAGAGCCTGAACGACAGTCAGATCTATCTTCCGGGAGTACCCCAAGACGAAAAGTCGGCGTTGTTTACGTTCTACAACGATTCGGTGACGGAAAAAGTAACGAATCACGGAAGCCTGAGAATTGTGATTCGCGAAGGAACGACAACGATTTATCACAATTCGCTTGGAGGCGGTGACCTAACGACTCCGAATCCTGATTCTTTTCGTCAGGGAACTCCGGTCCTCACCACGAAATGGCGGCATCAAGTGATCCTTGACACAAACCCGAGCCCGAATCCGACGGATCCGCCGCGGACCAATCTCTTCTTTGTGACCTGGTGGCACACAATTACCTCGGCTCAGGTTTTCACGCTTGGCGAGGAACATGTGCTCCTCGGTCGCGTGGGAAGTACCTTTAAACAACACCTGGTTGGGGGAGTTGATTTCGCAGGAAAGGTAAACGGCAAATTCGCGGGTTACGTGGAATCAGTCCTGCCGGTTGTCGTTTTCCAGTGAGCTTCGGTCACGGAATCGGAATGCGCGTCGCGATAGACCTTGTCTCGATCATTCGCCAGGCGAATCTGGCGACTGACGGGACAAGGAAGTGTGTTGTGCCCGGTTCGCTTATGTAGACGGAAAGTGAACCAAGAAATCGACACGAGCATGCCGAGCCAGCCGAGGGCTCGTGTGGTGTGGCCGATTTGCTGGTCGTGGAGGAGGTTCTACTGGATGAAGAGGATTCCCCAATCGTGATCACCGGAGCCGGCGAGTGGTAGAGCGAGGGTGCGGGCGTCGACCATGTGCTCCTGTGGAACCCGCCGAACTGAGGCAGTTTTTCATTGACGGCGTTTCGAAAACCACCACAGGTGATCGAAACGTAGAGCAAAATGGGGAACGTGTTCCTCAAGGCGTATGCGTACTAGGCTCGGTATTGGATCTGATTTGAACCAACGACCTCAGTAACATTGCAGAGAAAGTTCCTGCTTGGGAGGTACGTGGACAACCCCAACGGTTTCCTAGACCGTTGTATTGAATACTATTCGGGTACCTATACTCAGTGTTTATAAACTAACGGATGGAGCCCTGTAAGTTTCTATGTTAATTGCACTTAAGGCTGGCGGAGAGGGGGGATTCGAACCCCGGTTAGGGTGTTTAGTCCCTAAAACGGTTTAGCAAACTAGAACGTCCTAGGGCCTGTTGTTTGGATTCAGCAACTTACGTCGGCTAGAGAGCCCGTATTCGGGCTGAAATAGCCTTGTTAGGGAATAACTGTGCTACAGCTGTGCTGCACCATTGTTCAGTGCAGTAGCTAGAAGGGAGGAGTGTTCGAGCGACCTCTGTGCTTCGCGTTGCTTACGAAGAAATCGAATCAGCGAAAGACCGCAGGCCATCAAAGCGCACTCTTAGGTCTCCATAGCTGCGGGTGAAAGCACGCTCCACATCGTGAGCGAGGACGAGGTTGTCGCCTTCCGGATGTTGGTGCCGGAATGCAACGAGATTTTTGGGATCGAAATTGTTCGCAGACCATTTGCACTCCATGGCTACTGGTCTCTTTCGGTGGGTCGCGATGACAAAGTCAACCTCGTGCCCGCGCTTGTCTCGCCAATAGAACACTTCCCGGCTCTGCGAGCGAGCCATAATTTCATTCAGTACGAAATGCTCCCATAGCGTCCCAAGGTCATCATCCCGCAAGTCCTGCCAGCCGCGGTAGTAACAAATGAAACCGGTATCGAAGCCATAGACTTTAGGCGCGGCGACTATCTCCGTGGGTCGGCGAGTGCTGAATGGCCGAACGACATGGGCCACAAACGTTGCCTCAAGAACGCGGAGGTAGTTTGTGATGGTTGGCCGGCTTACTTCGCAGGGGCGGGCAAATCGAGTTGCCTCAAAGATGCCGCCGCTTTGTGCCATGACAAGTTCGGTGAATCGCTGGAACGAATCTCGCCGCTCCAGACGAAAGAGTTCCTGGATATCCTTAGCCCAATAAGCGTCCATCCATTCCTGAAAATCTCGTTCCGGATGTTTCTCCGGCAGGAAGAAGGGAGGAAGTCCGCCCCGCAGAAAGCGGTGCTTGAGGTCGGCCTGGTTCGCGTCGTCCATGTCGAGAAGACACATCGGCGCCAGCCATAGGTCCCTCTTCCGCCCCGCCAGCGTGTCTCTGAATTTTTTCGAAGCGCCGAGAGTCGAAGAACCGGTCGCCACAATGTGTGTGCGCGAGTGATGGTCGGCGGCAATCTTGAGCAATTCTGACGGGTTTTGCAGCCTGTGGATTTCATCCAACACGATACGCTTGCCTCGCAGACCGTCGAGAAAGCTCTCGGGGTCAAGCATCATGCGGCGAACGCGAGGGAGTTCACAGTCAAAATATTCAACTTCGGGAAGATCCTGACAAAGGCAGGTTTTTCCTACCCGCCGCACGCCAGCCAGCCAGATGACGGATCGCTCTTTCCACGCGCGGTTGAGCAGTTTCAGCCAGAAATGCCTATGTACCATATGCAGGTATATTTTCACATAGTAGCGCCAAACGCAACTGCAGTTTAAGGTGCATCGCGAGGATCAGGGCTGGCACGAAACATTGAGTTCTTCTGAGCGGGTTAGTAAGTATGGAGCCTGCTTGCCGCCTGCAAGGGACGCTCGGGTTTCAACCCGATTTTTTGCACTTTGACCAGGCAACCTGTCACCGCAGTCGAAAGTGAAAGGTCGCCGCTCGAACAGAAACTCGGGTGTTGTACTTGGACGCAGACAGCGCGGTGAAGCGAGTCAAAAAAGCGGGCCAATGAAGTCGCATCGCCGTAGCCTCACTGTGAATTGCTCAATCATAGCGGGATTTGGCGTTGTTTTCTTTTAAGTGCCCGGCAAGTCGCGTAACCGCCCAGTTTCCGGTAACCGCGAAAGAAAAACATACTTGACTCATACCGGCCTTCTCATGGAAGGACTTGAGCCCATTTAGCTGGTTCCCAACACCTATTCGAAGGTTTGCCCGCTAGCCAGGAGCTGTTCCAATGGGTGGTTCGGCATTTTTTCTCTCTGAGTAAAGTTGATTGACCCTTGGTTGCACAATCCAGATGCCAACGGGAAAAAACCAGAGGAGAATAAATGGACCCGCATAATCGTAGAATGATGCTGGTTTACTGGTCTCTGCCAATACGAGGCTCTTAGACACGAAATACAAGAGGTGGAACATACAGACCATAGCGAAGACGTGTAATGGAAGAATGACTCCAAGTAATCCAGGGCTGGGGTTTTGAAAAGTCGCAATGAAGAAAACGAAATAGCAAAGTGGGAAGCTAAGAGCCACGCGAAAGAACCCCGACTTCATCCTCAACTCCGGCTGAACAATCGAATTGACAAATTGGATATTCCGGGGCATGCCGATCACACATTCCGAGGTCAAACCGATCATCTGTTCCGAGGCAAACCGATCAAGCATTCCGAGGCATGCCCATCAGTGGTTCCGAGGTCAAGCCGATCAGGATTTAGGGCTTGTCGGAATGATTTGATCGGCGCGTCGGAATCAATTGGAAAGAGAGGGAGTTAGGAAGCGCGCTGGACAAACCCAGGGCCGGTAGGGCTCCACTGGAAGTGGAGGAGCCCACACCATTGGCCCAACTGAGGACGTCCATGCGGACATCTGCGATGAGCGCTATCAAACACGAGCCACGGTGCTCACCA
>Ga0137387_10000902_pt1 | contig 13827 bp, 16 predicted proteins | sample SagtaG_3_FD_104909 | JGI IMG/M metagenome (GOLD analysis project Ga0137387, IMG submission 104909) | Vadose zone soil microbial communities from Angelo Coast Range Reserve, California, USA - Sage2_R_115_16 metaG | ecosystem: Environmental > Terrestrial > Soil > Vadose zone > Saprolite | place...
ATTGACGGCATATCATTCACTCCGTTCAAGACGCGGCTGAAACTTGGGCGCAACTTGGGCGCAAAACTACCTCCTCAAAGGCCTAAATCGAAGTGTCCAGGGGAGGAAGACCAACGGAATCAAAGGGACTTTGGCGGAAGCGTGTGGGAGTCGAAAGGACAAACTAAAATGCTAAGGCTTGTGCTCTCAAGGCGTTGCACCCCCACGCTCCTGCCAACCCGTACAAACTGAACAAGGCGCCCATTAGACCCACACCTGAAGATTGGAAAGTTTAGAACAAGAATCCAAGGCTTGAACTGACACACTTATCGGATTGAAGAACTATTTGTCACGCAGGAGATGGCAGTTCTGAGGCCGGTCGTCCGCGCGAATTCCCACGCGGCGGAGTTTCCTCCCGGCTATGACCGGATATTTTGTGGGCCCGACTACAACCATCCATCCTCGGCTTACCACTGCAAGCGCAAGCTGAACTGAATCAGGCGAGGGTCGAATGTATCGCCGATCTTGCCTACCCCGCTCTGGTCGAGGCGGTTTTCAGGCAACTCGAAGTTCGCATGATTGAACAAGTTGAAGAACTCCGCGCCGAACTGCACTCGCTGACTCTCTCTGTTAAGACTAGCTAGCGTCACTCAGGAATAATCCCTAATGACGACAATTACCCGGCGTCATGCCTACCGTATTAGGCGAAAACGTGGTACTCAGTCTTAACCAAACCGTTTGGGTAGTGCTGAGTTGCTACGGAACGGAGCCGGATATCACGCGGTAGCGTGCCGAAGAGAGGAATTCCGTCTCCAATGACCACAGGCACTCGAGTGATAATGATGCGTTGAATGAGGCCTGCGCGCAGGAACCGTCGAATCGTGATCCCTCCGTCGACGTAGAGGTGGTGGGCACTACTAAGAGCGAGTTTTGAAACGATCTCAGCCGGAGGTCCGGTCATCTGCTCCACAATGCCTCCGCGCGCCACACACAAGTCGACGGGCCGGCTACTCAGGACCACGACGCGTTTTTGACCCTCTCGATCCACCCAACTGAGCTCAACAACTTGGATAGCTCTTACACTACGCGACTTTGCGGGATCATCCGATCAGTCGAAGGAGCTAGTTGCGATCGCCCGAACGTCTTACTTTAGCGTGGCTTCAGCCCGAATGGGGTATCGTAGCGCATGGAGTCCATGACTTACGACGCATCCCGACTGTTAATCGAGCTGGGTCTTGTCGTCGTCGGCCTTGCTGTGCTGGCGCGGATCGCGAGCCGATGGAGCATCTCTTCCATCCCTTTCTATCTGCTTGCTGGTCTCGCATTCGGCAAGGGGGGACTGGCGCCACTGAACGTCAGCGCAGGGTTTATCCACGTCGGCGCCGAAATCGGAGTGCTCCTGCTCCTGTTTATGTTGGGGCTGGAGTACACGGGCGAAGAACTGAAAGAAAACCTGCGGAGTGGGTTTCCGGCAGGCGTCGCCGATCTGGCGCTGAATTTTCCACCCGGCCTTGTCACGGGGCTGCTCCTCGGCTGGAAGCCTTTGGCCGCAGTCTTGTTGGGCGGAGTCACGTACATCTCTTCCTCTGGTGTGATTGCCAAGGTGCTGGCCGAACTTCGGCGGCTGCAATGCCCTGAGACCCCGGTCGTGCTTTCTATTTTGGTGCTTGAGGATCTAGCGATGGCTGTCTACCTCCCACTTGTCGCGGTGCTCTTAACGGGAGGAGGTGCTGGAAGAATGGCTGTGTCGGTTTCGGTGGCGGTGATCACGGTTTTTCTGGTGCTGCTAATTGCAGTCCGGTTTGGGAAGCGACTGAGCGGCTTCTTAGCCCACGAGTCGGATGAGATCATCCTACTAACCACGTTCGGGACGGTCCTTCTGGTGGCCGGGATTTCACAGAGATTCCAAGTATCGGCTGCCATCGGGGCGTTTCTCGTTGGCATCGCGGTGTCCGGCCAAATGGCTGAGCAAACCCACCGGCTGCTGGCCCCACTTCGCGACCTTTTCGCCGCAACATTTTTTTTCTTCTTTGGGCTGCAGATCGACCCAGTAACGCTGAAGCCGGCCCTCTTGTCCGCAGTCTTGCTGGCCGGCGTCACCACATTGACGAAAGCGCTGACAGGTTACTGGGCAACTCGGCGAGTTGGAGCGGACCGGCAAGGTCGCCTGCGGGCAGGGATGGCCTTGGTGGCGCGTGGCGAGTTCTCCATCGTGATCGCGGGCCTGGGTGCTGGTCTAGAGCCACGACTTGGACCGCTCTCGGCCGCCTATGTTCTCTTTCTGGCGGTGCTCGGTCCCATTCTGACGCGCGCCGCTAAATGAGAGCACTCCAACCGTCGGAGAACCAGCCGGTAAATCTTCTCACCAGGGCACAGCACCGTAGGTGTCCCTGGCTCCGCAGCGGCCTGGACAATCCGCCCATTGCAGCGTTGTGTCGACCCGGCGTCATTGAGACGGAAAGCAATACGTCGGAGTTGAGTTCATATCTCACGGTTCCGATTTCTGGCGCATCTACTTTTCTAAGCCGGGAGCCACGCCACTGAAGCGATACTGGGATTCGGAGCGGTTGTAAGAAATCGCTAGAACTCACTCTAGACCCAACGCCATTGGGTAACAAAGCCACAAGCCCGGCTTGAACACATCGGTCAGGAACTCAATTGTTTAGCATGTCGGCCACGTAATTGATTTCTGCCCTTCGGTATTTTTCGTTGGTTAGATGTTACGAACACGACGCCGTAAGTTTCGTCTGCCCACACCTTCTGCGAGGCATGGTCAAGCGAATACCGTGTCTAGGGTATTGTTTTGCTTTTCGATAACCGAGATTCTGCCTCAAGCAAACTGACGCAAGACTGGCTGCCACTTTTCACTAAGCGTCCTGGCTGACTTGAGGGCGTTTCCGGGGCCGATTCTCGGCATCGTGTGAAGTGCCGCCGGCAGGGTTGGTAAACATGCGGACCCTCTTTGATATCTTGAAAAAAGACCGCAACGGAACATTCCTATGGGTAGAGGAAGTGAACGACATTGAGACTGCCAAGGCTCGATTACGGCAGTTGTCTGCGAAATCTTCAGACGAATTTGTTATTTTCCGTCGTATTGACCTCCGAGTAGTTGCCAGCTCTGGTTCACGCGAAAGTTGGAAGGCTTTGTATGAAAGTCTACCTTCCATTTAAGTGTGGTTGGTTTCGGCTGCACTAGGAAGTGAGCAGCACGTTTTGCGACAGATATCGTCTGCGTCGCGAGGGCACAATTATGGTAATTGTCGACCGAGAACTCCAAAAGCGAGAACAATCTGGTGCGCCTATTAGAGTGGGTGTTGTCGGCGCGGGTTATATGGGCCGCGGCATCGTCACGCAGCTTCTTCGGCCGCCTGTCGGCATGCGCCTGGCAGCGATTTCCAATCGCACGGTCGAAAAAGTTGAACGCATCCTGCTGAATGCTGGCATCGGCCATTTTCTTCGTGCGGGTTCTTCAGCGCAAGTGGAGCACGCGGTCGCCCGGAGAGAATACGCTGTCACGGATAACCCAACGCTCTTGTGCGATGCGGAAAATATCGATGCCATTGTTGACGCGACAAGCGATATCGAGTTTGGGGCGCAGGTCGCCATGCGCGCCATAAAACACGGCAAACACATTGTTCTCAATGCGATTTTGGACGCTACGGTAGGACCACTGCTCAAAACCTACGCGGATCGTTACGGTGTGGTCCTAACATACACAGACGGCGACGAGCCAGGTGTAGCCGCCAACCTCGTCCGATTCGTAAAAAGCATCGGTTACGAACCAGTGGCCGCTGGCAACCTTAAGGGTCTGCTGGATCCCCACCGCACTCCTGAAACGCAGAAAGCATTTGCGCAAAGGGTGAATCAATCAGCGGAAATGATCACCTCCTTCGCAGACGGAACGAAACTTGCTATCGAGTGCGCGATTCTTGCCAACGCCACCGGCTTTAAGACCGGAAAGCGTGGCATGTACGGTCCCCGGTGCGCCCATATTCGCGATGCAGCAGCTCTCTTTCCTAAGGAACAGCTATTGAACGGCGGCCTTGTGGATTTCGTGCTGGGAGCCGAGCCCGGTACCGGGGCTTGGGTTATTGGGTACAACGAAGTTCCGGTTAACCGGGAGTATATGCAGTACTTCAAGATGGGCGAAGGGCCCTTCTACGTTTTTCATACTCCGTTCCACTTGCCCCACCTTCAGGTGTTGAACACTATTGCGCGAGCGGCTCTGTTTCACGACGCTACGGTGGCTCCGTTGGACCAACCGGTTTGCGATGTACTCACGGTGGCGAAACGCGACTTGAAGTCTGGGGAAATACTCGGTCCGGTTGGAGGTTTCGATTATTACGGTGTTTTGGATTCCGCGAACACCGTGCAGCAAGAGCGGCTTCTGCCAGTAGGTCTTGCCGAAGGCCACCGCCTAAGTCGCGACGTCCGCAAAGACCAGCCAATCACCTATATGGATGTTTCGGCTCCCCGTCGAGATCGTCTCTGTGACGTGCTACGCGCAGAACAAGATGCGCGGTTTTTTGCTCCGACGCACACCCCCTCGGTAGCAGCGGCGGCGCACGCCTCGCCAATTGCGAGGTACTAATTTTCCCCGATTTTGAGAGCGGTTCAGATATAGCACGCAAGATTTGCTTTCGGCAGTCAAGTGTATGGTGATGAGAGGTTTAGCTGGGCGCTACGTGATTTTGCGAACTTGGTCTCGATCCCTTTCGGGACTGGCTTCGGCGCATAGTGCCAGAAGTTGATTGGATACCTTCGGTTACTGCCGACGGAAACTTAGTATAGCGCTTAGACGTACAGCCGTCGTGCAGAGTGCTCGATCCAGCAGTACTCGCCGCGATGGAGAAATTAGAAGCGACTTTGGATGCCATGAACGAGTGTGCACCAAGAGTGCGCCATGTAAATCAGGGCATGTGGCAAGACGTTGAAAGCAAACGGGGAGAGGTGGCCGAGAGCCTGAAGGCGGCGGTTTGCTAATTTTACCTGCCCCTGTTCGTATCCACCGATTTTCACGTATTTTGTTCGTGTTAGCCGATTCTCAGTTGCGGCAACATACTCTCAATTCTCCGCATAGGGCGTTCGAGCCGTTACGCAAGGGTGTGTCGACGTCAGCCCTTCGAAACGGTGTCGTTTTCGCGCGCTGGTGCCGCTCACTGATCTCTCGTTCCGCTGCGACCTAGTCAAGCCGCCTACGACGTCGCAGGCTTTCTTTCTGGGGGGCTAGTGAGACACCGGACCCGCTTGGAACAATCCGAGCGTTACGTCGGAACCTTTTCGTCGCCTAGTTCGTATCAGAGTTGAAGTAGAATGGGGTAGCGTTTTTTCGGGTTGGCTTGGAGCAATTTTGAACCGAAAATTCCACTTTGTGGCGTTTGCTCTGGTCCTCGGATTCACACTGTTCGCAGTGCAGGAAATCGAAACCTTCGATGATGGGCTTGCCGACAATGACCAGGCAGTGCTTTGTATTGGCATCGTAGCTCCTTGCACCAAAGAACCGCCTGAATCCTCAAACAGCAGATTGTTCAGTCTTGCCGCCCCAAGTCTCTCCCCATTGACTCTCCTCATGGCTCCTGTCAAAGCCGGACGGGACCTCCTGAACCTACTCACGCTTCAAAAGAAATAGCCCGCTTACTACCCCTATTTACCGACCGCCTGTGAGCAGGATTGAGCGCGTTCTTGCGTACTTGCAGCCTGTGGGCTCTAGACCAGCACCAGCGGGACGGCTCGATTCTCTAAGCGTCTACCAATACGACTGTTCGGCGGGAAAAGGAGTGGATCGGTAATGCAAGACGACTCCCGTCTCGGTGGGCAACATCGGCCTTTGCCGAAGGCGATACAGAGAACTAAGCGTCTTTTCAAGATCGTCTTCGGTTTCACCCTTCTTGCGATAGGGGCACCAATGCTTGTCCTTCCTGGCCCTGGCTGGCTGACTATCGGCCTCGGCCTCGTGGTTTTGGCAACCGAGTTTATTTGGGCACGGCGCCTGCTGAACCGGCTTAGGGAGCAGGCAATCAAGCTCGGGAGGTCTGTTTTGGGAGGAACTGGTCCGAATGAGTCTTCAGATTCGCGCTAGGGCGCAAGGAAACGCCCCACGCCACCGAGAAGGAGACCTCCCAAGAATGAGGCAGTGCCGATCAATGCCGGATGCGCGAACTAGGCACGAAGTGTATTCCGCTTCCGGCTGTTAGACCTCTTGCGAAGGGATCAGTAGTTTTCGGAATTGAGAAGTTTCTTTCAGATTGGGGGGAGTTGAGTTTAGGCATGCAGCGTCGACGGCTGATCTTTGTTTAGCGAGCTGAGAGGGAAGGAGTTAGGCCATCGTGGATCTGCACGAAGTTTCCTCAACGCTTATTCATGCCCATAGGCCGAGCCGGTGGGGAGCCCGAATAGCGCGCATAGCCGGTTTCGGGGGCTTGCTTGCAATATTAGCCGCGGAGGGCTTCTATTCTCTGAAAATTGCGCGGCAGATCCAGGCGAGTAATACGGAAATGCGGCGTGATTTTCTCTCTCGCGATCGCACGCTCGAGCAGATTCGCTCAGCTCTCTATGAGTCAGGGAACGTTGTCCGAGACTACGTCCTAGTGGAGCCCAGCGAAAATAAGGCTGAAACGCTTCGCACCGAACTCATGACGATCCATTACGACATGGAGACGGCGCTAAAAGTCTATTCCCATTCGTTGCGTCCCGAGGAGAAAAGGCCATTTCAACAACTCGCCACTGAAGTGGGAACCTACTGGTCGACTCTGGAGCCCATCTTCGACTGGAACGCAGAGGCAAGGAGGAACCGAGGCGATTGGTTTCTTCGCCATGAAGTGCTCCCGCGGCGAACCACGGTGCTGGCGATCGCCCGCGAAGTTAGTGAAGTGAACGAGCAGGCGCTTCAGGAGGACGAAAGACGGGTCGCTGATTTATTTGCGCAGTTCGAGGGGCGTCTGCAGATCATCACAGCGTTAGGTTTGGGGCTCGGCTTGGTGTTGGCAGCTCTGACCGTGACGTATACCTTGCGTCTCGAGAAGATGGCTGACGAGCGGTACCACGAAAGTTTGCGTATCCAGAACGAACTAAAGGATCTCTCCGCGCGGCTGGTCAGTGCGCAGGAGGGGGAACGGCGCGCGATATCAAGAGAGCTTCACGACGAGGTTGGTCAGTCTCTCGGTGCACTGCTGATGGACGTTGACAACCTGTTGACAACACTGGGCGCAGACGGCGTTTTTCGCGAGCGCCTGGATAGGATGAAGCCCCTTGTGGAAAACTGCGTTAACGTGGTTCGTAATATATCCCTGCTGCTACGCCCTTCAATGCTGGACGACTTGGGGCTAGTGGCGGCACTGCAATGGCAGGCACGCGAGGTTGCCAAGCGCAGTAGTTTGACAGTGGACATCGTCGAGAAAAACGTCTCCGATACTTTGCCAGAGAAATACAGGACCTGCGTATACCGAGTCGTTCAAGAAGCACTCAGCAACTGTTCGAAGCATGCCCGCGCGAAGAGAGTTCGCATCATTGTACGCCAAGAGTTGGAACGACTCCTGCTGACAATCGAGGATGACGGGAGGGGTTTCGACGTGCATCGCGTGCGAGGCCTCGGGTTAATTGGTATGTCCGAGCGGGTGACTCACTTGAGTGGCACGTTCGAAGTCGAATCGGAGGAAGGCCGCGGCACCCTCTTGCGAATCGAGTTGCCGCTCGTTAGTGGACACATCCAGGCGGATCAAACGGCTTCATGAAAAAAGTTCGCATTTTATTGGCAGACGATCACACGGTCATGAGGGCAGGATTGCGCGCCTTGCTCGAACGCCAACCTAACCTCGAGGTGGTGGGCGAGGCCGAGAATGGACGCAAGACTGTGGAGCTTGCCTCCTCGCACGTTCCAGATGTCGTGGTGATGGATATCGCCATGCCAAATCTCAACGGCGTCGAGGCGACACGCCGCATGGTCAGCAAACAGCCCACCATCTCCGTTGTCATTCTCAGCATGTATTCCGATGAAAGTTATGTCATGCGCGCCTTGGAAGCCGGTGCCCGCGCCTACCTGCTAAAAGATTCCGCCGTTACTGATTTAATCCGTGCAATTGAGGCGGTCTCGCAAGGTAAGTCCTTCTTCAGTCCAAGGATTAGCCGGATCCTAGCTGAAGAGTACGTCCACGCTCTCAAACAGAAGGGCGTTGCGGACAGCTATGAATTGCTGACATCTCGTGAGCGCGAGATTCTCCAACTGCTGGCTGAAGGAAAGACCAACAAGGAAGTGGCTACCTCATTGAACATCAGCGTCTATACTGCCGAAACACACCGCGGCAATATCCTTCAGAAACTGAACCTGCACAGTTCGGCAGAATTGGTTCTTTACGCTGTCCGGAAGGGAATAATTTCTTAGAAAAGTGAGCGTTGTTTCACAAGGAAGCGAGTTGAGGGTGGCGCATCGAAGGAAACGCTAATCGTTTTCGTACCGCGCCTACTACGGAGTCGAGCCCAATTTACCCACACCAAGGGATAGGAATCCTTGTCCATCCCGATTAGCCTCACCTCCGTACTTAGAGCCGCCGCATGAACCTTTAGTATCTGTCCGCGTGGAGCATGGAGACGGACGAACACTTAGCGCGAAGCGGCCATAGCCACATAACTTTCGCCTCATTGGTTTTTGTCTTCGCGGTGACCGGTTCTGGAAATGCGCACAGGTCGATGCGCTCACGGAAGGAATAAATGCCGAATTTACGAGAGATATTGGTAGTCAGCACAGATGACGAAGTTCGTCGAAATCTGGCGGGAATAGTCGGTCTGTGCGGGTTGGAGCCGGTTCTTTGTGTCACTGTGGCCGATACTCGAGCTGTTCTCGGCCGGTATCCGATCTGCGTTGTGGTCTGTGAGGACCAGCTAGCTGACGGCAACTATCGTGACATCGTCGAAGCGGTAGAGCAGAGTGCTGCAGATGCGCCGGTCATCGTAATTTCTCGGCTGGGCGAGTGGGATAAGTATCTGGATGCGATCCGCGTGGGAGTATTCGATTACATGGGTTTTCCTTCTCGGCGCGGCGAGATCGAGTGGGCGATAAAAAATGCGCTTAGTGAGCGGGCGCGGCAGAACCAACTGAAATCTGGTGAAGTTCGCCAACCATCAAACAGAATCGGAGGAATGCCATGGACTCCGGAGGAATGAAAGTTCTTCTGGTCGGCCAGAACGCGAGGAGCTGCTTTCAACTGCTGCAATTGTTGGACAACATAGGATGTCAGTGTCGCTTCGCGAGCACTTACAGAGATGCTTGCACTTTGATTTCGCAGACGGCATTCGACCTAGTCATCAGTCAGCTTGAGTTACCGGACCGAACTGCTTACCCGCTGCTGGACTGGCTTAGGGGATCGACTGCCACGTTGTTTTTTTCAAAGACCATAGAGAATGGCTGCTTGTGGTTGCCGATGCTCGTACGGGGCAGGGAGTGGGTCGGGGCACACGCGCTACGGCCGGAAGAATTCAGGGACATGCTCAGAAAGACGTTACCGTACAGGGCTCGGGAGGAAAGCGCATTAAAATCGTAAAGAATGTTCTTCGCTGTACTTACACTCTCTTTGCCTTATCACATGCCTGTCCCCAGTGCTTGTGCAATTTATTGGAGCCAGAAAAGCATCGTGCCCCCAAATCAGTCCGTCAAGATCCCGGAAAGGATCTTCCTGCCGTGGCCTACTCCTTACTCTGAGTCTTGACAAACGGACGGGCATCCTTCCTTGCGCTTTCTCTACCACGATTTTTACTCTCGAAGTACGGGCCATAGGGGATGTACCTCTCTCACGTCCCCGCCTACGCTCGGTGAAAATCCGGAGCCCACCTGCGTCGCGTTTGCAATCACTTCGTGACTCGAGAGGTGGTACTAGGTTACGGAGTGGGTGGCGGAGAGGCGTTGTCTAGACGCCGGCTTCACACGAATTTGAAAAGTCGAGGAATAGACAATTTATTTCTCAACGAAAGCTCAAGGGGATTAAGCAACCATGAAAAAACAACTTGCACTTTTCTTCGGTGTTGTTCTGCTGTTGGAGTATCCCGGGCCCTTGGCGCAGGCGCAGGGTCTTGACGGTACCGTCAGAGGAGAAGTCAAAGACCAAGGTGGTGCCGTAGTTGTCGGTGCCAAGGTGACGGTTACGAGCGAGCAAACGGACTTGAACCGGACACAGGAAACCACTTCGGGGGGGTTCAATTTCCCAAACCTTCTCCTTGGTACGTACACAATTATCGTTGAACACGAAGGCTTCAAGAAGTATGTACTCAAAGGAGTTGAGGTCAAGGCAAATCAGGTCACGGAGGTCGCTGCACAGTTGGAGCTGGGTTTATTGAGCCAAACGGTCGAAGTCACGGCGGGCGCTGAGCTTGTGCAAACTACTTCGTCACAGTTGGGAACCAGTTGGAACGCTCGCGAGGCCTCAGAGGTGCCGCTTCCGGTTCTTTCGGGTAATGCGTTGAACCTGTCTATGCTACAGGTTGGCACGACGAGCCAGTCCGGCGGTGTTGCAGGCGTGGGGGGAGCCATCGGCGGTAATCGCCCTCGCAACAACAGCTTTGTTGTCGACGGGGTGGATAACAACGACGTCTCTGTTACGGGGCCGATCCAATACGTAATCCCCGAAGCGGTTGGAGACTTTACGCTTCTCACCAACCAGTTCAACGCGGAATACGGACACTCTACCGCCGGTCAGTTCATCGCAAACACGAAATCTGGAACCAACGACTATCATGGAGAGGCATTCGGATTCGTGAACAACCGCAACTTCAACTCCTTAGACAACCTGACCAACGCCGCCATCGCGCGGGGCGACCTTGCAGAGGCGCCTCGGTTTGACTGGCTACGTACTGGGGGAGCAATAGGTGGCCCGGCGATCAGGGACAAGTTCTTCTTCTTCGGGGCCTACCAGTATGCGACCTTGGGGCAGGCCTCGACGCCAGGCAACGTGAGCTTCGTGCCCACTGCAAACGGCTTTGCTACGCTGAATTCCTTGGCGACTACTCCAGGATCCGGCGTAAGCCAAGTCGCTGTCAACGCGCTGACGAATGTGCTGCCAGCGGCCCCTGTTGCTGATTCCAGCCAGGGCGTGACTGTCACCAATAACGCCACGGGGGCTTCGGTGCCCATTGAAGTCGGTCGCTCCCGCCCTCCGGCACAGCAGTCGCGCCGGCTATTTTTCCCACGGTGACAGGAACTTTGGACGATACAAATCCATGCGGCCACGAGCCATAGGGAAAGACCGTAGGAACGGATAAAGCGAGCAATGCGGATCGTCCCCGATGCCTGATCGCTCGGCGCAAACAGTCTTGAGCGAGGCTTCGAAAGATGTCGCCGTAGAGGTGAACGCCCTGCAGGCGCCTGATGTTGCCATACCTGCTACAATCGCTACCGCAACGCATTCAGAGGGCACAGGCCGGAATAGAGGCCCAGTGCCTAAGAGGCGGTATCAGGCAGGTTGTTTTCGAGTGGAAAACGGCAAGGCATACACGATCTTCTACAGGGACGTTCAATTGCCGGATGGGCGCTCAGGACCGAGCGAGCGCGCCACTGTCACGGCGATCTCTCATCCATGTCAAAGCGTGAAGCCCGCCGCCGACACGATCTATTCATGGAGACCATCAATCGGCAACGCGGTAGCGTCCCGACCGCGGTCAAAGGTCAAACATTTCGAAACGCCGTTGATGCTTGGCGCAGTGCAGTGGCTCCCCAACTCTCACCGGCGACAGTGAGACAACGTGAGAGCTATCTGCGAACCCATATCCTTCCAAGATTCGGCGATGCGACGATGGGCTCGCTGGACATTCCGACCATCCAGCAGTTCGCTACTGAATTGCAGCGTGCGGTGTCGCCGAAAACAGTAATCAACGTTGTGGGGACCGTCTTCTCTATCCTCAGATATGCGAGGAAATGTCGTATGCGCACAGCCGACGTTTCCTTTCGGGATTTGACGTTGAGAAGCGTCGAGCCATCCGAGCGTCCCTTTTTTACAAGTGAGGAGACGGTGAGGATTATCGCCGCTGCGAAAGACCCTTACAAAATCATGTTCGCCCTTCCGGCCACAGCCGGCCTAAGAGCAGGCGAACTACTTGCGCTAACCGTGCCCGATCTGGACTTCCACCGCAAGACCATTCGCGTCAGCAAATCGGCAGCCGACAACACGCGGGTGATCCGTAAGCCAAAAACTAAGAAGTCCAATGCGTTGCTTCCAATGGCGTCGAATCTGGCGGCAATCCTGCGTGACTATCTCCAGCGTCACTGGAAAGAGAACGATAGGCAACTCCTCTTCCCGAATCCATCCGGTCAGCGACTCGACTTCGCGACAACGTAGTGAAGTATGGACTCAAGCCCGTGTTGAGGATGCTGAACATCCCCGATCGTAATGCGGGATTGCACGCATTTCGGCATGGCCTGGCAACGGAGTTAGCCGAGACCGAACCAATAACCGTGCTACAGACGCAAATGCGTCATGCAGACGTGCGAACAACGCTGCGCGTCTACGCTCACATCATCCCAGATTCTCAGCGGGAGTCTATGGAACGCATCGCCAATCGCTCCATTGGAAACCTAGCGTTGCAAAGCGCGAAAACCCGCATGAACACTGGCGAGGGAGCTCCAATCGGTACAAATGTACCAATTGGAACAGAAAACGGGGCGTAAGTAGCCCAGGACAAATAAGTTGGCGGAAGCGTATGGGAGTCGAATATACACTGCAAGTGTGCCCAAAGAATTTGTCTCACTATAGGGGTTCATGCCAAAACTTGGGTCCAACTTGGGTCCAAATACTGCCAAATTAGGTCCAAAACCGTGTACCATGACGTAGAACAAAGCTAGACGGACCAACAAGATAGATTTTTTGAAACTGCCTTGGGCGCAGGAGGTCCCGAGTTCAAATCTCGGCGCCCCGACCAGAATGGTTTTGCATTGCGATACGCTTCGCGTTTCTCGGATTTCCGATCCAACACTGTTTTGGTCGCCAGGAAAGGACCCAGAGTCTTTACGCATGCCCAGATGCCAGCCGGTGGCGGCGGACCCAGTCTCAGACAGACAGGTGTTGCTGCGTTTCGCTCAGGCTCCGTAGCATCAGTCAATCTTTCGCACGCGCCATTTTCGGACAGGACTCCTCAATGATTGGATCCATTCTGCTCGGCTTTGCTCTTGGCCTGCAGCACGCCACCGACAGCGATCACATCGTCGCTGTGACCGCACTCGCGAGCGAGAACGGCAGCGCGCGGCGCTCCGCGCTCACCGGCGCATTCTGGGGACTCGGTCATCTGTTGACGCTTTTTCTCGTTGGCAGCGCCCTCATCCTCCTGCGCGTGCGCATGAGCCCGCGCCTCGATTGGGCACTCGAGTTGCTCGTCGCGCTGGTGCTCATTTGGCTCGGCGTTCACACGGTCCGCAAATGTTTTGCCGGCCGCTACCATTTTCACGCGCACGAACATGGCGGTCGCGCTCACGCGCATCTCCACTTCCACGCAGAGGCCGAACCCGGGCACGTGCACGATGCTCATGCTTGGAAAAATGTCCCCCACGGGCTCGGACACGGCTCAACCGCAGTGCTCGTGGGAATGGCCCATGGCTTGGCGGGCTCCGGCGGGCTGGCTCTCGTGGTTTTGGCTTCCATCCCCTCGCGGTTACTTGGCCTCGTGTATCTCATCGTGTTCGGCATGGGAGCATTGACGGGCATGGTGGTATTCAGCGCCCTGCTGAGTCTCCCTTTTTCTCAAGCCGCAAAACGAGTGATGTGGGTCCAGGTGATGCACATCGCGGCCGGCTCTGCGAGCGGGCTTCTCGGTGTCGTCCTCGCATACCGCGCGCTTCTGCCCGGCGCATTTCCCTTCTGATGACCATTTACTAGA
>Ga0137387_10000921_pt1 | contig 13714 bp, 11 predicted proteins | sample SagtaG_3_FD_104909 | JGI IMG/M metagenome (GOLD analysis project Ga0137387, IMG submission 104909) | Vadose zone soil microbial communities from Angelo Coast Range Reserve, California, USA - Sage2_R_115_16 metaG | ecosystem: Environmental > Terrestrial > Soil > Vadose zone > Saprolite | place...
GAGACTGTAGATGTCGCTCCGCTCGTCCACCCGGGCACTCGCCGCGCCCTGCTCGGGGCTCATGTAGCCCGGCGTGCCGATCGCGATCCCCGTCGCGGTGAGACTCGCGCCCGCCGCGGCCGTGATCGCCCGGGCAATTCCGAAATCGCTCACGACCGCGTGCGCTGCCTGGAACAGAATGTTCTCGGGCTTGATGTCCCGGTGCACCACGTCGTGACTGTGGGCATAGCTGAGCGCGTCCGCCACTTCACGCGTGATCCGCACGGCGTCCTCAAGGGGCAGCTGCCCCTCCCGCTTGAGGCGATCCCGCAACGTCTCGCCCTCGACGTACGGCATCACGTAATACAGTGACGTGGCCGCCTCTCCCGAATCGTAGAGTGGCAAGATGTGCGGGTGGTTGAGGCCGGCCGCGATCTCGATCTCGCGCAGAAAGCGCTCGGGACCGAGTGCTGCGGCAAGCTCGGGCTCGAGCACCTTGATGGCTACTTTGCGATGGTGCTTCAGGTCCTGGGCGAGGTAGACCGTCGCCATCCCGCCGTGGCCGAGCTCGCGCTCGATTGTGTAGCGGTCGGCTAGTGCAGCTCGCAACTGCTGAAATGGATCCGCCAGCGGCGGCTCCGGGGCTCGGGCGATTCACATCATAGGGTGCCGTCCGCAAGAGAGCCAGCCGCTGCCTCGCACCGGCCGGCGCATCAGAAGGCGATCGCGAATCCCACTCTGCCGAGCGACTGCTGAATCGGCGCCGGCAACGCCCCGCTCCCGTCATCCGTCTTCCGCGAGAAGCGCTGGAATCCATAATCGCCCGTCACCCGCACCCGGCTGTGCAGCGCGTCGACGGTGAGGCCGAGTCCCAGCTGTAACGCACCAAGGCCTGACGTCGTCCCGCCGCCCGAATACTTGGCGCCGAACATCAGGCCGCCGTGCAATGCCATCCGCACGCCGGGTCCCAGCAAATACGCCATCTGCGCACCGGCCGTGACTGCGCCGACCGATTGCGCCTCGAATTCGGGATCCACTTTACGGTTGATAAAGCCCAACTCACCCGACACGGGACCTGTGATGTAGTAGCGCAGCCGGACGTCCACTTCTGACGCGTCGAACTCCGTGGTCGCCGTTCCGTCACTCGTGGGCTTGTACTTCACTTTCGAGAGCACGATATCGGCGGAGAACTTCTTCCACTCGAGGGTCGCCTTCGCACCAATGCCGCCGCCGCGATAATGGAGATCGGACGAGACTTCGCGATAATCGCCGAAGGCCACCTGCGGGCCGATCGCGACGTGTTGTGCCGCGAGACCGATCGGCAGCAACGCCACGAGCGCGCACGCGAGCGACCTCATCGCGAGCCTCCGCTACGCGCTACGGGCGCGACCGTCAGGGCCACCTGCTGACGACGTCGCGTGTTCTCCTGCGCGATTTCGGCGTTGCGGCGCGTGATCTGCTCACGCAGCAGCTGGTTGTACAGAATGTTGCCGCGCGCCGGTTGTGGAGCCGGCTTCTTCAGCGTCATGATGAAGCCTGCCAGCACGATGCCAGCGCCGATCGTGCCGCCTTCACGCAGCGAGGCCGAGCCGAGGTCGCTGTTCGAGAGCGCCGAGGTGCCGGCAAGCGCAATGCCGGTGTACACGAGCGCGAGACCCATCGGACGCCAGCTCTTGGGGGGCACTTCGGTCTCGGGGAGGTAGGTATACCCTGGCAAGCTGGTGAGATGCGCCACGGTATCCACGGTCCCGTGCGAGACCCGGATCGGCTGCGAGGTTGAAGAACTGTTTTGTCCCACCGTCGCATCGACGACGACCGTGTAGTTGCCGGGAGGGATCGGATCGCCGTTCGGCAGGCGAGCAGGCCAGCGAATGTTCACTTGCCCCGTCGCGACGGTCGAGTCGATCCGCAGCGACGTGGACCCGCCGACGACGCGGGTGACCACGCGTGCCGGTTGCGTCACGGTATAACGGATCGGCACGACTCCCTGCCCACCCACGAACGCGACGCTGTCCACCACCAGCTGTCGCACGACGAGCACCTGAGTCAACGCCACCTGGAAGGCACTCAGCGCCTTCGGCGACGTCCGGTTCGGGTCGAGCGTGCGCTCGGGCTCCAGGAGCACCACCTGCTTGAAGGCGTCCACGGCTTTCAGGATGGAGTCCATGCCGCTGTACGTGAAGCCAAGCAGCTCATAGGCTCGCGCGCGCTCGAACCCAGTGAGCCGCTCGCGCAATGCGGCCTGGCCGGCGCTGAGGGCCTGACGGTAATCGAGATTGTCAAACGCTTGCTGCGCGCGGCGCAGGGTGGGATTCTGAATTGCCTGCGCGCGGAGCGTAGCGACACCACCCAAAGCCATCACCGCAAGCAAGACGACCCGAGCGTTCATGGTGTCACTCCGGAAGCAGCGTATACCGCTTGCGTACGGGATTGTTGGCCGACACCTGCACCGTCTCGTTCACCGTTTTGTAACCGGCGCGTTCGACCCGAATCGTGTGCCTCCCCACGGGCACCGAGTAGTCGACCACGGGCGTCTGACCGACATCGGTGCCGTCAATGAAGACTTGACCGTACGGGTCAGCGGCAACGGTGATCGTGCCTTCGGCCGCGGCGGGAGGAGCGGGCGGCGGGGCTGCCTGACGCCGGCTGTCGTTCCCCCGTCTCGGCGGCGGCGGAGGATTCGGGGCGACGCGGACTGTTTCGACCGAGGCGGCCGGCGGCGGCGTGGGAGCCGCAGCCGGCTCACCCTTTCTGCCCAGCGCGAGATAGCCACCCACACCGGCGACGACGACGACGAGCGCGCCAACCAGCATGCCCATGTTGGAGCGTTTCTTCCTCTCCCCCGGGATCTTCATGCCCGCACGGGGGATCGGCGTGGTTGGGGCGCTGGTCACTTCCGTGGGCGCGTCGGCTGTCGCCGTGCGGGTCGGGGGTGGCGGGGGTCTCCGGTGGCTCCTCGCTGCACCCGCTTTCGGCACCGCAACCGGTTGCTCGGGCCACACCGCGGTCGCGAACTCCTCCATCGTGGGGAAGCGCTGGTCGGGCTCCTTCGAGAGCGCGCGTGAGATCGCCGCTGTTAGAAACGGCGGCGTGTCGCTGCGTTTCGCACTGACGCTCGGCACTTCCTCGAAGATGTGCTTATAGAGGATGGTGTGAACGGAGTCGCCGGTGTACGGCAGCTCGCCGGTGATCATGCGATAGCCGACCACCGCGAGCGAGTACTCGTCCGCGCGTCCGTTCACTGTGCCGCCCTTGGCCTGCTCCGGCGCCATGTAATGCGGGGTGCCGATGATCATCCCGGTGCCGGTGAAGCCGGTCGCCGCCTGCAGCGCCTTCGAGATGCCGAAGTCGGTCAGCATCACGCGCCCGTCGTGGTCGAACATGATGTTGGCCGGCTTCACGTCGCGATGCACGACGCCGCGCTGGTGCGCGTGGCCGAGGGCGCACGCGGCTTCCCACAGCACGCGCTGGATGTAGTCGATGGTCAGCGGCTGCTTCTGATCGAGCACATCTTCGAGCGACGTGCCGGCGATGTACTTCATGACGAAATAGTTGAGGCCGCCCTCGCTCTCGACCCGGTAGATCGGGATGATGTTGGTATGGTCGAGCTTCGCCGACGTCTTGGCTTCCTGCTGGAAGCGTTTGACGATGTGCTCGTCCATCGAGATGTCGGGCGGCAGGACTTTGATGGCGACTTCTCGCTCGAGCGTCAGGTCGTGCGCCAGGAATACCGCGCCCATCCCGCCTTTGCCGAGCAAGCGCTCGATCTTGTACTTCCCCTCCACGAGCCGCTGCAGCCGCTGCATCAAGCCTTCGGTTGCGCTTGCACTCGCACCCGTCGTGCCGCCACCAGTCACGTCCGCCCCGCAGGCGTAGCAGAACTTGCTCCCGCTCGGTAGCGGGGTGTGGCACTTGAGACACTCCATCATGGAGCCTGCCGCGCCCGTCATGGGGCCTGGATCCGGTGCAGCATCGGAGCCGCCAGGCCCTTGCGGAGGCTGGCCCGGGCCGGCGCCGAGGGGAACGTCAGGCACCCACCGTCCGAAATGCAGAGGTCGTATGCGACCGGCACGCCCTGAAAGTCCACGACCACGAGGTAATAATCGCCCGGGTTCAGGAGCGTCGTCATCGCCTCCGACGAGCCCGCGGAATCCGATCGATTGAGGATGTCCAACGTCGAGCTCGCGCCGCCGCCCGGAACCGTCAGGAGGTACAAGTCGATATCGCTCGAGTCGACCGCCGTCGCGGCGGTGAGGGATGCGCTCTTGATGGTCACGGTCGACAGGCTTGTGACGCGAAACCGAATCCAGTCGATGTCGTGTGCGTTATCGATCGTCAGCGTGTCGCGGAACGTGCCGCCCGGCATTGCCACCGCCAGGCCGCGCGCGTCGGCCGCGTCGCAGAAATCATCTTCTTCGTGCGCGTCGCGCGGCACGGTGGGATCGCTCGTGATGTATCCCTCGAACGCCCCAAGGCCGTACCGCCCCGGCTGGGAATACAGCGCCAGCGCGTGCAGCCGACCGGCCGGCATACCGCGCAAAGCCACAATCGTCGATTCGGGCTGTGTCTCAGGCGGCTCGAATGCAAAGCCCTTACAGGCATGCGATCCTGGGCCGATCGTCCAGCTGTTCGGTCCGATCTTATAGGTCGGCGGATTCGGCGCGCTCGCCGGCACGAACGCCAGCGAGTCCGAGAGGAAGGTGGAAAATGTGCCGCGGACGTCGGGGGCGCTGAGAATGATCGTGAGATCTCGTGCCGTGGTCTGCGTGAAGCGATACCAGTCGACGCCGAGCGAGTCGCGCTTGGTCGGTTCAAATGCCAGCGCCGGATTCAAGAACTTGATCTGCGGGATCGACGGAATCCGGGGTGGGGCCTCAAGATTGATAGTGCGGGGCGCCGTTTCATTCGGCTCGAGCACATCGAACGGAATGACCTTGGTCGTGTCGGGTGCATTCCCAAACACCCCTGGACCTATGAAAGAGAGCTTGTCGGTGTGCGCCGGCGGCGTGACCCAGAAGGTTGCGGTGGAAAAACCCAGCGAGTCACGCGTCCGGGTTGCCAGGATGCCCGGAAATGGATAATCGAGCTGGGTCGCGTTGCCGAGGAACGCGATGAAGATCGAATCGACCCCCACACCGTAGACCGTCATCGTGTCCCCGAAACGCACGATCGCCGGCCGCACGCTGTCCACTTCGAGCGGATTCGACACGCGGAGCAGGAGGTCGCCTTCCGGCGCCTGCTCGAATGCAATCGCGCGCGCGGTGATGTGGACGTTGCCGCTGTTCACGCCAGTTACCGTGGCAGAACCACCGCCGTTATTCTGGACAGTCGCGGTCGTGCTGCTCCCGGTCCCAAACGCGAAAGCCACATTCGTAATGGGCAGTGTATCCGTGCCAATCACGTGCCACGCACGAGCGTAAACCGACATCTCCTTGCCGCGGAGCACGACGCGGGAGGGTCCCTCGAGGGTGACGAAGACTTTGTCGCTTTTATCGGTTGGGAAGGCGCAGGTAACGCTGAGCGCCGCCGCCAGGGTCACGATGGGGGTAGCTCGGGTGAGACCGCGCATGCAGGCCAATCCATGAGCGTGAGGACCGCCCATACTATAACACACTTAGAGCGAGCCTCGGCGCTTCAGGTCGAGATACTTCGTGACCACAGCCTGTGCCGCGCGCTCCGGTGTGACATCAATCACGATCACCCCCGCCCGCCGCATGTGTCCCAACGCTTCCTCCCGCGCATGCAACAGCTCCTCGGCCGCCGCTTTGCGGAAGGCGTCGTGCGCCGCTGCCGGCCGCAACGCGGCCGCGGCATCGAGCTCGGGGTTGCGCAGCGTCACCGCAAGTGGCAGGTGGCGGGGACGTAACGTGGCCACATTCGCGACTAGGGCATCGGACGCGAAGCGGTCGATGACATCCGTGAAGAGCACGGTCAGCGCGCGCTTGCGGTTGCGCGCCGCGAGATAGCGAAAGGCGCCGGGGTAATCGGGCTCGACGAGCTTCGGCTCGACTTCCGCCAGCACGTCTACGACGCGCCGCACGCCGGCGCGGCCGCGCTCGGGCGCGACGAAGTGGTGGACGCCGTCGGCGAACGTCATGATCCCGACGTTGTCATCATGCTGGGCCGCGGCATAGGCCAGCTCGAGCGCGGCCTGCACGGCGAACTCCAGGCGCGCCACGCCACCGACTTCCGCCGTCATCAGCCGGCCCGTATCGAGGACGAGCAGCACCTGCTGGCGGCGCTCCGCCTCGTACTGCCGCGTGATGACCTTGCCGCCCCCACGGCGCGCGGTCGCCTTCCAATCGATGTGTCGCAGATCGTCCCCCGGCACCCACTCGCGCAACGACTCGAACAGCCGTCCCTCGCCGATGCGCCGGATCGGCTTGCTGCCGGCATCGCGGCGCCGCAACGCCTCGGCCACGGATGCGCGGAGTCGCACCGAAACGAGGGGGGGATAGACCACGACGTCCCACGGCAACGGCAGGCGCACGCGACGTCGCCCGAGGCCCAGCGGGCCGATGCTGTCGAGCACGAATCCACCGGCGCCGCCCCCAGTTTCCCGGCCGCGGCGTCGCGGAATCACCGCCACGCGCTCATGTGTCGTCGACCGTGGGAGAATCCGCACCGCCCGCGGCGGCTGCGGGCCACCGAGGATGTCGGGCCGCACTTCCCGTACCTGCAACCGTGCCCGGCGGGGCGCCGGATTCGTCCACCGGTACGTGACTTCGCCCGTATGGCCCACCGACAGCGCCGGGAGCGGCTCGCGCGTCACGGCGACGCTCTGGGCCAGCGTCGCGTCGAGCCAGATCAACACGACTAACGCGAGGTCGGCGAGCAGCATCACGTCGAAGCTCCACGGGGCCCAGAACCCGGCGACGCCGGCGAGCGCGAGCAGACCTGCGATCAGCAGAGCACGGGGAGTCCACAGAATCCCCGCGGTGCTACCGAGCACGTACCATAGGCCCACGAACGCGGCGATGACGGCGCTGGGCAGGAGCAAGGGCTGCAGCATCAGGCGGTCGGCGCCTCGGTGCGATCCAGAATCGCTTTCAGCGCCTGATCTGCGGTGACGCCCTCGAGCTCAAGCTCGGGCGCGACATTGACGCGATGCCGCAGGATCGCGGGGGCCAGCCGCTTCACGTCGTCCGGGATGACGTAATCGCGACCGTCGAGCAGCGCCGCGGCCCGTGCCGCCTTGAAGAGCGCGACGCCGGCGCGCGGGCTGGCGCCCAACGTGAGCGAGGCCGCTTCGCGGGTGGCGCGCACGATCGCCGTGATGTATCCCGTGATGCGGGGCTCGACCCGCACCGCGTCGACGTGCTGGCGCAACAGATCGAGACCCTCCGCGTTGACGACGGGACTCACCCCATAGGTCGTGGGGCGATCCGCTTCGAAGCCGCCGACGTAGCGGGTGAGGATCCCCTGCTCGATGTCAGCGGGTGGGTAGCCGACCAGCACTTTTGCCATGAACCGGTCCAGCTCGGCCTCCGGCAGCGGATAGGTGCCTTCGAACTCGATCGGGTTTTGCGTCGCGAACACCGTGAACGTCGGCGAAAGGGGATGGCTCTTGCCGTCCACCGTGACGGTGCGTTCCTGCATCGCTTCCAGCAACGCAGCCTGCGTCTTCGCGGGCGCCCGATTGATCTCATCCGCCAGGACCAGGTCCGCGAAGATCGGGCCGGGTCGAAACGAGAATTCGTGGGTTCCCGTGAGCAGCGTGATGCCGGTGATGTCGGCCGGCATCAGGTCGGGAGTGAACTGGATCCGCCCGAACTGCACGTCGAGCGCGAGTGCGAGCGTCCGGACGAGTAGCGTCTTGGCGGTACCCGGGACGCCCTCGAGCAGGATGTGGCCGCGCGCCAGCAGGCAGACGAGCACTTCGAGCGTCGCCGCCTCCTGCCCCAATACCACGGTGCGTAAAGCAGCTACGATGCGTTGCGCGTCCTGCGCGGGCGCAGTTCCTCCCACACGTCCTCCACGGCTTGGGCGGTGTCAAGCACGCGCTGCGCGTCGCGATCGCGTGCGGTAAGTAAGCTGTGCAGCCGGCGCACGGCGGCGCGGCCCTGAGGGCCGCGCACCGCGAGCTCCAGACTCTCGACCCACGAGAGCACATCACCGTTCGCGGTGTAGGCTGCCCTGGCCCCGGTGCGGCTGAGACGACGGCGCAGCCCTAGTGCGAGTCTTTGCACGGCGGTATCGGCCGCCGCCGCGTTCTCGAGTCCGGCACCGAGCGCTTCGAGGTGCTCGAGTGGCGAGCGGCGTCGCCGCTCGATCACGGACAGCGCGGGACCGAAGCGTACGGCGGTCGTCGCGAGCCACACGAGCGCAACGGCCATGAGCTGCAGGATCGCCCAACCCGCCGGCGAGTGTCGTAACCAGCTCCACGTCTGGCCCGTGAGCGAGGGTCCCGTTTCCTCTCCGAATCCCTGGTGGTACTCATCCCACACGACGCGTCCTGGGTGCTCGCGCGACGGCGTGAACAGCGGGAGCGCGACGAGGGGCACGTCCGTGTCACGCCACACGCGATTCGTGAGCCATCCGGGATCGGCCGCGAGCGTGACGGTGCTGCCCCCGCGAAACCAGAGGCGCATGATCACCGGCCGGTTGTTCACCGCCGCGACGATCGTGTCGGTGGCAAACGGAGCCAGGGTGCTGCAAATCCCCGGAGCGCCCGCTTCGTCCCCGCCCTTGACCAGACTCTGGAGGTCGCGGTGATCGCTGGTGTCGCGTTCCAGCGGGGCCAGCACGTGCGCGGCCCGCGGCAGCCGGGCGCCCCCCGGGGGGGGCGACCGCACGGCGATACTGTCCGGGCGAAACTCCGGCTGGATACGCCATCCCAGACATTGCGTGATTCCGCCGCCCCAGCCGCTCGCGACCACTGCGCCGCCGCCGCGCACGAAGCGCACCACCTGCTCGAGCTCCGCGTCGGTCAGCGGAATCACTGGATTCAGCACCGCAAGAATCGCCGGCCGGCGCGCGCGCGTTGTCGTGAGATTGTCGAGTTTGGCCCGACGTCGCTCCGTGCGACGACCCAGCTGTGAGAGAATGTCGTACAGCGCCTTGCTGCCGCGCGGGCCGGTCAGGAACGTCGAAGAGCGGAAATCCAATTCCGCAGTGCGCGAATGGCGACTGCCCGCCCACACGACGACGCCCAGGGCCACCATGAACAGCAGCGCCAGCCCGATCTCAAACCGGTACGACATGCGGTCCGCGCGCCAGCTCCTGCGCGGCGGCGCCGAAGGAGTGGTACTCCGCTTCGCCGCACGGGACGGCCCCGAACAGGTGGCGATACAACTCGGCGACCAAGGCCGCCAAGGCGGCGCGACCGGTCGCGTCGAGACGCGCCTCGGCCACGTACTCGGCGGGTGTCTTGGAGACGTGAAAGCGCAGTGCTTTCCTTTCGTCGAGCTCCAGGACCGCGGCCACGAAGCGATGCGCCAGCGCCTCGACGTACCGCCCAAGAGCGGCGAGCTCCTCGGCCCGCTGGAGGTGGGCCCGCGCGTTCCTCACGACGCCGACGTTGGAGGACGGGCGCGTACCGGTTCGCGCCACCGGCTGCACGATGCGCCACATGACATAGCCGATGTGCACCAGCAGCACGACGAGCGCAACGACGAGGAGCGTGAGGAGAATGTTGTACCCGACCGGATGATTCTGGGAGAATTGGTCGAGCCAGTCTTTCAGATGCTGCCATTGCCGCGCGATCCACGACAGCAGGCGTTGCTGCTCGACCCACTGATACTCCGGGCCGGCGAACACCCGGCCAAGGACACGCCGCAGCGAGTCGGCGGCGGCGGGCGGCGGCAGGGTGGGTGCTTGCGGGAACAGGAACCAGCTCGTGGTCAGCGGGTCCCCAATTGCTCGCTCAAAATCTGCAGGTCAAACGCCTCCCGGCGGACGCGGAGATCGTAGTACAGGAGCGTGAGAGCGCACGGCAAAATGGGCGCCAGGACCACACCCAGCACGATCGTCCCCACGCTGAGGAACGGCTGCACCGGTGAGTCAGGACCAACCGCCTGACCGATGCCGAAGACGACGATGGACGGCAGAATATTGGTAAAGATGGCGATCACCAACCATGTAAAGAAAACCTTGAGGCGCGAATCTCGTGTGAGGTCGCCCGAGCGGCCGAAGGCATCGAAGGCGCTCAACAGGTCCTCGAGCACGACGACCATGCTTGTCAGGCCGTAGCCGCACAGGACGTACGCAAACAGCCAGATCCCGCCTACGCACCCGAGGAACAGAAACAACCCGCCCATGCCCAACAGCCGCCCCACGGCCATCATCACCACGACGCCGATCACGACGGCGATGTAGAGGACGAAGATGAGCAGGGTTTTGGCGATGGCCACGAGCAGCAGCGGCACGATCCGCCCGGTCGCGAACTGCAGCGCGGCCCCGAGCGACGGCTCATTGCCGAGATACGAATCCGAGATGATGCGGATCGTTCCCGCCTTGAGCAGCAGGCTGATCGCGATCCAGACGAAGAGGACCACGAGCCCGAACCCAATCGTCGCAGCGATGTGGTTTTGTACCCAGTTCGTGGCTCCAATCGGGTTGGAGAACGCTCGCGTGGCAAAGTACACGACCACGACTGCCGGAGCGCAGATCAGCACGAAACTCAGCCGCATGAACAGGCCGAAGTGGCGGCGGTAGATGCTGAAGCTGCCGTCGAGGATCTCGCCGAGCTGCATCGGCCTGACGTTGGAACTTCCGGTGCTCGAGGTAATGGTTCGCTCCCTGCGTGGGTGAGGACTCTGCGCTAAGATGAGGAAATGACGGCGTCCGCGCGAGACCTCGATCTACGGCAGCACCACGGCGTCGAGACGCCGGAGCACGTGGATGTGCGGTTCGAGCTGGCGGGCGTGGGGTCGCGCGTGGCTGCCGGGCTCCTCGATCTGCTGTTGTTGTTGCTCGGATTGTTACTGCTTTGGTTGGGCGGGACGACGATCGCCAGCGATATCACCCCGCCGCACGGCACGGCGCGCGGCTGGGTGACCGCGGTACTGATTCTGCTCACGTTCTCCCTCGTCTGGGGATACTTCACGCTGTTCGAGGCGCTGAACGGCGGCCGGACGCCGGGAAAGCAATTGCTTGGGATTCGCGTCGTCATGGATACGGGCCGGTCGCTCACCACGCAGGCCGCGGTGGTCCGGAACCTGGTTCGCTTCATCGACTGCTACTTCCCCGCGCTGCCGTTTGCTCCCGCGCTCCTGGCGATTGCCCTGCATCCCAGCAATAAGCGCTTGGGTGACATGGCCGCTGGCACGATTGTCGTGCGGGACCGGCCCACCGACTGGACCCTCGGCCTGCCGGGCACGCCTGCGCCCGAAGCAGCTGCAGAAGCGGTCGAGACCGGCCCCCCCGACCTGTCGGAAGAGGAGTTCCGGTTGTTGGACCGCTTCCTGGGACGCCTCAATGAGCTGGCACCTGACGTCCAGGCCCGCATCACCGCCGACTTGGTGCGACGCTTCGAGCCGCGCATACCACGCCGCACACCGGACCTGCAGAGCTATCTCGTCACCGTGTTCGCCGAAGAGCAACGCAAGCGGCGCAGCCGGTTTGCGTCACGCGCGCAGGCAGGCACAGCTGGCCGCATCACGGTGCCGGCCGAGCGATTTGTGCAGAAAAAACGGGATGGTTGGGAAGCGTTCCGCACGACGGCCCTGCGCATGGAGCGCTCCGGCGTGGGCGCGCTGGCACCGGAGGAGATCCCGACGTTCGCCGCACAGTATCGCGAGGTGGCCGCCGATCTGGCGCGGGCGCGCACCTATCAGGTCGATCCGCGCGTCATCGCGTACCTGGAGCGGGTCGTCACGGCCGGGCACAATGCCTTGTATCGCGCTCGGGGGAAGCCGCGAACGCCGCTGCGGCATTATATCCTGCGCAACTTCCCAGCAGCCGTGGTGCAGTCGTGGCAGTATGTGTTACTCGCCTTCCTGCTCTTCTCGGTCCCGGCGGCCGTGGGCTACGTCATGATCCGCGAGCGGCCGGCGCTCGCGGAGGAGCTCCTGTCGCCCGTCATGGTGGCCCGCGCGGAGGCCGCGGCGGAAAATCTGGCGGAGGGACGCGGCTACGCCGAAACGAGTAAGGAAGAGCGACCGCAGGTGGCCGCGCTGATCATCACCAATAACATCACGGTGTCATTCGGTACCTTTGTCGGTGGCCTCACGGCCGGCGTGCTCACCACCTGGCTGCTGTTTGCGAACGGGATGATGTTCGGGCTCGTGCTGGGACTGTTTCGCAACTATCAGGCGCTGAGCTATCTGCTGACGTTCGTCCTCGGACATGGCGTGCTGGAGCTGACCGCGATCTTCATCTCGGCGGGGGCGGGCTTTCGGCTGGCCAAGGCGATGATCGCACCAGGCGATCGGACGCGGCGCGACGCGCTGGTCGTGGAGGGCCGCATCGCAGCGCGGATGATCGGGGCGGTCGTCACGCTGCTGGCGATTGCGGGAACGATCGAAGGGTTGTTGTCGACGTCGCCGGCGCCGGCCTCATGGAAGTACGGCGTGAGCGCGGCCTCGGCGGTTTTTCTGGTGCTCTACCTCGCCAACGGGTATCGCGAAGCCGGGGGTCCGGCCACCCGATCGTGACACCGAGGGACCGACCTGCTGCACGGTCGCCGTCAGGGAGTCGGAGATGCCGTCGCCCGTAGCGACGATGACGGTCGTCCCGTTGCCGACTGCAGTCACGATCGCCTTATGAGGGCCGCTGTCGGCAACAGTCACGATTCCGGTGTTGCGCGACAGCCAGGTGATCGAGACACCGGGCACAGATGTGTTCTGGGCATCGCGCGCGTCGGCAGTGACGATGCTGGTATCCTGGAGCGAGTCCAGGGCGATGTCGAATGGCTGAAAGACGATCCTGGCGATGCGCGAGCGAATGGCGTATGGGGCGCTCGAAACCGGCGCGCTCACCAGCGGGACTGCGGTGACGGTAATGCTGGCGCCGCCCAGCCGCACACCCGTCACGAGCCCCGTTTGCGATACGCGAACCAACGTGCTGTCGGAGGAAATCCAGACGAACGTCAGGCCGGTCAGGATCGGCACGCGCCCCGCGAGCGCCGTGGCCGTGAGCTGCTGCGTGCCGTTAAGCGCAACCGTTGAATCGCCCGTGATCACGACCGAGGTAATCGTCGAGGAGGGACCGTTATCTCCGCTGCATCCTGCGATGATTGCCACACACAGCAGCAGACACAAACGCCTCACGCGCCGTTCGGAAACACTCACCTCATCCACTCGATCAGAGCTCCCAGACGTGGACCGACGATCGACACGCTCGTGCCCGCATCGTGGAGCGTGCCGAAAGCGAGCTGCGCCTGCAGCACCGCCGCCGCGCGATCGCTGAGCCGGTAACGCAGGTCCGTGCCCGCTCGCAGCAGGTACCCGAGCAGCTCCATGCGCTGGCCAGGCCCGGTCAGCTCATGCCGGAATTCGAGCATCGGCGACAGCGTCGCCCGGGGCCCAGTGGGGCGATCGAGTCGCGCCCCGACCGCGAGCACGTTGCCGCGCGGCACGGGCACCGTTCCCGCGCTGGCGACGTTGCGGGCGAGCAGGCGGCGCATATCCCAGCCGTACAACGAGAGCTGCGAGTTACCGAACGGCAGGTCCACGGTGGCGTAGCCGAGCACGCGGTCGCCGATCGTGCTCTGCCCGCTCGGGCCAAGGTCGTTGGCCGCGGTCGTCGTGTAGACCAGTGCGCCGCGGAAGTACTTCCCGCCACCGAACGGCCC
>Ga0137387_10000935_pt1 | contig 13644 bp, 12 predicted proteins | sample SagtaG_3_FD_104909 | JGI IMG/M metagenome (GOLD analysis project Ga0137387, IMG submission 104909) | Vadose zone soil microbial communities from Angelo Coast Range Reserve, California, USA - Sage2_R_115_16 metaG | ecosystem: Environmental > Terrestrial > Soil > Vadose zone > Saprolite | place...
CCAGATCCCGACCTATTCGGCCGATGATGCGCTGGCCGAGATGGCCTCGGCCGGGGTCGATTGCGCGGTGATCCATCCGCCCAGCGCGCTCGGCGAAGCCGTCAACGTCCTCGCCGTCGAAGCGGTGCGCCAGCATCCCGACAAGTTCTGCATCCTCGGACATTTCGATCTGCAGAGCCCGGACCGCGAAAAGATCGTCGCCCGCTGGCGCGAGCGGCCGGGCATGCTCGGGTTTCGCTTCACCTTCAACCAGCCACATCAAAAGGCGTGGTGGACCGATGGCTCGCTCGACTGGTTCTGGGCGGCGTGCGAGAAGGCGAGATTACCAATCGGACTCCTGGCCGGCGGCAACATGACGGCGCTGGCGAAGATCGCCGAGCGGCATCCCGGTCTGAAGCTGCACATCGATCACCTCGGGCGCCTGGGTGGCGGCCGCGCAGGAACCGACGACGCGGCCTTCGCCGATCTTCCGGACATACTGGCGCTCGCCAAATTTCCCAATGTCGCGGTCAAGATGTCAGGTGCTCCGAGCTATTCGAGTCAGCCCTACCCGTTCCGGAACATCCACGGCTATCTGCGTCAGGTCTTCGAGGCGTTCGGGCCTGAGCGCTCGTTCTGGGGCACCGACATCACCCGCATGCCGTGCTCGTACCGGCAGTGCGTGACGATGTTCACCGAAGAACTGCCGTGGCTGAAGGGCCGCGACCTCGAGCGGGTGATGGGTGGGGCGATCGTCGATTGGCTCGGCTGGAAACGCCCCGCCGCTGCGTGAACGAGGAGGTCAGCATGGACGAGCATCGTCGCGACTTTCTCAAGCAGATGACTACGCTCGCGGCAGCCGGCATGCCAATCGTCACGGTCGCCGAGCCGCTCCTCGCTCGGGCAGGCGAGGCGCAAAGGAGATCCGGAATGAAGACGTCCTACGATCCAGCGGCAATGTTCGAGCTCAAGGCCAGCGAAGTAGAGTTCCGGCGCACGCCGGCCGGCCGGCAGCTGATGGCCCGCATCTATCAACCGCAGGGCACGGGGCCGTTCCCGACGGTGCTCGATCTGCACGGCGGCGCCTGGCGCCGCAAGGATCGTCTTGCCGAGGAGCCGATGGACCGCGCCATCGTGGCCAGCGGCGTCCTGGTGGTGGCCATCGACCTGAGGCTCTCGGAGGAAGCGCCGTACCCGGCGTCGGTGCAGGACGCGAATTACGGCGTGCGCTGGCTCAAATCCAGAGCCGCCGAATGGAACGGCGACCCGCCGAAGATCGGTGTGTACGGCAGCTCCAGCGGCGGCCACGTCGCTCAACTGCTGGCCATGCGCCCGCGCGATCCGCGTTACAACGCGATTGCCTTGCCGTCGGCCTCGAACCTCGATGCGACGGTGGCCTATGTCGCGACCCGCTCGCCCATCAGCGACCCGTACGCGCGCTTCCAGCAGGCGGAGCGGATGAAGCGCGAGGGGATGACCGAGAACAGCCGGATCTACTTCAACCCCTGGGAAACGATCTACGAAGGCAATCCGCAGCAGATCCTCGAGCGCCGCGAGCCGGTGACATTGGTGCCGATGCTGATCATGCAGGGCGCGCTCGACGACAACGTGCTTCCGGCCGTGCAGGAGAAATTCGCTGCAACGTACAAGGCGGCTGGCGGTGTGTGCGAGCTGACCGTCTTCGAGGGCAGCGAACACGAGTGGGTCGCCAAGCCCGGGCCGCAAACCGATCGTGCGCGCGAAATGGTCAAGGCGTTCATCGCGCGTCAGCTGAAAGCATAGTGGAGGTGCGACATGGCACGCGACGGCTTTCTGATCCTCGACAGCGACCTTCACATGATGGAGCCGGACGATCTCTGGGCCCGGTACCTCGAAGGGCCACATCGAGCGAGCCTGCCGCGGTTCTTCGGCGGGCAGCAGCAAAAACTCAGCGATAGCCCCGAGGACAAAGGTCACGCCGATACCATCATGGGGATGGAGGTGCAGGGTCTGGCGATTCCCGCGCATGGCAAGGCGACGGCCGCCACCGCGTCCAGCCGCGAGCTGCGTCGCCTGAGCCGCGCGCGGCCCCCACACTTCCAGGTCGCGCGCGGGCGCGGCTTCGACCCGGAGTCGACCCTGACCGCCATGGATATCGAAGGCGTCGACGTCGCTGTCATGTACGGCACGCGCGGGCGGCAGATCTTGATGCACGACGACCTCGCGCCGGACTACGCGGCGGCGCTGGCGCATGCCTACAACAAACGGGGCGCACGAATATTGCCAGAGGCAGCCGAAGCGGCTGAAGTTCGTCGCCCAGGTGGCGATGCACAGCATCCCGGCGGCGATCGAAGAGGCGCGCCGATGCGTCAGGGAGCTTGGCGCCGTCGCCGTCATCGGCACCCCGAACCCGGTCCACGGCCAGCATTTGCACGACGAGGCGTGCGAGCCGCTGTGGACCACGCTCGAGCAGCTCGACGTTCCGATCGGATTTCATCCGACCGGCAACACCTCGCTCAAGGACGATGCCGGGCGGCGCTTCGTCGGCCACGCCCATTTCCACCCGATTGCCCATGCCATTCGCAATCCGGTCGAGCTGATGGGGGCCATCGCCAGCATGACCACCGGCGGAATCCTCGAACGTCACCCGCGGCTGCGCTGCGCCTTCCTCGAAGGGACCGCCGGATGGCTCTGCTGGTGGCTGTGGCGGCTCGATGACCAGTGGGAGAAGTTCGGGCCCGGCAGCGAGCATCAGCTGTCGATGCTGCCGAGCGAATACTTCAAGCGCCAGTGCTACATCGCCCTCGATGTGGACGAAGAGCCGGCGGTCGATGTCGTCAACAAGATGGGAGCCGGCTACTTCGTGGTCCCGACCGACTATCCCATCCCGCCGGCGCGTTCCCCGAGGCGATGGAGCAGTTCTTCGGGCTGTCGTTCGGCGACGAGGTTCGCCGCAAGATCCTCTGGGACAATTGCGCGCGCCTCTACAACATCGAGACGCCGGCAGCCGCCTTGACGAAGGACGCCTACGCGTGAAGGAGCTCGATCGCCTCCTCGTAGACCTCCATGTTCTTGCCGTACGAGATGGCCGACGCCTGGGCCGCGCTCACGAGGTGGCGCCAGCGCCACGGTAGCCGGGTGGCGTGGAACTCCTCGAAGGTGGCCTGATGGTGCTTGAACGCGTGCATCTCGGTGAAGTTGTCGTGAACGACGATGTCGGCGAGACAGCTGATCAGCGCGGCCGGGTCGTACCCGAGGTCGGTATACTGTTGCGCGAGGTTCACGGTGTTCTTCACCTCGGGCACGGCGCGCATCTGCCCGAGATTGGTGACCTTCGACCAGTCGGTGGGCGGCTGCGTGTATATGCGCTCCGTGAGCGCATCCAGCAATGCGGCCTGGGTGCGATAGGGTAACGCGGCGACGGCCTCCGGATCCGGCTGGGGCGGTGGCTCCATGCGGTCCTGCGTCGAGCGCACCTCGGGTCCTGTGTGCCACGTCAGCAGCGCCAGCAGCTTGTTTCGCAGGCTCACGCCTTCCAGATTCAAGAGATACCGGCGCAGGTTCGCGCCCGTATGCAGGTGCACGTCCATCGGATTCCCCGTGAGCGATCGCATGAACAGGCCAGCGGCACCGATGGACAAGGCTTCACCGGCGCCCTGGAGCGACAGACCGTCCGCGAGGGCCTTCGCGAGCATCCTCGGGATCTCCGCATAGGTATCGCATCGGGTGACTGCCTCGCCCAGGAGGCCGATCGCAGGAGCTTCGTCCGGGCTCGTGTGGAACCCGAGTGGGCGCTTCAGGAGCTCGTACTCCTCGAGCAGCGGCTCGATATCTTTCAGCACAGGCGGCGTGGGGAACCGGGTGACGTACCGAACGGCGGGACGCATCAGAAACGACGTGTGCTCGCGTCCCAGCCAGTCGAGTGCGCGCCACGTGAACATGGGGAAGATGAAGTAATGATCGTCGAGCGTGTTTTTCGGGATCGCCACGGTCAGCAGCACGTCCAGCGCCTCGGCATGGGGGATGTTGCCCCAGAGCCAGAGGAAGTGGTGGTCCGCGGCGTTGTACAGGCCGCGATCCACGGCCGCGAAAAACGCCTTCTTCGTGGCTTCGACGCCGCCCGCGTCCACGGGCTTGGCATCCGCCAGGATGTACGGGCCCATCCCGAGGTGATTGATGTGCTTGTTCGAAAGCGCGACGTGCTGAAGGATCGGCAGGAGGCGCTGATCGCCCGACACGCGCTCGACGGTGTTGTGGAGCGCATGGATCCCGACGAGCGGGTGCAGCGGCCCACCATGGTGGCCGGGTGGCAAGTCCGACGAACGAGTGACGGCGAGCGCCGACGCGGTCAGGAGCTTCTTGACCGACAGGCCATCGCGCAGTTTCCCCAGGGTCGCTTCGAGGATCCGGCTGGGCTCGGTCTCCTCGACGAACTGTACCAGCGGCTCGATGTCATCGGCAAACCGCACAGGCCTGTGCATGATCTCTCCCCTCTCGTTCCATCGAGAGCGCGTCGCGCCCGAACACGTACTGCGACACGCCGCCAGTCAAGGGCACCGGCGGACGGCGCGAATGCATCGTACCGTGTCGCCGGACCCATTGCAGCAATCTTCTGATCTGGCAGGTTATGGGTGCGTCAGATCCTCTTCTAATGTCCAAGCGCGTTGCGGCGAATCGGACAGGTGTAGCCGACATGCCTGGACAGAACGAGGCGTGGGCCAGCCTGAGAGCCTGGTCCAGTGCTCGCGGAAACGACGCCGCTGCCACCGCAGAACGGTGTCGGGGGTTACGATCACGAGGGAGTGCCTCCACCCGGCCCAGACCCTAGCCAGCCCGACCCAGAAGAGCCGACCAGTTGTGCGTAGTTTCGGCCGGGTCACCGATCTCTTGTACACGGCGAACTGTTGGTGCAGGGCGAGGTTCTCTAGGGCAAGCTGGCGGTGGCCGCCGCAGAGGAACGGGACGAGCCGCAGGCGGTGGAGCAGGAGGGTGATCATCGAGCAGGGATCTTCTCCGGATCAAACCCGACAGCTCAACCACTTGCCCGCCGGACGGAGTTTTGTCGAAGAAAGGGGGGCGTCTCGCCCCGGCGACCTGCTTCCCCGGGGTTCATCCCGAGGTACGCACTCGAATGGTGCAGTCTGGTGCATCATGGTGTAGCATAGCGACATGGCCGGAGCAGAGAGATCAGTTCGGCAAAGCGTGTCGATTCCGGCCGGGATCGCCAAGCGTGTGCGCACGTTGGCCAAGTCTAGGAAGACGAGCGCCAATCGTGTGCTCGTCGATTTGATCGAGGCCGGTCTTCAATCCAAAGAAGCTGAGAAGGAGCGCTTCCTTTCCCTCGTGAAGCGACTTACGGAATCTCGAGACGCTGCCGAGCGGCAGCGATTGAAAGAAGAACTTGCGCGGATGACATTCGGTGATTGATGCCGAAGATTCGGTGGACCAATCTTCCACCGAGTCTCCGGGAGCACCTGTTCGATCGGGTCGCGGAGCGGCAAATACCAGCGGAAGACCTTTATAAGCTGAAATTGTGGCGCGAATCCGAGCCCGAGGCGCCTGACGGCCCCTGGTACAAAGATTTCGGATCGTTCAAGATTTGTGGCGAAGGTGAGTTCCCCAAGACGTTCCTCTTGAAAGGACAGGCCGCAAGAGGGAAGTCACTGTAGACGAATCGTCATCCCGAAACAGGACGAAACAGGAGCAAGAACGGCGCACCAACAGAAAACGTGGAACTGCCTGCCAGCGAACGTCTTTCCCACGAGATCAGAGGGTTCCCGGTCATGGCCGTCTTGCACTCATAACCCATAAGGACGCTGGTTCAAATCCAGCCCCTGCAACCGATCGTCCAACTGCGCTTGCGCAAGGTCCCGCCGCGGAAGAGCCCGCGGAGTGGCACCGGACCGTGGCACCCGGCGTCGAAGTTGGTGTAATCACTACCCATGGGCTCGCCCTCTCAAGACCGAGACGCGGGTTCGAATCCCGCTGGGGCCACCAAATTTCTGTCGCAGAGTTCGTCTAGCGGACGACCCGCCGGTAATGATTGCCGCCGGCGGAGTCGCCGCGCACTACCACGGGGAGCGAAACCATCAGGGGCTCGGCAACGACTTGATCGCTCCAGGGCCCCGCCCGCTCGGGGGCACCCACGTTCGTTGCCGCGAGCGGTTGGGTGGGCTGTTGCAGTATTACGACCGCGCGGCCTGAGCATGGGATGAGTTTTCGGACACCACGCCCTCGGTTCATCCTTTCTAAGGGGACTGGGCCTTCGCCAGGATCGCGACGATCCCGGCCAGTTTGCGTGGAGCGACCGGCTTCTCAATGTGGTACTGGAACCCTGCGCGCAGGATCCTGGCCCGCTCCTCGGGACCGGTGAGTCCCGTGAGGGCAGCGGCGGGCGTCGCGCCGCCACGCCACGGTGGCAGCCCGCGAATCTGGCCGATGAGCCAATAGCCGTCCTTGTCGGGCATCTCCAGGTCGCTCACGAGAACATCTGGCCGCTCGTGCGGCAGGATCTCGAGCGCCTCGTAGGCCGAGTTGACAGTAGTCACGGTGGCTCCGTAGTGTTCCAGGATCTCAGTCATGAGCCCACGGACAGGTCCGGAGTCATCGACGACGAGGACGCGCACACCACCGAGGAACACATCCTCACGTGAGCTGTTCGAACTCATGGAAGGTCACCCCGCGCTTCCGGCCGCCCGTCTTTCAGAGCACGGCGCACCGCTTCCACGACCTCGCCGACACCGTAGGGCTCTCCGAAGACAATCTCGATCACGCCCGACGCCCCCACCGCCGCGTCGAGCGCCTTCTTGTCGGTGGTGGTGAGAATCCAGGTCTTCTTCCTCAGGCCGTCGGTCTGCTTCAGGAGCCGGAGGAAGTTCCAGTGCTTTTCGAAGGGGCGGGGAAGGTCATACACGATCACTTTCGGGTCATGCGCTTCCAGGAAGGCGACGAGATCCAGCGTGCCGTCCTGGATCTCTGCCAGTAGCGCAGTGGCCGTCGGCAATCCCTCGCGATCGAGGGCCTCGCGGAGAGCGTCGATGAACTCCGCGCGGGAGTTGAAGATCGCCACCAGCGACCGCGTCGTCGGACTGGACATGTCGGCCGTACCTTTGCCGTTGACCCGGCGGCAGGGGCTGAGCCGTCGCGGCTCGACCTGCCGGGGCGATTCAGAACGACCCGAGCTACGGGGAGGGCGGCCTGCGGGGGGCCGTTACAGGAGCGGGGGGTGCACCTCACTGCACCTCGCGACGTGCGGTCGCAACGTACAAAGCGGGCACGCCTTCCAGGATCCCGCCTCGAAGGCGCGTCACCAACTTGTAACTGCTGATACGGTGGACCTCTGGTGCGCAGGTGTCAACAAAAAAGGCGTGCTTTTTGTGGATGGTTAGCCCCAATCCGAAAATAACTCAGGCGGCCAAACGGTGATTGAGGGACGCATAGAGAGCCTCCGTAGGTTACGGAAGGCTACGTCGTGCGAAAACCTCGGCGGCGAATCTGTCTTTCTTCCACTCCTGGAATCCGAGATAGTGTTCCCCAAAATCTGCCTCATCGACTCCGTCCTTTGTCATGACGTATTTGCAGACGTACCTCGTCCTCGATATCTTCTGCGACCGACGTGAGCTCACGGACGGTCTCGGCGACTTCCGAGATGCTGCTCATTTTGTCGAGAGTCTGTCGGCTGACGCGCAGTAGATCCAGGAGGATGGCAAGAACACCGAGAGCCCAGAGCAGCGCGGGAACTCCGCGCCTCCTATTCTCCCAAGCGGTACCCGAGCCAGATGCCCGCGACGCCGCCGATGGCGCTCCCGATCACCGACGAGAATGAGAGCATGCCGGCACCCCAGAGCGCCGGGACGTAGCCACCGACGGCGGAGCCGACGAATAGGCCGATCCAGATCAGCCGTGAGCGCTCCATCAGCGTCCCCTCCCGCGCTACCCCGCCGCCCGGAGCAGCGCTAAGACGCGCGCACACGTCAGCGGCACCTCGTCGGCCTCGACGCACCCACGGCGCCAGCGCGTCCCCGACCGCGTTGGCGATGGCCGCCGTCGGGATGATCCCAGTGCCGGCGGTGGCGAGAGCCGACCTCAGGCTTATTCGACGCTGAACCACTTGGCGACTTCGCCGTAGAAGCGGAGGCGCGGCTTCTGCACCGTGAGCGCGTGGCCGGCGCCAGGTATGATGATGAGCTGTTTGTCGGTGTTGGGCAGCTCGGCAAAGAACCCGGGGAGATTTGGCTGGGTGATCGGCGTCAGCCGATCGAGGTTGCCGAGGATGATCATCGTAGGCGCGGCGATCTTCTTTGGATCCGTTAGCGGCATCTTTGTGTTGAGGTCGAGGAGGACGCCGTTCGGTGCCTTCGGACCCCACTGCGCGACCTCCTTGACCCACGTCTCCACCGCGATGGCGTCGGAAGCCGGGAGCTCGAACAGACCACGCGCATTGTCAGGCGTGACCGTCCGGAACTCCTCGGTAGGCGCCTGGCCCCTTGGCGCGCTCCACACGGGCGGCGCGTACAGAACGAGTCGCCTCACCTTCTCCGGATGCTGCATGGTGAAGAGGCCTGTGACGTTGGTGCCCCACGACCAACCGAGCAGATGGATTTTGTCAACACCGCGGAGCTTGCTGATGTAATCGATGACGGCGTTGAGGTCGTTGGCGGCGACCTGTGTAGTGACGCAGAGACCGCAGGGGTGGTGATCGGAGCGGCCGTAGTTCTGATAGTCGACGGTGAAGACGTCGAACCCCTGGCCGGCGAGGTAGTCCATAAGCGAGTAGGTCACGGCCGACTTCTCCGGGACCTGGAGATCGAACGCGATACGCCCCGGCGTCCCGGCGCCGTGCGCAAGCAATACAACCTTACCCGACCTGGCAAAGGCCGACGGATCGCCGGCCCTCAGCCGCTTCTCCCAGACATAGAGTTTAATCGGCTTGCCATCGGCGCCCGAAACGCTCTGGACCCAGTGCTCGGCACCGGCAATCGACTCGTCGGTCGCCGTCACGGTCGGGTGCAGTAGCAGAACAGCGGCGATCAGGGCGAGGAGGACGGTCACCGGCTTCAACAATGTCTCAGCTCTCATCACACACCGTTCCTCCCCTTGGCCTTTCGTTAGCACTGCGGCGATCTTCCGCCAACCTTCGATCCTGCGCAACTTGCTCCGGGTGAGACTGCGACGTCCAGGTCCGCTGAGCCCGTGGCGCATGGGCCCAGACTCGTCTGGCGAACATCGACCGCACCAGCTTCGCGAGAAGCTCGGGCAACTCGACGTCGGGGTGGCCGGTGCGGGGTTCACACGCCAGTTCATGGACGCGGCGCTCGGGCGTCGGCAGCAGCAACATCAGAGCCTGGATTTCCAGGAGTCGCGCACCCGCTCTGGGCGACGCATATTCCAAGCTGGGGTGGCGTCGCCGACCTACACCGACGCCACGCTGACTGTCGGCGCGACCGTCATCAAGGCGAACCATCTGAAGGAAGATCTCCACCCCGAGGCGACAGCCTCAAATCCTGGCTGCTCCCGCGCGCTCCTTTTAGCCCTCATTACCGAGGTTCCGTATACTTCGAGTCGTCCCCTTGCTCGAGCGGAGCCTGGCCGTTGGCGCCGAAGCCAGGGACGCCGGTGGTCGTCAGGAGTGGGCTGGATGCCCACATCGTGCCCGCGCCACCGCCGGGCCCGGTCTTCCAGATGATCCCCTGGAAGGAGTCGGAGACGTACACGTTCCCCGCACTGTCGAATGTCAGCGCGTTCAAGCCAGCCGACCCAGTGACTGTCATGAAAACCGAGGAGGTCGCCGTGAACGGGTCCACCCGACGCACGTTGGCACTTCCGAAGTCGATCACGAGGAGTTCGTGGGTGGTCGGGTGGAAGTCCAACCCAAGGAGCAGATTGCTCGATCCGGCCACGCCCAAGACGAAGAGTTGCCCCGGCCTACCGCCGTGGGTCACGTCGAACGTGGTGACGTAAATGTTCCCCGTACTATCCGCGGCGATGCCTTCGGGATGACGCTCCCCGGGCGGCAGCGTGGCGAAGGTGTCCACGTCGCCACGGTCCCAGGCGTGGGCGGTAAGGGGAACGAGCATCACGATGAGGTAGGCGGCGATGGTTGCTCTGATGCCGAGGGTCATGGCCAGCGCCTCCTAGGTCGACGCTTGAGGACGGAATTGGGAACCGCGTTGCCGAGCGCGCCCGATGCGCACGGGGCGATGTATCTTCGGGGAGGATACCCCAAGTTTAATAACGCTGTCCGGTATGTCGTGAGTCAACGGGATCTTGGGAAGCGTTCCGAAGCACGCCCGAAGATCGGCGGGCGGGATTCTGAGTCTCCGAGAGGGATTCCGCACCGGGAGGGATTCCACCGAGAGGGATTCCGCTTGACAGCCTCACTCTAGTTGCTTATCTTGCCCGCCGTTAGTGGATCTCGCTTCCACCGGAAAGTCTCTCTTTCTAGGATTTCCCGGTGCCCTCCTTCAAGGGAGTGATGACTTGGGTGGCAGATATCCCGCGGCGCTTCGTCCGGGAGCCGACCGCTGCCGAGTACAGGGAGCTTCGCCGGCTGCGCGGCACGCAGTTGCCGGGGCTCGCGGTGCGCGCCCGGATAGTCCTGCTGTCCGCCGAGCGAGTACCGATCCCCGAGATCATGCGACGCCGTCGCGTCTCTCGCCCGACCGTCGTCGGCTGGCTCCGGCGCTTCGAGCAGTCCGGCGTCCCGGGGCTCCTCACTCGCGCTCGCTCGGGCCGACCCTCCCGGGTCACTCCCGAGCTGCTGCGACACCTGGCCATCGTCACGAGCGCCCGGCCTTGGGACCTCGGGGTGCCTCGCCCGGCCTGGAGCCTGGCGCAGCTCAGGGAATATCTCGTCAAGACCGGCGCCGCGCCCGCGATCTCGCTGGAGTCGCTCCGGGTGGCGCTGCGCAGAGCGGGGCTGAGTCTCAAGCCGGCCCGCACAGGGCTCACCCAGAAGGGGGCCACAACCATGATCCCCGGCGCGTTTGAGTACCACGCTCCCACCTCCATCGGCGAGGCGACGAAGCTCCTCGCCACGCTGGGCGAGGACGCCAAGGTCCTCTCGGGAGGACAGAGCCTCATCCCGCTGATGAAGCTCCGGCTCGCCAGCCCGCGCCACGTCGTCGACATCAACGGGATCGGGGGCCTCGCGTACATCCGCGAGGCCGACGGTTTCCTCAGGATCGGCGGCCTCACGCGCGAGGTCGACCTCGAAGAGTCCGAGCTGATTCGCACCCGGTACCCGCTGCTGTTCGACACCTGCCGGGTGATCGCGGACCCGCTCGTCCGCAACCTGGCGACGATCGGCGGCAACCTGGCGCACGGCGATCCGGCGAACGATCATCCCGCGACGATGCTTGCCCTCGGGGCGGAGATCGTCGCGAAGGGCGTCAAGGCCGAGCGCCGGATTCCGATCGGGTCGTTCTTCACCGGTCCGTTCGAGACCGCGCTCAAGCCCGACGAGCTCCTCGTGGAGATCCGGGTCCCGCTTCCCGCGGCCCGCAGCGGCGGCGCCTACCTCAAGCTCGAGCGCAAGGTCGGCGACTTCGCGACGGCCGCCGTGGCGGTGCAGCTGACGCTCGGCGCGAACGGCACGTGCGAGCAGGTGGGGATCGGCCTCACCAACGTCGGCCTGACCCCGATCAAGGCGAGCCGGGCCGAGGCTGCGCTGAAGGGCAAGCGCCCCGACGAGGCGACGATCAAGCAGGCGGCCCAGCTGGCCGCCGACGCGTCCCAGCCGAGCGCGGACCTTCGTGGCCCGGTCGAGTACAAGAAGGATCTCATCCGAGTGTTGACGGCCCGCGCGCTCCGGAAGGCTCTGGAGCGCGCCGGCGGAGGACGCTAGCGATGCAGGTCAAGCTTTCGATCAACGGCGAGAAGCACGAAGCGGACGTCGAGCCGCGCCTGCTGCTGGTCCATCTGATCCGTGAGGTCTTGAGGTTGACCGGCACTCACATCGGATGCGACACGACACACTGCGGCGCCTGCACCGTCCTCATGGACGGCCGGCCGGTGAAGTCGTGCACGGTGTTCGCCGTCCAGGCAAGCGGCAGGGAGATCATGACGGTCGAGGGCCTGGAGCAGGACGGCAAGCTCCATCCGCTCCAGGAAGGCTTCATGGCGGAGCACGGTCTCCAGTGCGGCTACTGCACGCCCGGCATGCTGATGACCAGCTACGCCTTCCTCAAGAAACATCCGGCGCCGAGCGAAGACGACATCCGCTGGGCCATCTCCGGCAACCTCTGCCGGTGCACAGGCTACGTGAACATCGTCAAGGCGGTCCAGTACGCGGCGGCCAAGCTCCAGCAAGGAGGCGCGTGATGGCGCTCAGAACCTCGTCTGACGTCGGCGGGATGGGGCACTCGATCAAGCGGAAAGAGGATCCGCGCTTCATCCGCGGCAAGGGCACCTACGTCGACGACCTCCAGCTACCCGGCATGCTCTACCTGGACATCGTGCGGAGCCCGTACGCGCACGCGAAGATCAAGAAGATCGACACCGCGAAGGCGCTGGCCGTCCCGGGCGTGCTGGCCGTCATCACCGGCCAGGACCTCGCCAAGTACAACCTCCACTGGATGCCGACGCTCATGTCGGACACCCAGATGGTGCTTCCGGTCGAGAAGGTGATGTACCAGGCCCAGGAGGTGGCAGCGGTGCTCGCCACGAGCCGCTACGCGGCGGCCGACGGCATGGCGGCGGTGGAGGTGCAATACGAGCCGCTGCCCGTCGTCGTGGACCCGCGAAAGGCGCTCGAGCCCGGCGCCCCGGTGCTGCGCACCGACAAGAAGGACAAAAAGGACAATCACATCTGGCACTGGGAGTGGGGCGATCGGGCCGCCACCGACCGAGCCTTTGCGGCCGCCGACGTGACCGTCAAGCAGGACATCTATATCCCGCGCATCCACGTGGCGTCCATCGAGACGTGCGGGTGCATCGCCCACTTCGACAAGGTCAACGAGAAGCTCACCGTCTGGATGACCACCCAGGCACCCCATGCGATCCGGACGGTCTTCGCCCTGGTCGCCGGCCACGTCGGGCTCGCCGAGCACAAGATCCGGATCATCTCCCCCGACATCGGCGGAGGCTTCGGCGGCAAGGTGCCGGTCTATCCCGGGTACGTGATCGCGGTGGCCGCCTCCGTCCTCACCGGCAAGCCCGTGAAGTGGATCGAAGACCGCATGGAGAACCTCCAGGCGGACTCGTTCGCGCGCGACTACCACATCACCGCCGAGCTGGCGGCGAAGAAGGACGGCACGCTCACCGCGCTCCGCATCAAGACGCTCGCCGACCACGGCTACGCCGATGCCGCGGCGAATCCGTCCAAGTTCCCGGCGGGGCTCTTCCACGTCTGCACGGGGTCCTACGACCTCAAGGCCGCGCACGTCGAGGTGGACGGCGTCTACACCAACAAGCCGCCCGGCGGGATCGCCTACCGGTGCTCGTTCCGCGTGACCGAGGCCGTGCACACGATCGAGCGCATGGTGGATCTGATGGCCCACCAGCTCGGCGTGGACGCCGCCGACTTCCGCATGAAGAACTTCATCAGGCCGGAGCAGTTCCCCTACAAGTCCGCCCTTGGCTGGGAGTATGACAGTGGGAACTACGCGGGCGCGCTACAGCTCGCGATGAAGCGGATCGGCTACACCGAGCTGCGGCGCGAGCAGGCCGAGAAGCGGAAGCGTGGGG
>Ga0137387_10000942_pt1 | contig 13619 bp, 9 predicted proteins | sample SagtaG_3_FD_104909 | JGI IMG/M metagenome (GOLD analysis project Ga0137387, IMG submission 104909) | Vadose zone soil microbial communities from Angelo Coast Range Reserve, California, USA - Sage2_R_115_16 metaG | ecosystem: Environmental > Terrestrial > Soil > Vadose zone > Saprolite | place...
ACCTTCCGCCTGCCCGGGCCGCTGGCGATCTCGGTGGCCCAGGTGGACCAGATGAGCGGCGGCCGGGCCGAACTCGGGCTGGGCACCGGCTGGTTCGACGCGGAGCACACCGCGTACGGGATACCGTTCCCGCCGATGGCCGAGCGGTTCGCCCGCCTGGAAGAGCAACTGGAGATCATCACCGGGCTGTGGGGGACCGCAGCGGGCGCGACGTTCTCGTTCAGCGGCGACCACTACTCGCTCGAGGGCTCACCGGCGCTGCCCAAGCCGGTCCAGCGGCCGCGTCCACCGGTGCTGGTCGGCGGTGGCGGGCAGCGCCGGACGCCGCGGCTGGCGGCGAAGTTCGCCGACGAGTACAACATCCCGTTCGCCAGCGTCGAGGTCAGCGCGGCCGCGTTCGGGCGGGTGCGGGAAGCGTGCCAGGAGGCGGGCCGCGACCCCGGTTCGCTGGTGTACTCGGCCGCGCAGACCGTGTGCTGCGCCCGGGACGAGGCCGGGCTGGCCCGCCGCGCGGCGGCGATCGGCCAGCAGGTGGACGAGCTTAGGCGCAACGGCCTCGCGGGCTCGCCCGCCGAGATCGTCGACAAGCTGGGCCAGTTCGCGGCCGCCGGGGCCACCCGGGCCTACCTCCAGGTCCTCGACCTGCACGACCTCGACCATCTGGAGCTGATCGCGGCCGAGGTCATGCCCCAGGTCCGCTGACCCACCGGCCAGGCCTCGATGGCGGCCGGGCCCCTCGCGCCGGCTTCAAGCCCGGCCTCGCGACCGGTATGGTCACGACGAGAGGTGGAGTGAGGATGACCTCGAGGTCGCGACCGGCGATGTCATCGGCCGGCCCGGAGCGGCGGGGTCCTGACCAGCGGCGGGACCCGGCGCGCGGGCCGGGGCAGGCCCGGGACCAGGGCCGCGCGCGGGATCCGGAGCGGACCCGCCGGGAGATCCTCGACGTCGCGCTCGGCGAGTTCGCCAGCAACGGCTACTCGGGCGCCCGGGTCGACGAGATCGCCGCCAAGACCCGCACCACCAAGCGGATGATCTACTACTACTTCACCAACAAGGAGCAGCTGTACATCGCGGTGCTGGAACAGGCGTATTCGACCGCCAGGGACGCCGAGCGCCAGCTCGACGTCGACCACCTGGACCCGGTGTCGGCCATCCGCACGCTCGCCGAGCTGACCTTCGACCACCACGAATCACACCCGGATTTCGTCAGCCTCGTCGCCATCGAGAACATTCACCACGGCGAGTTCATCGCCAAGTCAGCGGCCCTGGCGGAGCTGATCGCGCCCGCGCTGTCCGTGGCGGAGGGGATCCTCCAGCGCGGTTACGCCACCGGCGCCTTCCGCCGCCCGGCCACCGCCATCGACGTGCACCTGATGATCAACGCGTACTGCTTCTTCCGCGTGTCGAACCGGCACACGTTCAGCGCGCTGTTCGGCGTCGACCTGCTCGGCGCGGAGCGCCGCGACCACTTCCGCCGGATGATCGGGGACCTGGTCGTCAGCTACCTCACCACGCCGCCCGAGGTCGGCGGCTAGCTGCCGATGGGCCGGGCCGCGGCGGCGCCTTCCAGCATGGTCTCGGCCACGATGTTGTAGGCGAGAACCCAGGCCTCGCGGGTCGGGGCGTCGAACTCCTCGCCCAGGACCGAGGCGAGCGCGGCGAGCAGGGAATCTCCGACGGTCCGGTAGTCCGCGGCCCGCACCCCGTACCCAACATGGCGGGCGCCGAGGGCGCGGGTGTGGTTGAGCAGCTCGCCGAGCCGGGGCATGGCATGGACGATCTCGGCGAGCTTCTGGGCGAACTTGACCTTCTGCTCGGCCAGGTCGGTGGTGAACAAGGGCCGCAGCGCGGGATCCCGCTGGAACAGCTCCTCGTAGAAGCGGGCCGCCATGGCCGGCAGATCCGCGCCGAGGCGCTTGAACGAGGACTGCACCAGGGTGATCTGCTCCGGCGTCATCACGTGCTCCCGAGTGCTTGGGCCAGGCCGGCGCGGCTGGTGACGCCGAGCTTGGCGTAGGCATGCTGCAGATGGTTGTTCACCGTCCGCACGGACAGGTAGAGGCGTTCGGCTATATCCCGGCTGGCCATGCCGCTCGCCGCGAGCAGCACAACCTCCCGTTCCCGTCCAGACAGCGGGGCCGCGGTCGCGGCGCCGACCGTGGCGACGTGGAGCAGGCCCGGTGTGGCGGCGCCCTCGCAGGCGGCGGCGAGCGTGGTGGAACGGCGCAGCGCGGCCGTGGCCGCCCGGCGGTCCCCGGCGCGGCTGAACTCCCCGGCCGCGCCACCCGCGGCCTCGGCGGCGAGCAGCAAGGCGCCCAGGGCCTCGAAGTCGTCGGCGGCCCCATCGAGTTCCTTGCCGTCGCGGGCCCGGACCGCGGCGGCATGCCGGGCGCGCGCGGACACCAGCGGCGAGTCGCAGGCGCCGGCCAGCTCGCGCAGCCGGCCGGAAACGTCCTCGCCACTGGTGCGCATCAGGTCGTGCAACAGCCACGACTCGGTGACCCGGTGGCCGGTCGCGGCCGCCTCCGCCGCCGCGGCGCGGAACGCCGCCGCGGCCTCGGCGGGCCGCTGCGCGGCGGCGGCGGCCCACGCGTCGGCCAGGCGCTGCTCCGGCCCGAGGAAACCGAACCACGGCACGGCCGCGCGCTCGGCCAGCGCCTGCGCGGCGGCCTCCGGCTCACCGAGCATGGCATGGGCCAGGGCCAGGCCCGACAGGGCCATGCAGCGCGGGCCGGCGAACCGGTGCGCCTGGGCCAGCCCGGCCGCCTCGGCATAGTAGCGGCGGGCGGTCGCCAGCCGTCCCTGCAGGGTGGCCACCCGGCCGAGGTTCGCCGCGAACCAGATCTGGGCGATGGGCACCCGGTGCGAGGCGACCGCCTCGGCGCCGGCCCGGGCGAGCTGCTCGGCCTCGGCGAGCCGGCCCGCCTCGGTCAGGGCGAACACCTGGTTGACGATGTGCGTCGCCGGGTGGGCGATGGCCAGTTCGTCGCCCAGTGCGACGTGGTCGGCGTAGCTCGCCTGGGCGAGGGCCACCGCCTCGGCGGTGCGGCCCGCCGTGGCCAGGGCGACGGCGCCGGCGATCGCCCGCACGACCCGGGTCCGCTGGTCGCTGCCGGGGATGCCCGCAAGCACCGTCAGCGCGATGTCCGGGCGCCCGGAGAACGTCAGCACGGCCGCCTCGTTGGCCACCAGCTCCTCGACCAGCGGTGCGGAGCTGACCACGGCCTTGGCGGCGCTGTTGATGGCCAGTGCCTCGCCGGGCTGGCACAGGCCCCAGTGCGCGTTCTTGGCCCGGGTGACCGCCAGGCGCATCGCGACGTTCTCGCCGCTTGGCAGTTGCTGGCCAAGGGCGAGGGCGCGTTCTGAAGCGTCGAAGTCGCCGAGTTCGTACAGCGCCTCGCCGAGCAGCAGCGCCCCGACCGCGTCAAGTTCCCCGCTGGGCACCGCCTCCATCAGGCGCCGCACCATGCGGAAGTCATGCGTGGCGCGGGCCAGGTGGGCGCCCCGGGCCAGCACCGCCGGGTCGGGCCGCCCGCCGGCGTCCAGCCGCCACACCGCGGTCCGCAGCTCCGCCGGGCTGGGCGCGGGGCTGGCCGCTTCCAGCCGCTCCGCCTGGGCCAGCAGCACCGTGCGCGCCCGCAGCTTCGGCATGGCGGCCCGGACCACCTTGGCGTGCAGCGGGTGGGCCAGGCGCACCTGCCCCTCGGCCACCGCGATCGTCACCAGCCCGGCCCGTTCCAGCGACTCGAGCACGCCGGGCGGGGCCGCCGTCTCCAGGTAGCCGAGCTCCACCGGCTGGCACAGGGCGAGCAGCTCGAGCACCGCGCGCGCCTCGGCCGGCAGGCCGCCGATCCGCTGCTCGACCAGATCGAGCAGCCGGCTCGTGGCCGGCAGGTGATCCTCCAGATGCCACACGCCCGACCGCTCGACCAGCGCGCCCGATTCCAGCGCGCCCAGTACCAGTTCGTGCACGTAGAGCGGGTTGCCCCGGGAGGCCTCCCAGAACTCCCGCCCCGCACCGGCCTCGATCGGGCCGCCCAGGGCCAGGTGCAGGAGCGTATCGAGATGGGCGCGGCTGAGGTCATGCAGGCCGACCCGTTCCAGCCGGCCGTCCCGCCACAGGTCGGTCAGCAGGTCAGGAACCGGCTCGCCGGTGCGCACGGTGGCGATCAGGAAGATCGCCCGTTGCGCGGCCAGGTATCCGAGCAGGGCCAGCGAGGCGACATCGAGCAGCGCCACGTCGTCAGCCACGATCACCAGGCGGCGGCCGCGGTGCCGGTCGCGCAGGGCCCGGCGGGTCTGCTCGAACAGCGCGGCCGCGTTGACCTGCCCGTCGGGGCCGAGCCGCCCGAGCCCGTCCGGGAGCAGGGCGGCCACCGCGCCAAGCGGCAGCAGTGCGGTCGTCCGGCTGCCCGCTATCCGCTGGGCCGGATGACCGCTCGCCGCCGCCTGGCTGGCGCACTCATCGGCCAGCCGGGTCTTGCCGACCCCCGCCCGGCCGTAGATCACCAGGCCCGCCCGCTCGCCCGAGCCCAGAGCCCGCTCGAACATCTCAAGCTCCGGCCGGCGGCCCACGATCGGCCACCGCGGCAGCGTCATCACCACACCGGCCAGCATGCCAGGCCCTGCCAGGGCAGGCCATTGCAGGTTTCCGTAACCCAGCGGGCCGCGCCTCAGGCTGTCACCACGGCCGGCCGGAGCCCCGCCACGATCCCGACGATGTGATCGGCCAGGTGGCCGGGGACACCCAGGCTGTCCAGTGTCGCGGCGAGATGGCCGGCGGTCCGGTCGAAGTCGGCATCGCCGATGCCCAGGCCGCGGTGTGCCTTGGTGAGGTCAGGTCCCCGGTAACGCTCGGGACCGCCGAGCGCCTCCCCGAGGATCGTGACGACGTACGCACGGTGCTTGGCAGCGACGCCGCGGGGGAAGAACCGGCTGAGCACCGGATCGGCGAGGAGCCGGCCGTAGAGGCCGTCGACGGCGGCGACAACGGCCGCCCGGCCGCCAATCGCCTGGTAAACGTTGACCGCCGGCGCCTCGGCGGGCGCGATGGTGTCTGTGCTTGTGGTCATGGCAGTTCTCCTTGTTCAGGCATCTACCGCCACGATCCACCCGGCCCGGCCGCCCGCGCCTGAGCAACGATTGCTCATTTGCCCCCCGCCGGATGTTTGCCCAGGTCACGAGGGTGCTACCGGCGCTCGCACCAGGCTGGCGCGGGCGCCCGAGTAAGCCACCGCACCCGGAAACGAGCAATCGCTGCTCAAGATGACGCCCCGCGCCACGGCCTAGAACTGTCCGTCCGATGCGGTCAGCAACGGCGTGGTGTACCTGTCCCGTTCGCCAGGGCAGGCCGGCCGGGGACGGCCGCGCCTGCCCTGGCCCGGTCCGCACCTGCCGGTCAGCCGTCCGCGGCGGTGTACCGCTGTTCCGCCGCGCGGACCTCGGGCAGGCCGATGAAGTCGGCGAACTCGCCGAAGGCGGGCAGGTCGCCGAGCGCGGCGGCCGGGGTGCCCGCCCGCGAGATCTCCTGCAGTATCCGCCGCATGGCGGCGGTGGCCGCGAGCAGCGTGCTGATCGGGAAGATGACGATCCGGTAGCCGAGTTCGCGCAGCCGGGCCAGGCTCACCGGCGGGGTCTTGCCGCCCTCGGCCCAGTTGAACAGCAGCGGCACCCCGGGGAAGGCACGCGCCGCCTCCGCGACCTCCGCCTCGCTGGTCAGTGCCTCGATGAACAGGGCGTCCGCGCCCGCCCGCAGATAGCGCCCGGCACGTGCCAGTGATTGCTCGAAACCCTCTACGGCCCTCGCGTCGGTCCTGGCGATGATCACGAAATCGGTGTCGCCGCGGGCCTCGGTCGCGGCCCTGATCTTGGCCGCCATCTCCTCGGCGGGGATGACCATCTTGCCGTCCATGTGCCCGCACTTCTTCGGGGCGACCTGGTCCTCGATGTGGATCCCGGCGGCGCCGGCCGCCTCGTAGGCCCCGACGGTGCGGATCACGTTGAGCGGGTTGCCGTAGCCGGTGTCGGCGTCGGCGATCACCGGGATGTCCACACAGGCCGCGATCCGCGCGGCGTTGCCGGCCATCTCGGTCATCGTCAGCAGGCCGACGTCCGGCCGCCCGAGCAGGGCGGCCGAGGTCCCGAACCCGGTCATGTACACGGCCGGGAACCCGGCTTCCTCCACCAGCCGGGCGGCCAGCGGGTCGAACGCGCCCGGTGCCACGATCGTCTCCCCGGATTCCAGCAGGGCCCGCAGCCGGGACGCGCCGCCCGGGCGCCGGGTGAGCCGGGCCGTCACCGCGCGCCCCCGGCACAGAAAACAGCAGCCACGCCTGCGTCACCCCATCCCTCGCCGCAGCGACGAGCCCGATCCTACGGGGCATCCGGCCGCGGGCCCGAATGACGGTTAAGTCCTACTATGGCTGGCGTGACGAGCAGCGATTACATCGAACGATTCGCCGATCTGGTCGTCCACGTCGGTGTCAATGTCCAGCCGGGCAACGGGGTGATCCTCGGTGCCGACACCGCCCACCTGGAAATCGCGCGGGCGGTGGTGGACCGCGCCTACGCGGCGGGCGCCGCGTGGGTCGAGATCGAATGGTCGGACGGGCCGATCCGGCACTCGCGGCTCACCCACGCGAGCATGGAGAGCCTGACCAGGCCCCGGCCGTGGGCGATCGAGCGGACCAAGGAGTGGGCGGCCGGGCGGGGCGTCGCGATCCTGCTGACCGGCGATCCCGATCCGCATCTCTTCGACGATGTCGATCCGGCCAAGGCCGCCGCGTTCCCGATGGAAGAGGCGATGGCCCGCCAGCAGGCGCTGCTGGGGGAACAACTGCGCTGGACCGTGGTCGCGGCACCGAACCCGGGCTGGGCGCAGGAGATCTTCGGGGAACCCGACGTCGAGCGGCTGTGGGAAGCGGTCGGCACGGCGATGCGCCTCGACGAGGCCGATCCGGTGGCGGCCTGGCGGGAGCGCGCGGCGGAACTCGCGGCGCGCGGGCGCGCGCTGGACGCGCTGGACCTGACCGAGGTGCACTACCACAGCGCGGACACCGATCTCACGGTCGGGCTCCTGCCGGACAGCCGGTGGACCGGTGGCGGTGGGGACGACAAGGACGGCATCGCGTACATGCCGAACATCCCCACCGAGGAGGTCTTCACCAGCCCGGACCGGCGCCGTGCCGACGGCACGATCACGCTGACCAAGCCGGTGATCGTCAACGGCCAGGTGGTCGAGGGCCTGCGGGTCACGTTCTCCGGCGGGCGCATCGCCGAGGTCACCGCGACGTCGGGGGCCGAGGCGGTGCGGGCCGAACTCGACACCGACGAAGGCGCCCCGAGCCTGGGTGAGGTTTCCCTGGTGGACCGGGACTCGCGGATCGCCAAGGCCGGCATCCTGTTCCACAACACGCTGTTCGACGAGAACGCGGCCTGTCACGTCGCCTGGGGGCAGAGCTTCCCCTTCGCGATCGCGGGCGGCCTGGAGATGAGCGACGAGGACCGGTTCGAGCGCGGGCTGAACCGCTCGGCCGTGCACACCGACGTGGTGATCGGCGGCGCGGGCATGACCGTCACCGGCGTCGGCCCGCGGGGCACCGTGGACATCATCCGCGACGACGAGTGGGTGCTGGGCACCTGACCCGCACGCCGTTACGGGTGGGCCGGCCGGCCGGAGCCCGCGCGGGCTCCGGCCGGCCGAAAGGCCCTCGTGTCACGGCTTGGCCGCGAGGACGTAGCGGAATACGTTGTCCTGGCGAAGCTGGCCGTCCGGCTTGCGGTCGGCTTCCAGCACGTCGTGCATGACCTGGCGGACCGCGTCCGGGCCGGCGACGTCGATGACCTTCTGCAGCGGGCCGGCCGAGATGTGCGCCGTCCACGCCTGGTCATGGTCGGCGTAGCTCAGGCCGACGGGCACCTCGCCGCCGCCGGTGACGGCCAGGCCGGCCTTTTCGAGCAGGCCCTCGACCATTCCCGGGTCGCTGACCGCCAGCGGAGCCGGAGTGCCCGGCGGCGGCGGGGCGAGCGAGCGCAGCCGGGCGAACAGCGCCTCGGTCTCGCAGCGGGCCGGGTCGCCCCACACGCCGATGGCGACCTGGCCGCCCGGCCGGCAGACCCTGGCCAGTTCCCGCACCGCCTCGGCGGGGTCGGTGGCGTACTGGATCGCGTTGAAGGCCGTGACGATGTCGAAGCTGTCGTCGTCGTAGGGCAGCGCCTGGATCTCGCCGGTACGGAAGCTGGCGCCGGGGGTGCGGCCGCGGGCGACCTCCAGCAGCGGGGCGGAGGCGTCCAGCCCGGATGCGACCGCGCCGCGGCCGACGGCCAGGGACACGACCAGGCCGGCGCCGCACCCGGCGTCCAGCAGGGACTTGCCGGTCAGTGGTCCGGCCGCGTCGAGCGTGGCGTCGTAGATGGGGCGCATCTGCGATTCCTGGAGCTCCGCCCACGTCCGCGGGTTCCTGCCCCACAGCTCGCCTTGGATTTCTGCTGACCCCATGGCTACCTCCTGGATGCCGTCGCTGGTGGGCTAACGACGCCAGAGTGCGGCCGGCCGGGCGCCCGCGGCATCCGTAGCAGCCCCGGATCCGCTGGGGGTTCGCTACGGATTCACGGCACACTTGACCCGTGAGCAGCGCATCCGCCCTGGCCGGCACCGGGGTGTCCGGCCGTGAGGCCGAGGTGCTCGCCCTGCTTGGCGAGCACCTCAGCCACGCCGAGATCGCCGCGCGCCTGTTCATCTCGGTGCGGACCGTGGAGAGCCACGCCGCGTCGCTGCGCCGCAAGCTTGGCGTCGGCAGCCACCGCGAACTGGTCCGGGTGGCCGCCGGATACCGGACGGCCCTGGCGGAGCCCGCCGCTGCGCCCCGGCTGCCATCGCCGCTGACCTCGTTCATCGGGCGCGACAGCGAGCGGGCGGCCCTGGCCGCGGCGCTGGCCGAGTCCCGGCTGGTGTCGGCGGTCGGTCCCGGCGGGGCCGGGAAGACCCGGCTGGCGCTGGCGGTCGCCGCGGACATGGCCGCCCGGTTCCCCGACGGGATCTGGTACGCAGACCTGGTACCGGTCACCGATCCGGCGCTGCTGCCCGCTGCGGTGCTGACCGGCACCGGCCTGGCCGAATCCTCGGCCAGGCCAGCCGAGGATGTGCTGGCCGCCGGCATGGCCGGCCGGCGGGCGCTGCTGGTGCTGGACAACTGCGAGCACCTGGTGCACCCGGTCGCGGTGCTGACCGAGCGGCTGCTGTCCGCCTGCCCGGGCCTGGTCGTGCTGCTGACCAGCCGGATCCGGCTGGTGGTGCCGCATGAAACCGTGTACCCGGTGGCCGGGCTGTCGATGCCGCCCGGCGGGGAGGGGCGGGCCGCTGCCGGGCAGGGCGCTGCCGGGGAGGGCGCTGCCGGGGAGGGCGGGGACGCGCTGGCGCTGTTCGCCGACCGGGCGGCCGCCGCGGGCGCGCCGCTGCCGCCCGGGCCATCCCGGAGCCGGGCCGCCGGGATCTGCCGGGCACTGGGCGGCATGCCGCTGGCGATCGAGCTGGCCGCGGCCCGGTTGCCCGCCCTGGGCCTGGACGGGCTGGAGGCCGGGCTGGCGGACCAGCTCAGCCTGCTGACCGGCGGCTCCCGCCAGCAGCCGCGGCACCGCTCCCTGCACGACACGCTCGACTGGAGTTACCGGCTGCTGGATCCGCGCGAGCAGGCGGTGCTGCGGCGGGTGTCGGTGTTCGCCGCGCCGTTCGGGCCCGACGCCGCGGTGGCCGTGGCCGGATCCGGCCCGGTCCGGCCCGCGCAGGTGCCCGGCCTGCTCGGCAGGCTCGCCGAGCACAGCCTGCTGGTGCCGGTCACCGGGGCCGGCGGCACGCGCTACCAGGCGCTGGAACCGGTGCGCCAGTTCGGCATCGCCCGCCTCGGCGCCGACCAGGACCAGCGCGCTTTGCCGCGGCACCTGGCCTGGTGCCTGGCCACGGCGGCGGAACTCGACCAGGACGACACCGGCGGGCCGGGCTGGTGCGCCGGCTTCGACGCCGCCGCCGATGAGTTCCGCGCCGCGCTCGGCTGGTCGGCCGGGCAGCCCGGGCTGCGTGCCGACGCCTGCCGGCTAGCGGTCCAGCTCGCCGGCCTGCTGTTCACCCGCGGCCGGCTCCGTGAGGCACAGCGGCGCTACGAGCAAGCCGCGGCCCTGGCCGGTGACCAGGCAAGCGCCGCCGCCGTGCTGGAACGCGCCGCGGCCACCGCCGGCATCCGGACCCTGGGCGACGAGGCGCAACGGCTGGGCCGGGCCGCGGCCGCCGCCTACCTGCAGGCCGGCGACCGTGCGGCGGCCGCGGTCGCGTTCGCCCGGTGCGCCGAGCACATCAACAGGTTCGCCGGCCTGTACGCCGAGCCACCCGCCCCCGGCGCCGCCGGCGAGCTGCTCGCCGAGGCTCGCGGCTGCGCGGGCGCGGATCCGCGCGCGGCGGCCGCCATCGGCTCGGCCGTACTGCAGGACAGCGGCCCGGGCGGCGGGCAGGCCGCCAGGCTGGCCGGCGATGCCCTGCGCCTGGCCCGCGAGGCCGGTGACCCGCTGCTGATCAGCGCGGCGCTCGACGGGGCGATGCTGGGGCAGGTGCTCCAGGGTGACATCGTCCGGGCCGCGGGCACCGCCGCGGAGCGCCTCGGCATACTGCCGCAAGCACGCGACCCCCGGGTGGCCTTCGAACTGAAGGACGCCCTGCACACCGCGATGTTCAGCGCCCTCGCCGCCGGGCAGGCCGCGGCCGCCCTGCGGCACGCCGAACGGCACTACCGCCTGCCGTTCCTGCGCGAGGAACGCGACCTCGCCACCGACGACCTGATCGCGCCCGCCGCCGTGGCCGGCCAATGGGACCGGGTCATCGGCCTCGCCGGCCAGTGGCACCGCGGCTGGGAAACCGCAGGACGGCCCGCGGCGCCCGGCCGCGCCCTGGCCCCGGCCGCCGCCGCGATGGTGCACGGGCTGCGCGGCGACGACGCCGCCCGGGCCGGGTGGCTGGCCATCCTCGCCGCCGTCCGCGGCGTGGCCGAACAGCACGCCGTGGCCGGCTCCGGCTGCGGTGAGGTGTTCGAGGCCATCGTGCTGCTCCACCGCGGGCAGCCGCGCGCGGCCCTGGACGTGCTCACCGCGGCACCTGGCAGCCCGTCGTGGCACCCCCTGCTATGGCACCAGTGGTCCGCCGCGCTGCGCGCCGAGGCCGCCGTCCTGGCCGGCCATCCACGGGCCGGCCACCATCTGGCCCAGGCCCGGGCGAGCGCGGGCGGCAACCCGATCGCGACCGCGCTCACCGGCCGGGCCGAGGCGCTGCACCGGGCTGACCGCGCCGCCCTGCTCGCCGCCGCCGCCGCGTTCACCGAGGTCGGCTGCCCTTACCAGCGCGCCCGCAGCCTCGTCCTGGCGGGCGGCACCGATCGCGCGGCCGGCCAGGACGAACTGGCCGCCATGAGCGCCGCCCCGATGACCGCCTGAGCCGCCCAGCTTCACCGACGAAGGGCTGACCATCGCCGGGCAGCTCCGGGCTGGCTACCCGGATGTGGGCATAGCCCGGAGCCTCGGCATCTCCGGCCGGACCGTCGAAGCCCCCATCGCCGAGATCTTCCGCAAGCTCGGCATCCACAGCCAGCCCGACGACAACCGCCGCGTCAAGGCGGTCCTGACCTGGCTGCGGGCCAGCGGGGCCCGCCCTTCCGGCTGACGCCCAGGGCCTGCCCGCGCCCGCCTGCGGCTCGCTGCCCATCCTGAGCGAGGCTTATGCTCAGGCAGCGGCGCCGCGCCCACGGGCGGGCGCCGTCAGGGTAGCTGCCGACGGATCGGAACGTAACTCGCATGAGCATGCCTGGCACCGCCGCCGTCCCCGGGCGCGCCCGTGTCGTCGTCGTCGGCGGCGGCGTCATCGGCGCGTCGGTCGCCTATCATCTCGCGCATCTGGGGGTGCCCGATGTGGTGCTGCTGGAGCGGGACCGGCTGACCTCGGGCACCACGTGGCACGCGGCGGGCCTGATGGCCACCTTCGGCTCGACCTCGCAGACCTCGACCGAGCTGCGGATGTACACCAGGGACCTGTACGCCCGGCTGGAGGCGGAGACCGGGCAGGCTACCGGGCTGAAGCAGGTGGGGCTGATCGAGCTGGCCGTCGAGCCGGGGCGGCTGGAGGAGTACCGCCGGGTGGCCGCGTTCAACCGGCTGTGCGGGGTGGAGGTGCACGAGATCTCCCCGGCCGAGGTCGCCGCGCTGTTCCCGCTGGCCCGGGTCGACGACGTGCTGGCCGGGTTCTACATCCCGGCCGACGGGCGGGTGAACCCGGTCGATGTGACGATGGCGCTGGCCAAGGGGGCCAGGATGCGCGGCGCGCGGATCCTCGAGGGCGTGCCGGTGACCGGCTTCTCCCGGTGCCGCGGCGCGGTGACCGGGGTGCGCACGCCCGCCGGTGACATCGAGGCCGAGTACGTGGTCAACTGCGCCGGGATGTGGGCCCGCCAGCTCGGCGAGCTGGCCGGGGTGAGCATCCCGCTGCAGGCGGCCGAGCACTACTACCTGCTGACCGAGCCGATCGAGGGGGTGGACGGCGGCTGGCCGGTGCTGGAGGACCCGGCGAACTACGGCTACTACCGGGAGGAGGGCGGCGGGCTGATGCTGGGCCTGTTCGAGCCGGCCTGCGCGCCGTGGCACGTCGGGGGCATCCCCGACGGCTTCTCCTTCGGCGAACTTCCCCCGGACTGGGACCGGATGGCCCCGCACCTGGAGCGCGCCATGTCCCGGATCCCGGTGACGGCCGGAGTCGGGATCAAGAAGTTCTTCTGCGGCCCGGAGAGCTTCACCCCGGACCTGCTGCCGATCGTCGGCGAGGCGCCGGAACTGAAGAATTACTTCGTCGCCGCCGGGCTGAACTCGATCGGGATCCTGACCGGCGGTGGCATCGGCCGGGTAGTCGCGCAGTGGATCGCCGAGGGCCGCCCCGACATCGACGTGACCGGCATCAACATCGACCGGCTGCACCGCTACCAGGCCAACCCGGAGTACCGGGCGACCCGCACCGTGGAGTCGCTCGGCCTGGTCTACGCGACCCACTACCCGGGTCGGCCCATGTCCACCGCGCGGGGTGCGAAGGTGTCCCCGGTGCACCACAGGCTGGTCGCGCAGCGCGCCTACTTCAAGGACGTCAGCGGCTGGGAGGGCGCCGACTGGTACGCCCCGGAGGGCGCCCGGCCGGAGCCCGGCGCGCTGTCCTGGGGGCGGCCGGACTGGTTCGGCTACTGGGAGGCCGAGCATCACGCCGCCCGCACCGGGGTGATCTTGATGGACATGGCCTTCATGGCCAAGTTCGACGTGCGGGGCCGGGACGCGGGGCGGATCCTCGAGCAGGTATCCGCCAATCACGTGAACGGCGAGCCCGGCCGGATCACCTACACCCAGTGGCTCAACCAGGCGGGCACGCTGGAAGCCGACCTCACCGTGACCAAGCTGGACGAGGACCGGTTCTCGGTGGTCGCCGCGTCCACAACACAAAGGCACGCGGAGACCTGGATGCGCCGGCACATCGGTGACGCGCACGCGTTCGTCACCGACGTCACCTCGGGCTACGCGCAGATCAACATCCAGGGCCCGCGCTCGCG
>Ga0137387_10000946_pt1 | contig 13602 bp, 8 predicted proteins | sample SagtaG_3_FD_104909 | JGI IMG/M metagenome (GOLD analysis project Ga0137387, IMG submission 104909) | Vadose zone soil microbial communities from Angelo Coast Range Reserve, California, USA - Sage2_R_115_16 metaG | ecosystem: Environmental > Terrestrial > Soil > Vadose zone > Saprolite | place...
ACACTCGCGCTGCACGCCCGAGCGGGAGACGAGGTCACCGCCGTCATCGCCTGTGAAGGGGAATCAGCGCGCTTCGGGCCTGCGGCCCTAGGCCAAGGCGAGCATTCGCGGCGCGCCGCCGAAACGCTCGGCCTGTTCGAGTCCCGGCAACTCGGCTTCCCCGATCAGCGCCTGGATACGTTGTCGCTCCTCGACCTCATCACCCCGCTCGAGCGCGCGGTGCGCGAGGTGCGACCCACCGTTGTGTACTGCCAGTTCGGGAGCGACGCCAACCGCGACCACGAGCTCTTGTTCCGGGCCGCACTGGTTGCGACGCGACCGCTCGAGGCCTGCATCGAAGGCGTCTACGTCTTCGATACGGCGAGCAGCACCGAGTGGGGCTACCCACGTGAGTTCGTCCCGGATACCTGGGTCGACATCTCCGAGACCCTCGAACAGAAGCTGTCCGCCATGGCGTGTTACGAGCGCGAAATGAAGCCGTATCCCCACCCGCGGTCGCTCGACGCGCTGCGCCACCGCGGCCGCGCTTGGGGCAACCAGTGCTGCATGGACGCGGCCGAAGTATTCATGACGGTCCGGCGTACCCTCCGCGCGGGCCGGATACCGGTATGAGATCCCGCGTCAGATGACATCGCTCTGGTTCGAGCGCGACTCGCTCGCACGACGGTTGGGTTGGCCGGCGCGGGTGGTGGGGACCGCCGCGCGCGCGCTCGATGGCGCGCTCCACAGGCCGGCGCTGCGCCGCGGCGCGAAAGCGGCAGTGGACTTCATGTGTGCTGCCGGCGCGGTGGTGGCGGCGATAGCGGCCAGCGAAGGATTCGCCGCGTATGGGTTGCCCGAGACCGCCACGCTGATCCTGCTCGTCGGGATCCTGCTCGTGCTGACCGACACGCTGGTCGGGAGCTACCGCACGATGTGGCGTTACACCAGCCTGCCCGAGGCACGCGCCCTTGGTGTCTCGAGCATACTCGTGCTGGTGGCGTTGCTGGTGGTGCGCGCCGCTGGCATGCTGGATCTCTCCGTCGCGACGCTGCTGCTGATCGTGATGTTCATGCTGTTGCTCTGCGTAGCGGTGCGCGGCCTGCGCCGCTGGTCGCTCGCCGAGGACAGCCACCGGATATCGCAAGTGGACGCGCCGCGCCGAGTGCTGATCGCCGGAGCGGGCCGGCATGGCCTCTCGATCGCACGCGAGCTGACGGCGGGTGACGTCCCGGGAGTGGAGCTCGTCGGCTTTCTCGATGATGACCCTGCCAAGCAGGACGTGGTTGTGAACGGCGTGCCGGTGCTGGGACGGCTCCAGGAGGCGCTCGCGCTGGCGGAGCATCGCGCGGTGAGCGAAGTCATCGTCGCCATGCCCTCCGCCAGACGAGAGGTCGTACGCGCGTTCGGGCGGCGGCTGGAGGACGTCGGGATTCGCGTGCGGGCCGTCGGCGGAATCGCCCGCTTCGTGCAGGGGCGCGACGTCCATCGCCCCGGCCGCGTCACGCTCGACGAACTGCTCGCCGCGATGCCAGCGTCAACAAAGCATCGGGCCCCCGTGACCGACTCCCGCCGCGTGCTCGTGACGGGCGGGGCCGGGTTCATCGGATCTCACCTCACTCGCATGCTGCTCGAGCGCAACTACCACGTGCGGGTACTGGATCGATTCGACTACGGGCGCGCCGGCCTCAATGGCCTGGTGCACCCCCGCCTAGAAGTGCTCTCCGGCGACGTGTGTAGCAGCCGGGATGTCAGTCGGGCGCTGCGGGACGTCCACGGCGTCATCGCGCTCGCCGCGATTGTGGGGGACCCTGCCTGCAACCTCGATCCTGAGGAGACGATCAACCTCAACTACACTGCGACCAAGGTGCTGGTCGAAGCGTGCAACTTCTACGGCGTCCAACGGGTGGTGTTCGCGTCGAGCTGCAGCGTCTACGGGGCAAGCAATCAGGACGTGCTGACCGAGCATTCGCGCCTCAACCCCGTTTCCTTGTACGCCCGCACGCGCGTGCTGAGCGAGAACATTCTGTTCGATCGCGCCGGAGATGTTGAGCCCGTGGTCCTGCGACTTTCCACAGTGTTCGGCCTGTCGCCGCGGATGCGTTTCGACCTTGTGGTGAACACGCTCACCGTGCGTGCGGTGGTGGACGGGAAGATTGCGATCTTCGGCGGCAGCCAATGGCGCCCCAACGTGCACTGCCGTGACGCGGCACGCGCGTTCATCACGGTGCTCGAGGCGCCGGCAGGGCTGGTCGCGGGCGAGATCTTCAACGTCGGTGGGGACACGTTGAATCATACCATCGCGGACCTGGGCGACATGGTCGCCGAGATCGTGGGCGGCGTGCAGGTGACGATGCAACAAGACGTCGCCGACCTGCGCGACTATCGAGTCAGCTTTGAGAAGATCCGGAAGACATTGGACTTCGAGCCCGAAATGAGCGTCGCGGCGGGGATCCGTGAGGTCGCGGCCGCCGTGCGCGCTGATTCCGCGCTGCGCGAGTATCAGAATGCCGTCTATCACAACGTGCAGGCGCTCAAACAGAACTTCGTCACCCCGCGGCGGCGTCGCACCGACTGGTTGCCTGGCCTGGCGTCCTCGGCCCGCGCGTCGGCGACGGCCTGACGCGGTTGGCCTGCGATGGCCATCCAGACCACAGATTTCCTCGTCGTCGGCGGCGGCATCGTCGGGCTGACCCTCGCCCTGGAGCTGAAACGCCGCCACACCGACAGCTCCGTCACGCTGCTCGAGAAAGAGCTGGCTTGCGGCCTCCACGCGAGCGGGCGCAACTCGGGCGTGCTGCATGCCGGTTTCTACTACAGCGCGAACAGCCTGAAAGCCCAGCTGACCCGCGACGGCAACACTCAGCTCGCGGCCTACTGCACGGAGCGCGGCCTGCCGCTGTCGCGCTGTGGCAAGCTGGTCGTCGCGACGAGCGCCGAGGACCTCGAGGGGCTGGAAGAGCTGCAGCGTCGCGGCGTGGCGAACGGGGTGCGGCTCGAGGCGCTCTCGGCAGCCGAAATCCGCCGCATTGAACCGCGGGCCCGGACGCACGAGTGGGCGCTGTTCTCACCCTCCACCGCGACCGTGGCGCCGGCCGTCGTCGTCGCGTCGCTCGTCGCCGATGCGCTCAGGGCCGGCATCGTCATTTGCACCGGAATGGCGTATCGCAAGCGCGGGCGCCGGGGGGGGGGCGTGCTGACCTCGGACGGCCCGCTCGCCGCCGGCTACGTGGTCAACGCGGCCGGTCTCTACGCCGATCGCGTCGCGCGCGACTTTGGCTTCTCCGAGCGCTATCGCATTCTCCCGTTCCGCGGCCGCTACCTGGTGTCGGAGCCCGGGGCCCTGCCGATGCGCACGCACGTGTACCCGGTCCCCAAGCTGGCGAACCCATTCCTGGGCGTGCACATCACGCGCCGGCTGGACGGCAGCGTAAAGATCGGGCCCACCGCGACGGCGGCGCTGTGGCGCGAGAATTACGGGGGCTTCGGGGGCTTCGGGGGCTTCGCGCTCAGCGAGTGTCTCGCCATCGCCGGTCGCGAGTTGGCGCTGCTGGCCAGGGATCGGACCTTCCGCCGCCTCGCGGCCGAGGAGCTCGTCTCCGGCACGCGCCAGGGCATCCTGCGCCGTGCGGCGGCGCTCGTCGATGGCGTGCGTCCCGACGCGTTCCGGCAGTGGGGACGTCCCGGGATCCGCGCCCAGCTCTACGATCTGCGCGAGCACCGGCTGGAAATGGATTTCCGCTACGAGGGCGACGACCGCTCGTTCCACGTGCTGAACGCGGTGTCGCCGGCATTCACGTGCGCCCTGCCCCTCGCCACCTACCTGGGGCAGCGGATCGATGAGCGTCTGAGCGGACCGGCGCGGATCGAGGAAGGGTCGTTGAGCGCCGCATGGGCCGCGCCATGATCAAACGCGCGCTCGACGTACTGCTCGCGGGGCTGGCCCTGGTCGTTGTCAGCCCGATTCTCGCTCTGGCCGCCCTGGCCGTCCGCCTCTCCAGCGAAGGGCCGATTCTCTATCGGGCGCGCTTGACGGGCCGGGACGGCCGCTGCTTCACGATGTACAAGCTGCGCACGATGCATGTCGATCAAGTCCAATCGTCGAGCATCATCACGGCCGCTCGAGACCCGCGCGTGTTCCCATTCGGCGCTTGGCTGCGGCGGGTCAAGCTGGATGAGTTGCCGCAGCTCGTAAACATTTTGCGCGGCGACATGTCGATCGTGGGGCCGCGGCCCGAGCATCCCCGGATCGTCGCGAACCACTACAGTCCGGAGGACCATGAGCTGCTCCGGGTACGCCCCGGCCTGACCAGCCCTGGGACGCTCTACGACTATACGCATGGGGAAGACATCATCGGCGGGGTGGATCCGGAGCGGTCTTACGTCGAGCGATTCCTACGCATCCGCCTGGCGCTGGATCACGTATACCTGCACCACGCATCGCTGCGCTACGACGCGGCGCTGGTCGGCCGGACTCTCAAGTTGATTGCGGCTACACTCGTCGGCCGTCGGGTCTTCGATCTCCCTTCCGAGTACCTGGAAGCCCGGCTGCTCCTCGCCCGTAGCCAGCCTCCCGCGCCGCCCCCCATCCCCCAGAGCCCAGCAATCGTATCGCGGTAGGCGCTGCTCCTAGTCGCCGCCCCGCAGTACGCGCGCCCGCGGCCCTTCGATCTCCTCCCGAGCTTCGTAGCCTTCGAGGTAGTAGGAGTAGTAACGGTAGGTCCCGCCCGGTTCCACATCGTTCAACACCGCCCCCAGCATGCGAACCGGCAACCGATCGAGGACGTCGAGCTTCGCCTCTGCCATTTCACGATCGGACACTCCCGCCCGGAGAACCATGAGCATGCTCGACGTCAGCGTGCCGAGCACGTAGGCATCGACGCCGGCGCTCAGCGGCGGACTGTCCATGACGATGACGTTGTAACGCGTGCGCAGGTCCGCCATCACCTGGGCCATTGCCGCGGTCCCGAGCAGCTCCGGTCCATTCGTCGTGCGTGAGCCGCACCCGATGAACGAGAGACCCGGATAGCGGGTCGCCTGGATGATTTCGTCGAGCGGCAGTTTTCCGGCGAGCACGTCGGTGAGGCCGGGCTTGCGGGCGGCGCTGAGTAGGCGATGCAGACCGCCGCGGCGGACGTCCCCATCGACCAGCAGGGTCTTCGAGCCCATGACCGCGAACGACAGGGCCAGATTGCACGCCACAAACGACTTCCCATCGCTGCGGCCGGGGCTCGTGATCGTGAGCATCAACGGGCCGGCAGTGCCGTGCGCATGAACGACGTTGAGCCGGACGCCGCGCAGCGCCTCGATCACCTGGAGCGTGCCATCCCCCTTGCTCCCGCCGTTGCGCGCGACGCGCGGCACGACGCCGAGGATGGGAAGTCCCATCGCCTCGGTCACCTGCTGCGGATAACGCACCTTCGGGTCGGAGCGGTCACGAATCACGGCGCCCAGCAGGCCCAATCCGAACCCGCCGATGAGGCCGGCGAAGATGAGGAAGGGGGCGGTGCGGATCGCGGGTGTCTCGGGCTCCGCCGCCAGGTCGAGCACTTGGACGTCCGGGATGCTCGTGGCCACGGCCAGTCGGGCTTCGTCATAACGCTGCTGCACGCTACTGAAGAGGCGATCGGCGTTCTCCACGTTGCGCCGCAACTGCTCCTCCTCGATCGCGAGCGGCGGAATCCGCTGCAGCGTACCCGAGGCGGCCTTGATTCGCTGTGAGAGGTCCGCCTCGCGAGCTGCGAGTCCCGCCATGACCGCACGCGCAAGTCGCGGGATAGCGACCCGCTCGAGGTCTCGCACTTCGCCGGCAAGTCTCTGCACGGGTTCGTGCGCATCGGTGTAGCGGAACTGCAGCGCGCGCAGCTCGGCGCGCTTCGCCGTGAGGTCTTTGAGGGCCGCAGACAGCTCCGTGGAACGGTCCACCGACTCGATGGCCGCCAGCTCATCCACCGAGATCCCGGAATCGGAGGCCAGGGCCCGCTGAATCGCCATCCGATCGCGGTGGATCAGCTCGACACTGACCTTCATATCGAAGTAACTCGCCATGGCGGGATCGCGGGCGAATTCGAGACCTGGAGTTACGCGGGTCGAGCCGCCCGTGACGTAATTCACGGTCTTGCCGAGATAGTGCTGGCGCGCGGCTTCCGCAGTATTGAGGTTGTCATGCGCGCGCTTGAGCTGCTCGGACAAGATGTTCACGAGCTCGGTGAGCTGTTGCTTCTTGAGCTCACCGGCCACACTGACGACCCGTTGCGCCGCGGCATTGACCGTGGCAGTGATGAGCGCCGGATCGCTGCCGTGAAGCTCGAGACGTAGAAAATTGCCGTCGAGGTCGGTCTTGACTCGCAGTTTGCCACTCAGTCGCACTGCAGCTGCAATGGGCGACTCGGCGGTAAAGTCGACGCGGCGTCCCGGTCTGAGCTCCGCCGCCGGCGGCGACCAGCTCCACCCCAAGGCGGGCCCGATGACATCCCCAGGGCTCCCGCGCTGTACTACGCGGCCCTTGCTCGTCGCGAGCGTGAATGCGCGTCCGTTCGTATCGACTTGCAGTCGATACCTAGTCACGCGCAGTGGACCGTTTACGCTGAACGTGCTGAAGAGATTCGAGTCGGCGGCGTTCTCGGGACGGAGATACAGTCGCTGCTCGCGAACCACCGGTTCGAGTACTTCCGATGAGCGTGCCAGCTCGACCCACCCTGTGGTTGCAAGGAACTGACCTACCCCGGCGCCGACCTGGCTGGCAGCAGGCGGTGTCTTTTGATTCGCCGCTTCGATCCAAATCGATGCGCGCGCCATATAGACCGGCTTTACGTACCTGGCGGCGGCCACACCAGCCAGCGCCCCGAACACCGTCACCGCGAGAACCGGCCACTTGTAACGGCGCAGTGCCAAGACGTAGCGTCCCCAATCCACGTCCGGCGGCGTTTGGGCGTCGGCATGGGGGTGGGGGTGGGGGTGGAAGTGGGGGTGGGCAGTCGAATCGTCGCCGTTCATGCGGGAGACGAGTGGCCGCAGCGGCGCTCTAGAGGCCGATACGGGAAGCGGCTGATTTGTATGGCCGTCCGACGGGATCAGGGTTCCGTCCTTCGCGAGCAGTGAGCGTGGGTGATCATCGCACTGCGTCTCGCAAGGGCGGTACCGAGTGGGGTCCGGGAGCGAGGCGACGCATCGTGCGTAGTGGTAACAACCTAGCAGCGGCTGCGGCGCCGACCAGGGAGACGCGGGAAGGGCTTGTAGCTACGTCGTGACAACTCCGTAACGCGCTCGGACAAACGTCGCTTTACAGCAACCGAAAACGCGCTGTCGCACTTCACTTACATCCAAGCCAACAGGTTGCCACAACGGGCGTGTTCGGCGCTGGATGATGTTTTGCAAATCATTACAGCTTGGGCACTTAGATAAACTCAGCGACCCGCACACGCCTTGCCACGTGAGCGGGCATGAGCGATGACCGGGGCCTCCCGGGCCGCACCGTTATTGCCGCCTTGAGCCGACCTGAGCGGCCAACGCCGACGGATGTCAGGGTGCGGCCGCAAGGCGCGCTGGACGCTGCCATCGACGTGCTGGCGGCGCTGCGGCGCGAACGTGTCCGTTACTGCCATTGGAAGAGCGTCTGGGGCATTGAGCGCTCGCTGGCCGGCGACGCCGATCTCGATCTGCTGATCGATCGCCGGCAGTGCCGCCATGCGCAGGAGGTGTTCGCGCGTGGCGGGTTCAAGCGGTTCATGGCAACGGAGGCCACCGGGTATGCGGCGGTCGAGGACTATGTCGGTCTGGATGCCGAAGCCGGCAAGCTGGTGCACTGCCACGTGCATTATCGCCTGATCCTCGGCGAGCCCAATCTCAAGAGCTACCGGCTGCCGTGGGAAAAGCTCCTCCTCGATACCCGGCGGCTGGATGCCGCGACGAATGTTTTCGTTGCCGAGTCCAACCTCGAAATGGTGTTGTTGTTCGTCCGCTTCTCCGCGAAGCTGCGTTGGCGCGAGATCGTGGCCCACCGCTTCGGGCGCGATTGGGTCAGTCTTATGGTGCCCGAGTACCAGTGGATTCGCGATCGCGTCGATCCCGACAAGTGCGTTGCGCTCTGTCGCGATCTGCTCGGGGAGCCCGCCGCGGTCACGCTGCGAGAGTTGCTGGACGGGCCGATCACGCTGGAAAAGGTCCTCCGCTTCAAATCACGCGCCGGGCGCCGGCTGCAGCTGTTCCGCCGCTACGGGGTCTGGGCGCGGTGGCTGCTGAAATGGCGCAGAGAGCTAGCCTCGGTGCGCGGCGCGATCGGGCAGCGGATGCTCTCAGCGCGGCGGCCGCAGCGGCGCAGCGTGCCCACCGGTGGTCTGTTGATCGCGTTTCTCGGGGCGGATGGCTCCGGCAAGTCGACGATCGCGCGTGACATCGCGACGGTGCTCGCGGGAAAGCTGGACGTGCTGCTGCTGTACTTCGGGAGCGGCAGCGGTCCGAGCTCGTGGCTTCGCTGGCCGCTGAACGCGCTGCGCGCGGGGGCTGCCCGGCTGGGGCTGCTGCCCACTGGCCAGGGCCTGCCCGGTGGACCGGACGGTCGTGGCAACGGGGGAAGACAGGCGCGGCGTCGCGGGCCGCTCCTCACTTTCGCCCTGATTGTCTGGGCACTGGTCCTGGCGCGCGAAAAGCGCCGCAAGCTGCTCGATGCGTGGAAGGCCCGCGATGCGGGGATCATCGTGCTGTCCGACCGCTACCCGCAGTCGCAGATCAGCGGGTTCAACGACGGCCCGCTGCTCAATGAATTCCTGCATCACCGCAATTGGCTGCTCCGCTGGATCGCGCGGCACGAATCGAAACCGTACCTTTGGGCCGAAGAATTTCCGCCCGATCTCGTGATCAAGCTGAACGTGTCTCCGGAAACCGCGCTGCAGCGCAAACACGACATGAAATTGCGGGATATCGTTCGACGCATCAAAGCGGTCCGCGACCTGTCGTATCCGTTCCCGGTCTCCGTCGCGGAGGTCGACGCGAACCGGCCGCTTCTCACCGTGCGTGCAGACGTCGGCCGGATTGTATGGGACAACATCTAGCACTCTCTGCAGGTGACGGCGACCGCGACACGATTGTTCGCCCGCCGGTCCGGGCTGCCGGCGTGGTGGCGCCGCAGCGGAGCGCCCGGGGCAGAACCCTGCTCATCGTGTTGTTCTCGGTCCTGTACCCGTGGCACGTGGCGATGTGGGCGACCAGCTACACCGGGACAGACCCCGTTATCCCGCACGGCGGACTCAATGTCAGCCTTGGCGACTCCCTCATCGCGATTATCGGACTCATTCTCGTGCTGCAAGCGGTGGCAGGCGCGCTGCGGTTGCCGCGTTATACGCTGCACGCATTCGTCTGGCTCATGGTGGCGGCCATCTCGACCACGGCCAACGCGCTCACGCCCGCAGTCTATTTCGCGATGCGCGACTCGGAGATGGGGCTCGTCAAGATCATTGCCGCGATCCTCTGGATGGTCGCCGTGTTCTGGTTACTGCAGGACTCGTTTCCTAGGCGCTTCCTGCAGCTGGCGGGGTTTTTGGTCCTCGTCGCGGCCGGGTTTGCCATCCAGTCCGTCTTCGAAAACATCTTCCTGGGTCGGCAGCGGTCGTTCGGCCCGTTCCAGAATGCCAACATCTACGGCAACTACGTCGTGCTGAATCTGTTTCTCGCCATCGGGATCGATCGCTTCCTGGGCGCGGGTGCACCGGGGACGCACCTCCGCCCGGCGACGCGCGCCGTGCTACGCCCGCTGGTACGCTATGGCGCCGTCACGGTCCTGTTGCTGGGGCTGCTGGCGACCGGCTCGCGCGGCGCCATCGTGGGTCTCTTCGCCGGATTGATCCCGGCGCTGCCGTGGTCCGAGCTGAAGCGCATCAGCCGGCGGGGGCTCATCGCTGCCGTGATCGGGATCGTCGTGCTGGGGCCGGCGCTCGGCTGGTACTTCTCACAGAATCCGTTCGTGGTTTCTCGCGTGACTCAAACCGCGGAAGGACACGGCCCCAACGTCGAGGAGCGCTTCGAGCTGTGGCAGGGGGCGCTGCGGGCATTCTCGCAAAATCCCGTTCTGGGAATCGGCTACACGCAATTCCCCAACTACGCCGAGCACGAGCCCGACCTCCGCGCAACACTTACCCACCAGACCTACCTCGCCACCGCGGCTGAGCTCGGCATTGTGGGCCTGCTCGCCCTGATGTGGCTCCTGGTCTCCGTCATCAAGGATAGCTGGCGCGTGCAGGACCGGGCGTTCGTGGGGGTCGCACACGCCTGCTGCGGCTTTGTCGTCGCGGCAAGCACCCAGGGGCTGTTCAACAATGTGCAGCAAGAACGGTCGCTCTGGATCGTTTTCGGGATGATCGCCGGGCTGATCTTCTACCTGCGTTCGCGTCGCGTCGCGCCGTTCACCGCATTAACGCAACACAGCCTCGGCCGCGGCGGGCGCCGGCTCGTCACTCGCGACTGAGAGCCGTTGCAACACATCGGCAAGCTTCTCCGCCTCTTCCGGTAGTTCTGCGTCCGCGTCGTTGTGCAGCCGCAGGAGCGTGATACGTCCGCTCTTCGCCAGTCGTGCGATGGCCGCCTCCGTGCGGGCCATCGCGCCCATGGCGCGCGCGAAGCCGGTGACCGACAGGCCGGCCGCCATGTCGCGCTCGACGCGGCTCGCCAATCCCGGGCGCAGCTGCAGCCTGCCGCCGATGGTGGGGAGGCTCGCTTCCACCAACACAATGACGGACTGTGCGGGTAACAACTGCGCCAGACGGGCGAGCGACTCCCGCGACGTGATTTCGGCATATGAGGCTTCATACGCGATCGACCAGATCGCCTGACAGAGCCCCTGATCGAACAGGTGAATCCCGCGTTCGGCCGTCTCGCTGCGGACGGTTGTCATCAGGTAGAACCAGTTCATCACTTCCGCGACCAGCCGGCCTATCGTGGGCTGACCCGATAGCCAGAGGACCTTGCTCCAAAAGGCGGCTTCCCGTAGCTCGTTGAAAAGGCCCCGCAGTGCATACCACGCTTTCAGCACACGTCGGCCGGCCGGGCGCAGCACATGGTCCATGTGGTATGTGGGCTCGGTGACGGTGAGACCCATGTGCCGCAACGAATCCGCGACCCGCCGGGATGCGACCGATTTCCCCGCGCCCGGCAGACCGACGAATTCGACATAGACACCTGGTCCCCGCTGCGGAAGCCCTTCCCCGTTCCCGTCCGCCCCCTTTTGCCTGGTACGCAGCAAGAACGCGAATCCTTCACGCATGAGCCATGTCCCGTCGGGCCCGAGCAGCCAGTCTGCGCTGATGAGCACCACGGGCATCGCGACCAGCGTCGTCCCCAGCAACGTGGCGCCGAGAACAATGGGCGACGGCAGCTGGAGGACGGTGCGCGTGATCGTTGCGATCACGACGGCGGGGATCGCGACGACCAACGCAAGACGCACACCCGGCGCGTGCGCGCGGAAGTAGTCGATCCACCGCAGCGGCACGAGGTGCGTGCCGAGCTGGGCCGTCAGCAGATAGTTCGCCAGCAGCGCGAACAGCACCGCGGCGGCCACGCCCGGCAACCCCCAGTTCTGGCCGATGATGGCGCCGCCGATGACGAGCGCCGCGTACGTCCATTCGCGCCACGCGCGGCGGTATACGGCGCCGAGCGCGCGCGTGAGCGAATCACTGACCTTGTAGCTGGTCCGGAACAGGGTGCCGATGGCGAGAATCCGGAATGGCAGCACGACGTCGCCCCACTTGGGACCGAGGAGGACGTTCACGATGTCCGGGGCCAGAATCAGCACCAACGCGCTGAGCGGCAGGGCAAAGAGCGCCACGGCCGCCGCGACCCGCCGGTACGCGCGCGCCACGCGCTCCGACTCCGTCTGAATCTGCGCGATCGCGGGGAACAGCACGTCGTCGAGGACCTGCCCGACGAGAATCGCGGGCATCGCCATCAGCTGATACGCGCGCTCATAGAGACCGAGCGCATAGACGCCCAGCCACTTGACGGTGACGAGGTAATCGCCTTCGGTCGCAAAGTAGTTGCCGATCTTCCCGATGCAGAGACCCGCCCCGAACGTCACGAGATCGCGCAAGGCGGGGCGAGACACCCGGATGCGTTTGCTGTGGGGGCGGCGGCGCAGCAACAGCGTCGTGTTCAACGCAGCCTGCGACAGGTTCGCGGCGACCAGCGCCCACAACCCGCCGCCGAGCAAGGCCACGGTGATGCCCACGCCCCCGTACCCGATTGCATAGGAGGCGATGCGAATTCGCGCGACCGATCGAAACGCCAGATCGCGGCGCAGCAGCGCGTCGGCGACGGCACCGGCGCCCTGGAGCGGCAGAATCCCGGCCAGCGCGCGCAGCACCGGACTCAAATCCGACGCATGCAGCTCCATCGCCGCCATGGGGCCGAGCAGCCAGAGCAAGCCGAACAGGACCACTCCCCCTGCCAATGCGATCGCGAACCCAGTCTCGACGTGCTCGGTGCGGAGGCGTGGGTGCTGAATGAGGGCCGGCCCGACCAGCACCTGCGAAACGTTGGAGGCGAAAGTGACCACCAGCATGCCCGCGGAGACCGCCCCGAAGTCGCCTGGTGACAGCAGGCGCGCCAGTACCGCAAGCGCGCCAATCGTCACGAGACCCTGGACGACGGCGCCCGAAGACAACCACAACCACCCGCTCAGGGCCTGATCAACCCGGTTGGGACGCGGAGCGATCTGTTGCGGCTGGGTCATTTCCTAACCTTGATAATCGACGTGCCGCTCTTCCCTTCACTCGTCGCGGTGATGGTCGCCGAGCCCGTCGCCAGTCCGGTCACGAGCCCGCTCGCATTGACTGTCGCCGTCTTCGTGTTACTGCTCGTCCACGTAACGGTCCGACCGGTGAGCACGTTGCCGTTCGCGTCCTTCAGCGTCGCAGTCAACTGGACGGTGTTGCCCACCCTGATGCTCGCCGATGCAGGGCTCACCGTCACCGTGGCCACGGGAGGTGGATTCACCGTGATCGCTGCCGTCCCACTCTTGCCCTCGCTGGTTGCGGTGATCGTCACCGATCCCACGCCAACTCCCGTGACCAGCCCGCTCCCCGAAACAGGGGCGACGGTTGGATCGCTGCTCGTCCAAGTCACCGTCCGGCCTGTGAGCGGGTTTCCCGCGGAATCGAGCGGCGTCGCGGTCAGTTGTTGAGTCGCACCGACAACAATCGTCGCCGACGCGGGAGCAACCGCAACCGAAGCCACCGGGACCGGATTCACCGTGATCGTTGCCGTCCCGCTCTTTCCCTCACTCGTGGCAGTGATCGTCGCCGATCCCGGCCCCCCTCCAGTCACCAGCCCGCTCGCAGACACCGTGGCAACGGCCGTGTTACTGCTCACCCACGTCACTGTCCGGCCACTCAAAGGATTGCCGTTGGCATCGAGCGGCGTCGCCGTGAGCTGTTGGGTCCCACCGACCAGGATTGTCGCGGCGGTGGGGCTCACGCTCACGGACGCCACCGGTACCGAAACCGTGATTGCCGACGTGCCGCTCTTCCCTTCACTCGTCGCCGTGATCGTCGCCGAACCCGTCGCGACCCCCGTGACGAGGCCATTCGCATCCACCGTCGCCACCCCCGGTGCGCTCGTCGTCCAGCTAACCGCACG
>Ga0137387_10000953_pt1 | contig 13574 bp, 16 predicted proteins | sample SagtaG_3_FD_104909 | JGI IMG/M metagenome (GOLD analysis project Ga0137387, IMG submission 104909) | Vadose zone soil microbial communities from Angelo Coast Range Reserve, California, USA - Sage2_R_115_16 metaG | ecosystem: Environmental > Terrestrial > Soil > Vadose zone > Saprolite | place...
CCGGGATTCGACCGGCTGGGGGGCCGCCAGGAATTCGCGCGCCCAGCAAAGAGGGGGGTATGGGGGGAAGCGGAAACGGGTCCCCCCATGAGAAAACGGGTCGCCCCAGTCCAGCGATCATCGCTACACCTAGCGGCGACGATCAGGTGCGCACGGCCACGGCCGCAGCGGCCATCGAGGCCGGCGCCGACTACATCGTGGTGGGGCGGCCCATCACCGCGGCGCCGAATCCCAGAGCGGCTGCCCAGGCCGTGCTCGAGGAGCTCTCCGGATGACCGAACAGGAAACGCTCGCCCTCTACGAGAAGACCGGCGCTCTCATGCGCGGCCACTTTCGCCTCACCTCCGGCCTGCATTCGGAGATCTATCTGCAGTCGGCGCTGGTGCTGCAGTACCCCGAGTACGCGGCCGCGCTCGGTGCCGACCTCGCCGCGCCCTTCAAGGACGCACGTGTGAGCGCGGTGCTGGCGCCGGCCATCGGCGGCATCCTGGTCGCCCACGAGGTGGCCCGCGCGCTCGGCGTGCGCGCGCTCTTCACCGAGCGCGACAACGGCGTGATGTCGCTCCGTCGTGGCTTCGCGCTGCAGGCGGGGGAGCGGTGCCTCGTGGTCGAGGACGTCATCACCACGGGCGGCTCGACACGTGAAGTGGTGGAGTGCGTGGAGCGCGCCGGAGGCGTGGTGGTGGGCGTCGGGTCGCTGATCGATCGCAGCGGCGGCGTGGCGAGCTTCGCGGTCAAGCGGGTGGCCCTCGCCACCGTCAGCGCCATCAACTACCCGCCCGAGGCCTGCCCGCTCTGCAAGGCGGGAAGCCAGGCGGTCAAGCCCGGCAGTCGCGTGACCTAGTTCCTGGCCTCGTTACTTGCGGGCCGGGGCGCCTGGTGCGGCGGCGCTCGGCCTGAACTCGTCCGGATGAGCGTCGGCGTACACGACGGCTTGTCTCAGCTCACTCTCCGCCTGCTTCACCAGCTCGAGTGCCTTGACGCGGTGCCCACCATAGTGATGTGCGGCGCGCTCGAGCTGACCCTCGGCGTGCGTGAGCGCTCGCGTCGCTGCCGCGATGTGCGGGTGCTTGCCTCCGCGCCCATACGCGCCGCCCGATTGCCCATAGGTGCTGCCCGGTGGAGTGTCGGCCGTGAACGCGATCGTCCCCGCACCGAGCACCAGGCCGCTCGCGAGCGCGACCGCTGGAAGCCAGATCTCTCTTCGCATGTTCGCCCTCCCGAGACGTTGACGCCTGAGGTCGTTAGAACCCGAGGTCTCTGAAGAACTTCTGGATGCGCCCGGGTGACGGAGCCATCACCGTCTTCACGGCCGGCCCGGGCGGCCGGGCGGCGAGCAGGATCCGGATCTCCGAGCGCTCTCCCGCATGCACTTCCACGTGGCGGCTCTCGCCGTTGAACTGTGGGTGAGTCACGCGCAGGCGATAGCGCCCCTCTCTCACCCGATGCACGATGCGCCCGTCCGGCTCTGCCGTGAGCGTGGTGACGAGCGCGTCCTGCGGTGTGTAGATCTCCACGGTCGCGGCCGCTACCGGCTGGCGCGCACGATCCTGGACGACGGCGACGACCTCGCCTTTGCTCGGGAACGGTGACGTCATTCCCACGAGCGACAGCGCGGTGCCGGCGATCGTCACGAGCCCCGCGCCGAAGCCGACGACGGTCTGCAGCTTCGTCATCGGCTGGTGGAGGACCGCGCCGATGCGCGACCTCGTCGAAGCCGGCGCCGGGCGCGCCGGTGCGGGCGGCCGCTCTGCCGGAAGCTCTGCCGCGAGCTCGCGCACGCGTCGGCCTTACGGAGAGTCGCCACGCTGAGGTTGAACGGCGCTGGAGGGCGCGGGCTTCTTCACGGGCTCGACGGCCTTCACCGGCTCGTGGGCCTTCTCGTGAGCCTTCGGAGGCTTCGTCACCTTCGCCGGCTTCGTGGCCTTGTTCTTCACCGGAGGCGTCTTCTCGGCGGGTGCTGCCGGCGCCACCGGGGCGAGCGGCGCAACCGGCGCAGGTGGCAACGCGGTCGTCACGACGGGCGGGGCCGGACGCGGCGCGAGAGAAACGCGGAGCTCCGAGCGCTCGCCCGAGGACACCTCGATCTGCCGGACCTGCGGCATGAACTGCGGATGGCTCACGCGTACGCGGTACTTACCTTCCTTGAGTCGCCGCGCCACACGGCCGTCGCTCGGGGCCGTCAGCGTGGTGACCAGCGCGTCCTGCGGCGTGAGAATTTCCACCGTGGCTTCGGGCAGCGGCGCGCGTTCGCGCATGTCCTGAATCACGGCGATCATCTCGCCGAGCACCGGAGGCCGTTCGTGCAGGCCGGCCAGCGAGACGATGCTGCCAGTGATGGTGATGAGTCCGGCGGCCACGCCGACCATCGCCTGGATCTTGGTCAGCGGCTGGTGAAGGATCGTGTCGAGCTTCGACGGCGATGCGGCCGGCGAATCCGGCGGCGCCGGTGGGCCCTCGGGAACCTCAGGCTCCTGGGAGACCTCGTCCTGTGACATGAGGGTGGGTCATCGGCAAGGACCGAGCCAAATCTAAGTAGGCGTCACGCAATGGGGGGAGGGGCCGCCGGCGTGCCAGCCGGGGCATCTCTCGCGCGCCAGATCGGCAAGCCTTCGGCGGGCTAGTACTCGGGCGGAGCGTACACCGTCACGAAGAAGAGCGGGGTCCGACCCGTATTGCGTACGTGGTGACGGGTTCCCGCCGCGATCGTCACCAGGCTGCCGGCGCGGGCGCGGTGCTCCTTCTCGCCGACGCGTACCGCGGCCTCGCCCTCGACGACGTAGATGATCTGATCGGCCTCGTGGCGCTCTTCGGGCCCGGCGTCGGCGCCGGGAGCGATGGTCATCACTCCCGTCTGGCTTCGCGTGGTCTCCTGCAGGACGGTGAAGAACTCTCCGCGATGTTCGAACACGTCGACGACATCCATCCCGCCCTCCCGGCCAGCGCCGCGCGCCGGTCGAGGTCATCGTACCGCACGCGCGGCGTCGGTCGTTGGGGGAGGGATTACTCTGTGGGCGTCATGAGGCGCACGGTTACTCGGCGCTTCTGGGCGTCGGTCAGCGCACCGTCGTCCAGGACGCCGAGGCCGATGGCCTGAATGCGCGGCAGGGCCACGCCCTTGGATACGAGGAAGCGGCGCACCGCTTCCACCCGCCGCTGGCTCAGTCCGATGTTGTACGGAACATCACCGGTCGGATCCGTATATCCGGTCAGGTCCACCGTCAGGTTCGGGTTCGCCTGGAGCTCCTTGATGAAGCCCAGCAGCGTGGTCTGGGCCCCGTCGTCGAGCTCCCAGCGGTCGAAGCCGAAGGTGACGTCCATGCTCTCCACGTCCTGGCGCTTGTGACGACTGCTCCACAGCCGTGTCAGACGCTCGTCGACGCCGTCGGCCCGCACGTGGGCCGCCTCCGCCCTCGCGTGAGCGGCATCGGCCCGCTCGCCGGCCTTGGTCGCCTGCTCCTCGACCTTGGCCATGCGGAAGCCCATCCCCTCGACGCGGATCTTCTGCTCGCCGATCTTGCTGTCGGTGTCCGCGGCGGTCTTGCCCATCATGTCCCGCACCCAATCCTTGGTGGCGCAGCCACTCAGCAATAGGCCGGCCGCCGTCACGGCCACAAAGGTGCTACGTCTCCGCATACCGGTTGCCTCCCTCGAACAGTTGGCTGCTGCCGACCACGTATTTGCAACGTAGCCGCCAGTCCGAGAATGCTCGAATTGGGCCGTAAATGCGGGCGTTACGAAGCGGCGGCGCGCGGCGAGAGCGTTCTGGGCCGGACAGCGTCAGTTGCGCGGCTGACGCTGGAAATCTTTCCACGACGATTCCCGTCACTCACTTCGGCGTGCCGAAGAGGCCATTCTGCACGAGGACGATCGCCAGCCACGCGAGTTGTCCGCCGACGAAGACGAGCGCGGCCTGTTCGCGGCCGGCGCTGACGCGCGTGCGGTAATGAAGGAATCCCAGGACGAGCGCGACGACCCCGAAGAGCGTCCCGTCGTAGCGGGTCACGACGCCGTAGTACAGCAGCAGGCCTCCGGCGAACGTCCACAGCACGTAGGCGCCAAGCCACTGGGCGACGACCGAGACCACGACCGACGCGCGCGAGCCCGACGTGCCGAAGAAGCGGGCGATGCCGACGGCCAGGGCGCCCCCGAAGAAGATCAGCAGCAGGGTGAGGACGGTGAAGCGGGTCACGCGCCCTTCCGGTACTCCGGCCGCCAGCGGAGCAGGCGCATCTCGACCTGCTTGATCCCGAGCGCCATGACGATGCCGATGAGGCCCAGCGTGAGGAGCGCCACCATCATGTCGGCGGCGTTGAGCGTCCCCAGCGACTGGATGATCAGGTAGCCGAGGCCTCCGCCCGACTCGCCGCCCAGGAACTCGCCGACCACCACGCCGATGAGGGCGAACGAGATGGACGGCGTCAGGGACGCAAACGTCCACGCCAGCGCCGAGGGGATGATGACCGTCCGCATCACCTGGTGCTCGCTCGCCCCCAGGAAGCGCGCGGAGTGGATCAGGTCGGCGTCCACGCTGCGCGCCCCCTGGAAGGTGTTGAAGAAGACGATGAAGAACACGATCGTCCACGCCAGCACGATCTTCGCCACCAGGCCGAAGCCGAAGATCATGGTGATGAGGGGCACCAGCGCGATCCGCGGCAGCGAGTTGAAGGCGACGATATAGGGCTCGAAGATGCGGGCCAGCCGATCGTTCCGTCCCAGCACCAGGCCGGCCACGAAGCCGGTCGACACGCCGACGACGAAGCCCCACGGCGTCGACTGCACGGTCGAGAGCGTCATCTGCCAGAGGCTCAGCCTCACCCGGTCCGACAGGAGGTACGCGAAACGCCGCGCGATCAGCGTCGGCCGGCTGATGAAGAACGGATCGATCCAGTAGAGGCCGGGCGTCTTCGAGATGGCCTTGATGCCGGTCAGCCACTCCCACGAGGCGAGCAGCACGACCAGGAGGAGGAGCTGCCAGAACAGGACCGAGCCGCGAGGCCTCACCGGACCCGCTCCCGCGCGAACTCCTCGCCGAGCACGTGCCAGATCTCGCCGTAGGCGCGCAAGTACACGTCGGTCTCGCGCAAGCGGATGACGTCGCGCGGCCGGGTCAGCTTCACGTCGTAGATCATCTTGATCCGGCCGGGCCGTCGCGTCATGACGACGATCCGATCGGCCAGCGTGATCGCTTCCGAGAGGTCGTGGGTGATGAAGACGACGGTCTGGCGCCGCTGGCCCCACAACGTCAGCAATTCGCCGTGCAGATCGAGCTTGGTGTGGAGATCCAGGGCGCCGAAGGGCTCGTCCATCAGGAGGATCTGGGGCTCGAGGATCAGGGTCCTCACGAGCGCCACGCGCTGCCGCATTCCACCCGACAGCGTGGCCGGGAAGGCGTCCTCGAAACCCTCGAGGCCGGCCATGCTCACGGCGGCCGCTACCCGCCGCTCCTGCGCGTCGCCCCGGATGCCGCGGTACTCGAGGCCCAGCGCGATGTTCCGCCGCACGGTCCGCCACGGGAACACCGTGTCCTTCTGGAACACGTACCCCACGTTGGCGGGCACACCCGTGACGGGCCAGCCGTCGATCTCGATGACTCCCGCGGAGGGCTCGACGAGGCCGGCGATCATGTTGAGGATCGTCGACTTGCCGCAGCCCGACGGCCCCACGATCGCCACGAATTCCTCGTCGCCGATCTCGAACGAGACGTCGCTGACGGCTTCCACCGTCCGCGCCGCCTCGCGAAAGGTCTTCGCGAGATCGCGAACGACGATGCGCGGCCGACGGCTCAGGACTTGATCTTCTGGTGGGCCTTGCGGACGAAGGCCATGTCGACCGCCTGGGCGTACGGGATGGGCTTCTCGACGGCCTCGGGGATGAACACCTTCATGCCGTTGTCGTAATCCTTGGGGGCGATCGCGAAGTCCCAGTCGAAGATCGTCTTGTAGTACTTCACCGACCGGAGCACGATGTCGCGCTTGAACGTGTCCATGTACGGCTTGTAGACGACGTCCACGATCTCCTCGTTGTTCGCGTGGCGGATCCACTGCTGGGCGCGATAGCAGGCGTTGACGTAGGCCTGCACGAGGTCGGGCGACTTCTCCAGCGTGTCCTTCAGCGCATAGCCGACCGTCACCGGGATCGGGCCGCCGAACACTCGGGTCCACGCCTTCTCGTCGAGCACGTCGTAGATGGCCTGGCCGAAGCCTTCTTCCTCGGCCGCCCACTGCCACTCGGGAACGGCCATGATCGCGTCGAACTTTCCCGCCTTGAGGCCGCCGAGCATGGTGGTGGACGCACCGCCGCCCACCCACTCGACGTGATCATTGACGGATCGGCCGTCGGCCGCCTTCGAGTGCTTCAGGACGTACACGCCGTACACGTACGTGCCCGAGCCGACCGCCGTGGCCGCGATCACCGCCTTGCGCCCGACGAGCTTCAAATCGGCCAGCGCCTCGACGCTCTTGACGCCCCTGTCGTGGAGCTCCTTGCGCACCACGATGTTGGCGTACGAGCAGCGCGTATCGGTGGCGAAGAGCATGGTGGTCTCCTTGCCCTTCTCCGTAGCCTTCAGTGGATGGTTCGAATCACCGAGTCCGAACATGGCCTGGCCGGCCGTCACCGCGTTCACCACGCGGGCGCCGCCGCCGGGGACGATGAAGTTGGCGACCCTCACCCCCTCCTCCTCGAAGAACTTCTTCTCGCGCGCGACGAGGTGCTGGCCGTACACGAACGTCGAGACGCTGTGCGCCACCGTGATCGGCTTCCCCTGCGCACCGGCGGGGCGCGGCCGGCCCGCGGCGAACGCGGCCGCCGCGAGCGCGCTCGTGGTGAGAACGTCACGCCGAGTCCACGTCATTCCCGAGCATCCTCCTTCCCGAAGTCGAACCGGCGGCTGAGTGTAGGACCCGGGCTCGCGCACTGTCAAATCACAAGCCCTTGATTTTCGTCGGAAAACCGTGCCGTTGAGGCCTCGTCACGGAGTGGGAAAAGTTTTTCCACCACCATCGCATTCGGAGATGCCAGTCGAGAGCGCCCCCTGTATGCTCTGCCCCAGATGGCCCGTCTCCCCCCGCTGCGACGGCACCTCGTCGTGCTCGTCCTCGTCACGCTCGCGCCCGTGCTCGCGTTCGCGGTGTGGCTCGTGTTCCGCGGGAACGCGCAGGAGCGGGCGCAGCTCGAGCACGGACTGGAGGAGACCGCCGAGGCGCTCAGCACGGCGGTCGACCGCGAGATCGACCGCGGGGTCAGCACGCTCCAGACGCTCGCGACGTCGGAGAACTTGCGCACCGGCGACCTCGAGCGCTTCCGGACCCAAGCGGCCGCCGTCGTGCTCGCGCACGGCGGCCTCGAGTACGTCCTCCTCGCCGACGCGAGCGGCCGGCAACTCATGAACGTGCTCGTTCCCGCCGGCGAGCCGCTGCCGCCACTGGCCCGGCCGGAGCTGATTCGCGATGTGCTGGAAAACGGCCACGCGCTCGTCAGCGAGCGGGGAGACGCCGGGGCGGAGGGGCACCTGCTGATTGGTGTGAGATCTCCGATCCTCCGGGCCGGTCGCTCCGCGACGCTCCTGGTCGCGAGCGTCGCGCGGAGGAGCATCGGCAGCCTGATCGCCCAGCACACCTTCCCACCAGGCTGGACCGCGACCATCTACGACCGCGAGGGCCATGTCCTCGCCACGTCCGACGTCGACCGCGCGGGCCTCGGCCGGCACGCGACCCCGGCGATCCTGGACGCCGTGGCGCGGAAGGCCACCGGGGTCGCGCAGATCAGCACGACGGACCGGCAGCGCTTCTACGCTGGCTTTGCGCGCCCGAGCCTGTCGGGATGGGTCGTCACCGTCGGCGTGCCGCTCGACGCCGTCGAGGCGTCGCTGCGACGCTCCCTGCTCCTGGTCGCCGCCGCCGGCGTGCTTTCGATCGTGCTGGCGCTCGGCGCCGCGCTCGTGATCGGTCGCCGCATCGCCGATCCGCTCGTGGCGCTGGCGGCGGCCGCCCCCGCCGTCGTCCGGGGCGAGCGCGTGGCGCTGCCGGGATCGAGCGCGCGCGAGATCGCCGACCTGTTCGCCGCCCTGAAGACGGCGGCCGACGACCGCGAGAGCGCGGAGCAGCATGCGGCCGAGGCCCATCGCCTGCTGCGCGCGGTCTTCGACGGCACGACCGACGGCGTCTTCGTCAAGGACCTCGGCGGTCGTTACGTCATGATCAACGAGGCCGGCGCCCGGCTGATCGGCCAGCCCGTCGAGGACATCGTCGATCACGACGACACGACGCTCTTCGACGCCGATTCGGCGGCGCGCATCGCCGCGCAGGACCGCGAGGTCATCATCACCGGCGAGCCGCGTACCTACGAGAATTTCTCGGTGGCCACCGCCGCCGGCCACGTCCGCAGCTATCTGTCGACCAAGGCGCCGTACCGGGACGCGACGGGCCGGATCGTCGGCGTCATCGGCATCACGCGCGACGTCACCGAGCGCCAGCGCGCCGAGGAGGAGCGGGAGAGGCTCCTGGCCGTCGCCGAGGAGGCCAATCGAAGCAAGGACCAGTTCCTGGCCGTCCTCTCGCACGAGCTGCGCACGCCGCTCAACGCGGTCATCGGCTGGGTCGGCATGCTGCGCTCGATGAGCCTCGTGCCGGCCACGTCAGCGCGCGCGCTCGACGCCATCGATCGCAACGGCCGGGCGCTGGCCCAGCTCGTGAGCGACCTGCTCGACGTGTCACGCATCGTGAGCGGCAAGCTTCGGCTCGACACGCGGGCGATCAATCTGGTGCCCGTGATCGAGGCCGCGCTGGACGCGGTGCGGCCGACGGCCGACGCCAAGAGCATCCAGATCCAGTCCGTCCTCGATCCGCGGGCCAGCCCTGTCCTCGGCGATCCCGACCGTCTCCAGCAAGTCGTCTGGAACCTGGTCGCCAATGCGATCAAGTTCACGCCGGCGTCGGGCCAGGTCCGCGTCAGCCTGCGCGGCGTGGCGGCTCGGGCCGAGATCGTGGTCGCCGACACCGGCGTCGGCATCGACGCCCAGCTCATGCCGTACATCTTCGAGCGCTTCCGGCAAGGCGACAGCTCCAGCACGCGGGCCCACGGCGGGCTCGGGCTCGGACTGGCGCTCGTGAAGCATCTGACCGAGCTGCACGGAGGCACCGTCGAGGCCGACAGCCTCGGCGAGGGTAAGGGCGCGACGTTCATCGTCAGGCTTCCGCTGATGGTCAGCCGCGTGCGGTCCGCGCCCGAGCGTGGCGAGCTGGCCGGGACCTGCGTCGGGCCCAACGCGCGCCTCGCGGGGCTGCGCGTCGTCGTCGTGGACGACGATCCCGACAGTCTCGACATGCTCTCGACGCTGCTGCGTCAGCAGAAGGCCGAGGTCCGTATGGCCACCTCCGCCGCCGAGGCGCTGGCGCTCGTCGAGGACTGGCTCCCGCACCTCGTCGTCGCCGACGTGGAGATGCCCGACGAGGACGGCTACAGCCTCGTGCGACGGCTCCGCCGGCTCTCTCCGGACCGTGGCGGGACCACGCCCACGGTGGCGGTGACGGCGTACGGGCGCGTGGAAGACCGCATCCGGAGTGTCTCGGCGGGATTCGATCTGCACCTGCCCAAGCCCGTGGAGCCGGCCGAGCTGATCGCGGTCGTGGCGAACCTCGCGCGCCGCCGCTGATCGCGCCGATTCACGCCGCAACACATTGACACTACTGGGGGATTTGCCTATCCTTTGGCGATGAGCGCCTGTCGATGATCCGGAGCATGACCGGATTCGGCCGTGCCGAAGGCTCGGCGGAAGGCTATGCGCTCACGGTAGAGATCAAGTCGGTCAATCATCGGCATCTCGACGTCGCGCTTCGCTTGCCCACGGCCCTCTCCAGTCTCGATCTCGACGCCCGTCGTCTCGTGCAAGCGCGTGTCGAGCGCGGACGGGTGGACGTCACCGCGCAGCTCGGCCCGGCGGCCGGGCGGGCGGCGCAGGAGGTTCGAGTGGATGCCGCGCTCGCGCGACGGTACGTCGAGCAGGCGCGTACGCTCGGACGCGATCTCGGTCTCGACGACGATCCCACGCTGGCCTGGGTGCTCGATCAGCCCGGTGTCGTCCAGGTGGCCGAGCCGACGCCGGTCGCAGCGGCGACGCTGTGGCCGCTCGTCGCCGACACGCTGGCGCGCGCGCTCGAGGACCTGATCACGCAGCGCACCGTCGAAGGCGCAGCACTGGCCGCCGAGCTCCGCGCGCTGCGCACCCAGCTCCTGACCGAGATCACGACGATCGCGGCGCGCGCGCCGCAGGCGGCGGCCCGTCGCAGCGAGCGCCTGCGTGAGCGGCTCCGGACGATGCTGGCCGACGCACCGCTCGACGAGACGCGCATCATCACCGAGGTCGCGGTGTGGGCGCAGAAGACCGACGTCACCGAGGAGCTGGCCCGGCTGCGCGCGCACCTCGAAGACCTGGGCGCGAAGCTCGACAAGGGCGGCCCGGTGGGGCGCCCGCTCGACTTCCTCATCCAGGAGCTGAATCGCGAGGTGAACACGCTCGGGGCCAAGGCCGACGACCTCGAGCTCTCCCAGGCGGCGCTGGCCGCCAAGGGCATGCTCGAGAAGATGCGGGAGCAAGTGCAGAACCTTGAATAGGCGGAAGGCACCGTGGCGATCCGGTCCGGCGCGCGCCTGGTGAACGTGGGGCACGGGAACGTCGTCGTCGCGGAGCAGATCGTCGCCATCGTCGCCCTCGACTCCCTGCCCGTGAAGCGAATGATCGAGAGCGCCAAGGGCAGCACCAAGCTGGTGGACGCGACCAACGGCCGGCGCACGCGGGCCGTGATCGTCACTGAGAGCGATCACCTGATCCTCTCGTCGCTCGAGCCGGCCACGCTGGCCCAGCGGCTGACGAGCGAGCGCGGCCCGAGTGATTAGGCGTCGGGGCGCGCTGTTCGTGGTGTCGGCGCCGTCGGGCGCCGGCAAGACGACCTTGTGCCGGGAGACGCGCCAGCGCTTGCCCGACCTCGCCTATTCGGTGTCCTACACGACGCGGTCACCACGGCTGGGTGAGAAGGACGGCGCCGACTTCTGCTTCGTGAGCGCCCCGGAGTTCCAGGCGCTGCGCGCGCGTGGCGAGTTCGCCGAGTGGGCGCAGGTGCACGGCAATCTCTACGGCACGCGCGCCAGCGTGCTGGAGGGCGCGCTCCAGAGCGGCCAGGACATCCTCCTCGACATCGACACGCAGGGGGCGGCCCAGCTGCGGAAGCGGTATCCGGAGGCGGTGCTGGTCTTCATCGTCGCGCCGTCGATGAGCGAGCTCGAGCAGCGGCTGCGCGAACGCCGATCGGATGCCGAGAAGGAGATCGCGCGGCGGCTCGACCGCGCGCGCGAGGAGATCGCGACGTGGCGGTCGTATGACTACCTCGTGGTGAATCGCGACGTGGACGACGCGGTGAACCAGCTCACGGCCATCGTCGTCGCCGAGCGGACGCGCACGTCGCGCCTCGGCTTGACATTGCCCGATCTCGAATTACCGAGCAAGGAGGCTCACGACTGATGTCATTTCCCTCACTGGAGAACGCACTGAACAAGGTCTCGAACCGCTACCTGCTGGTCGTGTTGTCGGCCAAGCGCGCCCGTCAGATCAATCGGGGCGCGGCGGCCCGCGTGGAGTCCAAGCAGAAGAAACCGACCAGCGTGGCGCTCGAAGAGATCTCGCAGGCGAAGGTCGAGTACCGCGTGAAGGAGGAGGGGGAGACCAAGGCCTGATGGCAGCCCTCGATGGAAAAGAGCTGATCCTCGGCGTCACCGGGTCCATCGCGGCCTACAAGGCGGTGTACCTCTTGCGCGAGCTCACCGCGCTCGGCGCCCGCGCCACCGTCTGCCTGACCGAGCACGCGCGCGAGTTCGTCGGCCCCCTCACCTTCCGCACGCTCTCCGGCCGGCCCGTGCTCACGAACCTCTTCGATCCTCAGAGCTCCGACGCAGTGGAGCACGTGGCGCTGGCCGAGCGCGCGCACGCCGTCGTGATCGCGCCGGCCACCGCCAACCTCCTGGCCAAGGCGGCGCACGGCATCGCCGACGACTTCCTGACCACGATCCTCCTCGCCGCCCGCGGTCCCGTGTTGATCGCGCCGGCCATGGACGGCGGGATGTGGGACCACGCTGCCGTCCGGGCCAACGTCGCGCTCCTCCGCGAGCGCGGCGTCACCGTCCTCGAGCCCGACGCGGGCGCGCTCGCCTCGGGGTTGAGCGGTAAGGGTCGGCTGCCCGAGGTGGAGGCGATCGTGGACACGCTGCTGGGTCTGCTCACGCCGCAGCGCGATCTCGTCGACGAGCGCATCCTGGTCACGGCCGGGCCGACGCGCGAGCCCATCGACCCGGTGCGGTACATCTCGAACCGCTCGTCGGGAAAGATGGGCTACGGCATCGCGCGCGCGGCGCTGCGGCGGGGCGCCGAGGTCACGCTCGTGTCGGGGCCGACCGCGCTCACGCCTCCCGCCGGCGCGGTCTTCGTGCCCGTGCAGACGGCCGAGGAGATGCGCGAGGCGGTGCTGCAGCACGCGCCCGGGGCCAGCATCGTCATCAAGGCCGCTGCCGTGGCCGACTGGCGTCCCAAGCTCGTAGCCACCACGAAGATCAAGACCAAGCAGGACCTGACGATCGAGCTCACGCCGAACCCCGACATCCTGGCCGAGATCGCGTCCCGGCGCACCGGCGCCTTCATCGTCGGGTTTGCCGCCGAGACGCACGAGGTGGCCGCCAACGCCAAGGCCAAGCTGAAGGCGAAGGGCATCGACCTGCTCGTCGTCAACGACGTCAGTCAGTCGGGCATCGGCTTCGACGCCGACGACAACGAGGTGCTCCTGCTCGATCGCTGGGGCGGCGAGCGCGGGCTACCCCGGATGAGCAAGGCGGCCGTCGCCGACGCGATCTTGAGCCACCTGCTCACCGTCCGCGCCACCGCGCGCGGCGATCGGATCAAGCGCTGACCGACGATCCTCGCGCGCTCCTGGCCGTTGCCCTGGGCGCGCTCGGCGACACGCTCCGTCACCACCGCGATCTCGGCGTGAGCGAGCTCGGCCTGACCGGCGACTACCTCCTCGGCCCCGCCGAGGCGCTGACCGCCCAGGAGCGTGGCCTCCAGGGCTGCCGCTGCTGCAAGCTGTGCGAGCAGCGCAACACGATCGTGTTCGGCTCGGGCAGCCCGCGCGCCGAGCTCGTCGTCATCGGCGAGGGCCCGGGCGCGGACGAGGACGCACAGGGCAAGCCCTTCGTGGGCCGCGCCGGCCAGCTGCTCACGAAGATGCTCGAATCGGTCCAGCTCTCGCGCGACGAGGTGTACATCACCAACGCGGTCAAATGCCGGCCACCTGGCAATCGCAATCCTGAGCCCGACGAGCTGGCTGCCTGCGCGCCGTTCCTCGACGCCCAGCTCGGCGTGTTGGACCCGAAGGTCGTGCTGGCGCTCGGGAGCGTGGCCAGCCAGGCGCTGCTCAAGACGCGCGAGCCGATCGGCAAGCTCCGCGGGCGGCTGCATCCGTACCGCAACGGCGTGCTGATCCCCACGTTCCATCCCGCGTTCCTGCTGAGGAACCCCGGCCAGGAGTACA
>Ga0137387_10000958_pt1 | contig 13563 bp, 14 predicted proteins | sample SagtaG_3_FD_104909 | JGI IMG/M metagenome (GOLD analysis project Ga0137387, IMG submission 104909) | Vadose zone soil microbial communities from Angelo Coast Range Reserve, California, USA - Sage2_R_115_16 metaG | ecosystem: Environmental > Terrestrial > Soil > Vadose zone > Saprolite | place...
GCTCGGTTCGAGCGCCTCATGCAAGGAGCCATCCGTCGCTTCCCGTTCCTCGTCGATGCCCAGGTCATCAAGCTGGTATGCCACCCCGACGCGATGTCGCCCGACGCCAACCCGATCCTGGGCCCGATGCCCGGCATCCGGGGCCTGTATATGGCGGCCGGGCTTTCGCTGAACGGCTTCGGAGGGGCGGGGGGGATCGGCCGGGCCCTGGCCGAGTGGATCATCGAGGGTGACACCGAACTCGACGTGACTCCGTACCGAGCCTGGCGATTTGGGCGGAACTACGAGGACCCGACCTACTCGGCGGAGTTGGCGCGCGAGTCCTACAAGTACTACTACCTGCTCCGCTACCCCTTCGATCAGGACGAGTGGGGACGCCCACGTCGCACCAGCGCCCTCCATGTCCGCCTCCAAGAACTTGGCGCGGCCTTCGGGGTGAAGAATGGCTGGGAGCGTGCCGATTACTTCGAGCCCGGACGCCCGTGGCGGCGGATCGGGGCTGACCAGCGGACGTGGGGATGGGCACGTCCGCCGTACTTCGACAGGCTGGCCGAGGAGCACGCAGCCATCCGCGAACGGGTCGGGGTGATTGACATGTCCTCGTTCGGCAAGATCGAGGTCCAGGGCCCCGGGGCGCTCTCGCTCCTGGAGCGGGTGGCCGACAACGGGATCGACCGGCCGGCGGGGGCGATCATCTACACACAGTTCCTCAACCGTCGAGGCGGCATCGTGGCCGACGTCACGGTCACGCGCCTGGGCGAGGACCGCTTTCGAGTCATCACCGGCGCGGGCTTCATCGCAAGCGACCTCGGATGGCTCCGAGCAAATGTGCGCGATGAAGATGCCGCGGTCGAACTCCGTGACGCCACCGACGATCTCGCAGTGATCGGACTGTGGGGCCCCAGCGCTCGAGACGTCCTGCAGAGAGTGACGGAAGATGACGTCTCGAAGGCCGCCTTCCCTTTCCTCACGGCGAGGGCGATCCGCATCGGAAGCGCAGAGGTGCTTGCCCAACGGATCACCTATGTCGGCGAGCTGGGATGGGAACTGTACGTCGATCCCGCTTGGGCCGTGCACGTGTGGGACCGCGTGATGGATGCCGGGCGTGACTTCGGCATCTGTCCTACCGGGTACCGAGTAGTGGACTCGCTTCGCATCGAGAAGGGGTATCGGTATTTCGGCACGGATCTCACGGCCGCCGACGACCCGTACGAGGCAGGGCTGGGGTTCTGCGTGAGACTGGACAAGGTCGATTTCATCGGCAAGGACGCGCTGGTGGAGGCACACAGCCGTGGCCTCAAACGCCGACTTCGAACGCTCGTTGTGGGTGGTCCGGAGTACCTCACGATGTACGGGGGCGAAGCCGTCCTCGCCGGAAGGAACGTCGTGGGGCGGATCCGAAGCTGCGCCTATGGGTTCACGGTCGAACGCAATGTGGCCTATGCGTACCTCCCGGTAGGAATCGAAGAGGGTGCCCGCCTGGGCATCGAGGTGTTCGGCCGCGTCGAGCCGGCGGAGGTGGCCTCCGATGTGCTGTACGACCCCGGCGGGCAGCGGATCGCCGCGTAGCCCGGCGCCGGGGCCAGATTGGCGGGCTTCGTGGCGACGAAGAGAGGCCGGGTGTCGATCGACGAGGTCGTGAAGCTTGTCTCCCTGTGGCGCGGGCAGAGCGTGCAGGTCACGCCTCTGCGCGGGGGGTTGACCAATGAGAACTACGTGGTGGAGGTGGCAAGCGGGACCAAATGCGTGGTTCGGATCCCGGGAGCGTCCACCGAGCTGCTCGCGGTGGACCGGGGGAACGAGCGCCACAACGCGGTGGCCGCCGCCACCACCGGCGTGAGCCCCCGGATTCTCGAGTATCTGCCGGACTCGTCGGTGATGGTTCTGGAGTTCGTCCCCGGCGAGACCATGTCGGGCGCCCGACTGCGGGAGCCCGGCATGGCAGCACGCATGGCCGGCTCCATCCGGCGCCTGCACGCGGGGCCAAGGTTCCTCGTGGACTTCGACATGTTCCGCTTGGTGGAGAACTACCTGGGCACCGTCGAAGAGCACAGCGTCCCCATCCCACGGGGGTACCGAGACCGGATGGACGCACTGGCTGAGGTCGAGCGCGCCCTTGCCATCAACGCGCTGCCGAGCGTGCCCTGTCACAACGACCTTCTTGCGGAGAACTACATCGATGACGGGGAGCAACTCTGGATCATCGACTTCGAGTACAGCGGGAACAACGATCCTTGCTTCGAACTGGGCGACACCGCCCAGGAGTGTGCGTTCGACGACGAGCTACGCATGGCCTTGTGTACCGCCTACTTCGGACGCCGCGACCCGGTACAGCTCGCGCGGATGGAGCTCTTCGCCCTGATGGCCGACGTGGGGTGGACGCTGTGGGCCGCCATCCAGGCGAAGATTTCCTCGATCGACTACGACTTTTGGGGTTGGGCCGAGGAGCGCTGGGCCAGGGCCATACACGTCATGGACTCCCGGGAGTTCGGCGGTCTGCTTCAGCGGGCGATCGGAGCCTGATGTTTCGTGACGCCTGAGGTATCGTGATGGGGGCCATGAAGGTTCTCGCCAGTCCTCAGGCTGTTCAGTTCGTGCAGGAGCGGGGCGGCTGCCTGTTCGTGTGGGCCGACGTAGCGAGATGCTGCACCGGTGCCCTGACATTCCTCGAGGCATCCACCGACTCCCCCGGCTCGCAACACGAGTTCCGAAGGATGGGCGGTGACGCTTTCGACCTCTTGCTGGACGTCGGAGGGCGGGCTCTCCCGCGAGAGATCCACGTCGACCTGAAGGGGTGGGTCAACAAGCGCATCCGCGCCTATTGGAACGGGTGCGCATACGCGCTCGATTAACCGCTGGACTCGAATCCGGGCGTGTCAAGACGAGCCGAGTTCCGGCACGAACTGGCCGGTCCGTGCGTCCCACCACCTGGCGAACGAGCGTCGATGACACGTTCGCTCAGCTTCTCTCTGCTCATGACAGAGAAGCACGACCCGTTCCTCTGGACTCTTGGCGAAGCTCGCCTGGAGCTGCTTGAGGTCCGTCGTGATCCCTTCGAGGGTCTGATCGTCCAGTTGCTCCCAGTAGCGCCGTTCGAACTCGGGATCATGCGGAGGGATCGTCAGATTCCGCGGCGCCAGGCGAGGGTAGTGGACCCAGGGATAGGCGAACAGGTAGGTGGGAAGCTTCGTGCTGATGGCGACCGCGACGCCCCACTCGGCCCGCATCTCCTGATACGAGCAGGTGGCCAACTCCATTCGTCTCTCCCGCCGGATGCGTCACGCGGAGCCTAGCGGACCGCCAGGCCGGAGTTGGAACCAGAGGAGGATCGACGGTCTTGCTGCTCTAAGGGTGGACTGGAGCGGTCCGGCCTCCTAAAGGCGACGGTGGGACGGACTTCAAGATGCCAACCACGATCCCCATCCGCCGTTGGAGCGAGGCCTCACCTTCGATCACCGGAGCGAAGGCTTGCTCTACGCGTTCGGGAATCGTGTCCATGATGTCGTGCAGTTCCTTCAGTCTCGCCGCGGTGGAGCCAGCCGTGGTCAGGACCCGCGTTCGCCAAGCGGCGAGGCGCTGGGCCTCGGCCTCCACCCGTTGCCGCCATCGGTCCACCTCGGCGGAGCGGTTGGTCAGGTCGGTGAGTTGGGCTCCGAGACGGGCCAGGTCCTCGTCCTTCCGGGACTCTGCCGCACTGGTGGCCGCCAGCGCGGCCTCGAGCTCGACCACCCTGGCCTCGGCGTCCCGAGTGCGCTGCTGGACGTAGCGAAACATCAGGTCGCGGTCGGCCAACACCTGATCGACGGCGGCCCTGCGGTACCAGAACGGTCCCTTGCCGAGATCCGGTGGCTTCATGCTCATCGATTCGAGCTCAGCACCGCGTCAGCCTGTGCGCCTTTGCTGTTCCTCGCGCGATCCGTGGGTGGGAAAAGGCCCGGACGACCCCAACCCACTCGCCAGCTCCTCCAGGTCCTGTTGGATCGACGGAACGCGCTCGGCGAGGAGCGCGAAGGCTTGGGAGAGTCGTTGAGGGATCTCCTCCAGCCTGACCCGGAATTCCTCGATCTCCTTGGCCATGGGTGGGATCACCGAGGCGACCTGTTCGCGCCAGGCGGCCAGCCGGCCGGCGTCGTCCTCCAGTTGCCTGCGCTGTCGGCCCACCTCGGCCATCTGCTGCCGTGCGGTTTCCTGCGCCCGCTCGACGATGCGCCGGGCCGCCTGCTCCGCCGCCAGAAGGACGCTCGTGATCTCCTCCCCCGCCGCCGCCGCGGTCAGATCGGCCGACACCGGGACTGGAGAAGGTGGACCGTCCAGACTCTCAGGAGGCTCCGCCGCCAACGGCTCCTGAACGACAGCCTCCACGGGCACGACTTTGGGGGCCATCTGGTGCCCCCAATCGTCCGGTGGAGAGTCTTCGGACTCCGTCCAGGAAGCTCCCGCCGGCGGCGGTGTGTCTTGAGTCCAGGTCGAGGGGGTGTGGGCCCCGAACAGGGCTTGCTCGTCCTCCGCCGACCAGTCACCCTGCTCTTTGTCGGGGGATTCGTGCCCCTGCCCGAACTGTGTGGGGTCATCAGCCATCGAGCGGCCTTTCCCAAGGTCGGTTTGCGCTGTTATCGGCATCCTCGGCCCGGCGATTCAGTGATTCGGGGAGAGATGAGCGGACGGACGAACGGCTGGACTTCGACGGATTGGCGGAGGAGGATCGAGCTGTGAGCAGGCTCCGAGGAGACATGAAGTCGGCCCAGATTCCGAGGAAGGCTTACGAGCGGGAGCTTCGGCGCCTCCAGGAGGAACTCGTGAAGATGGCGGAGTGGGTCAAGGACTCCGGCGCCCGACTGGTCGTCATCTTCGAGGGCCGCGACGCGGCCGGCAAAGGGGGCACGATCAAGCGGATCACCGAGTTCCTCAACCCTCGGATCGCTCGCATCGTGGCGCTGCCCCTGCCGACCGAGCGTCAGAGGACCCAGTGGTATTTCCAACGCTACATCGAGCAGCTCCCGGCCGGGGGAGAGATCGCCCTGTTCGACCGGAGCTGGTACAACCGGGCCGGGATCGAGAAGGTTCTGGGGTTCTGCACTCCCGAGGAGCACCGGCAGTTCCTCCAGCAGTGCCCGATCTTCGAGCGGCTGCTCGTCAATGATGGCATCTACCTCATCAAGTACTGGTTCTCCGTCAGCGAGGAGGAGCAGGCGCGGCGGTTCGAGGCGAGGATCGACGACCCGATGAGGCGGTGGAAGCTCTCGCCAACGGACCTGTACTCGCGAACGCGGTGGGTGGACTACTCTCGGGCGAAGGACGAGATGTTCGTCCACACCGATATCCCTGAAGCCCCGTGGTTCGTGGTCCCCGCCGACGACAAGAGGCGGGCGCGGGTCAACTGCATGGCACATCTCCTGAGCCGGGTTCCATACGTGCCGAGGAAGCCGGAGAGGATCAAGCTGCCCGAGCCCCAGATGGACGAGGGGTACCTCCGACCGTCCCGCGAGGTCTACACCTATGTCCCGGATCACGCCGCGACGATCCTGGGCTGATCGCCTGGGACGATTCCTCGTCGGGCCGCTCTACTCCGAGGAGAAGTAGACGTTCTTGACCTCGGTGTACAGCTGGACGGCGTGCATCCCCATCTCCCGGCCCATCCCGCTCTTCTTGAACCCCCCGAACGGCGCCTCCAGGTGGACGCTGTGGCTCGAGTTCACCGAGAGCACACCCGTGCGGATGCCCTTCGCCACCCGGATGGCTCGACCCAGGTCCCGCGTCCAGATGGACCCCGACAACCCGTAGTCGTTGTCGTTGGCGATCTGCACCGCCTCCTCTTCGGTGTCGAACGGCATGAGCGCCGCGACCGGCCCGAAGATCTCCTCTCGTGCCACACGCATCCGGTTCTCGACGTCGGCCAGCACCGCCGGGTTGAGGAACCACCCCTCCGCCAGGTCCTCCCGACCTGCGGGAAGCGTCCCGCCGGCCACCAGCCGCGCCCCCTCTTCCTGGCCCACGGCCACGTAGTCGAGCGAGGTCTTGCGCTGGAGCTCGGAGATCATCGGCCCGACCTCGTTCGACTCGTCCATGGGTTGGCCGATCCGCAGGCCGGCCGTCCGTTCCGCGAACGCCTCGACGAACGCCTCGTAGACCGGCCGCTGCACCAGCACACGTGACCGGGCGCAGCAGTCCTGACCGCAGTTGCCGAACACGCTCGCCACGGAGGGGCCGACGCAGCGCTCCAGATCGGCGTCGGCGAAGACGACGTTCGCCGACTTCCCGCCCAGCTCGAGGGAGACGCGCGTAACGTTCGGTGAGGATTGGGCCAGCACCTGCGCGCCGATCTCCGTCGACCCGGTGAACGAGATCTTGTTCACCCGAGGATCCGCGACCAGCGCCCCGCCGACCGAGCCTCCCGGCCCCGGCAGGACCGAGACCGCCTTCGCCGGGACGCCGGCCTCCAGCAGGATGTCGGCCAGCATCAGCACGGAAAGGGGCGTGCAGCTCGCGGGCTTGACCACGATCGTGTTCCCGCAGGCGAGCGCGGGGGCGATCTTCCAAGTTGCGATCAGCAACGGGAAGTTCCAGGGAACGATCAACGCGCACACGCCGACAGGCTCGCGAAGCGTCACGTCGAGCCCCGGGTCTTGGATCGGGATGGTCTCGCCGAAGATCTTGTTCGCGGCACCGGCGAAATATTCGAAGTACGCGGCCACCGCCCCGATCTCGTCCCGAGCATCCGTGATTGGCTTTCCGCCGTTTCGGGCCTCAACCGTGGCGATGCCCTCGAGGCGCTCTCGAACCAGCGTCGCCACCCGTTGCAGCACACGGCCGCGCCCAGTGGCCGACGTTCGGGGCCACGGCCCCTCATCGAACGCACTCCTCGCGGCGGCGACTGCTCGGCTCGCCTCCTCGGTGCTGGCTTCAGCCACCTCGGCCATCGCCCGCCCGGATGCCGGCTCCTCCACGGCGAACGTGGCCCCGTCGGCCGCGGCGACGTGCTCGCCGCCGATGATCAGATCGTATCGATCCATCGCCTCGCCTCCGCTCGGACGACGCCGCCAGGGTAGTGCATTCACCCCTCGGGTATCGCGCGCCTGTGCTGGCGTTCGTCAGCGGAGCGCTTGATGAGTGCGATCTATTGACGGCCCTCTCTGTTGCCACAGAGCTCAGTTGCAAGCCACTGCGATACCTGATTCAATCGTGCCCCACGGGGAGGAAGAGGAGCGGAACGAGGTGATCGCCGAAGCGGCCGAGAAGGGATTCCGCTTCGGGCTGGTCGGGGCGGCCTTCCTGTTCGGATTCCGCCATGGCATCGACTGGGACCATATCGCGGCCATCACCGACATCACGAGTTCCCAGCAGGACCACCGCACGTCGTTCCTGTTCGGAACCCTGTATGCCCTCGGCCACGCGTCGGTCGTGCTGACGCTGGGCATCGTGGCGATCGTCCTCGGCGAGAGCCTCCCGCCCAGCGTGGACCGCGTGATGACTCGAGTGGTAGGGGTGACGCTCCTGGTGCTTGGCGTCTACGTCTTCACCTCGCTGATCCGGCACGGGCGGGACTTTCGGATGCGCAGCCGCTGGATGCTGATCTTTTCCGGCGTGCGCAGGGCTGTGCGCTGGGCAAGAATGAGGGCCCGGATGCGGTCCGGCAACGGCGATGGGGAGACGCCCTCATCCATCGTGGTTGCGGATGACGCGGTGGAGTCACTCGCGACGTCTTCCTGGCATCACGGTCACCACGGTCGGCCCGGACATCACCATCACGTTAGCCCCGAACCGGAAGACGCGTTCATGAACTACGGGCGGCGCACGGCATTCGTCGTCGGCATGATCCACGGCGTCGGGGCGGAGACGCCGACTCAGATCCTGATCTTCCTGGCAGCCGCGGGCGCCGGAGGCCCATCGGTGGGCGTCTTGGTGCTGGGGATGTTCGTCGCGGGGTTGCTCACGTCCAACTCGGGGATCACGCTGGGATCCACGTTTGGCTACTTGAGGGCGTCGAGGAACTTCCCGATCTACGCCACCGTGGCCATCCTCACGGGGGTGTTCAGCCTGACGATCGGCACGATCTTCGTGCTTGGCAGGACCACGCTCCTTCCGGCGATCTTCGGCGGATAGCCGACCGCTCTCTCGCTCTCCCGGCGGAACGTCCCATCTCGCCAGGCGGGCCTCGCGACAAACCCTAGAGTCGCCGAAAACGGGATCGCGAACCCATTGAAAGGAGAACGATGCGTGCCTACGGAACATCGTCGGCGGACGATGAGATCGACGCCGTGCTGCGGTCCGAGCCGCCCGTCGACGGAGCTACTCTTGACGGCTGGGTTGCGCTGTGCGAATGGAAGAAGCCGGGCGGCGAGCCGATGCTCGTCCTGATGGGCAAGCCTGCGGCGAGCCTGCTGCAGATGAAGGCGTATCTGCATACCGGCCTCTTGAAGATGGTCTGGAAGGTCTACGGAGAGCCATAAGCCGGCGATGCAGGGGTCCAGGTCCACCCCTGATCCCGGCCGACCGAGCCACTCGACGGCGAGCGCTTCGGAGCTACTCCATGGATATGAAGCGTTCTCCCGTGCACCCCGAAGCGCTTGACCCGAGCTCAGAGGACGGTCCATCCTCGGGCCGGCATCAACGTGGCCAAGCCTTTTGGGAGGGATGAGCCGTGGGGTTCGATGATGGTTCCGAGGTCGACGTCAAGGAGCTCGAGGACGACACGAACTGGGAGCTCCTACGCTCGCTCGGATATCAGGGAAAGCAGGACCATTTCGTCGTCCCGATCAAAATGCATACGGACTTCGCATCCGTGCCACGAGTGTTCGTGTGGTTCCTCCCCCGGTATGGGCGGTACACGAAGGCAGCGATCCTGCATGACTATCTGTGGAGGGAGAAGGTCGTCGACGGCACACTGAGTTTGCTGGACGCTGACGCGCTCTTCCGTCGGGCCATGCGAGAGCTGGGCGTCCCGTTCCTCCGCCGATGGATCATGTGGGCGGCGGTCAGGTGGGGTGCCCTACTCAAGAAGGGCGGCTGGTCCGGCTGGTGGAAAGAGAGCTGGCGAGTCCTCCTGATCACGGCGTTTGCTCTCCCGATCGTTCTTCCTCCGGGAGCCGTCATCGTGGTCGCGCTCCTCGTTTTCTACGTCGTGGAGCTGGCGACCTGGGCCTACCTAAAACTCGTCGAGGTAGCAGGCGTGCGCATCCGAAAGCAGCCTCCTCGGAAGCAGGTCAACCTACCGAAGCCCGGGTGGAAGCTCTAGCACCTCACCAAGCCGCTGGACATGCACCACTTCTTCGAGGTGGTGGACGATCCGCTCCGCGGAGTGAGGTTGCACGACGCGGGTTGATGGATCTCTCGGCCGGCACGACCGGATGGTCGCCAGCCTTGAGATGGCGGCAGCCGGTTAGCGGCTCAGCGCGCGTGCTGCGTTCTCCTCGATCCGCGCCTTGACGAGCTTCTTCACGAGCGCGGCGGGGAGGGGTTTGTCTGCGGGGAAGCGGATCGTCCCTTTCCGCGTGTAGTAGGGCTTCAGCTCTTCCCTGTGTGCGTCGATGACCTTCGTGCTCATGGGGAAGAAGCTGCAATGGTCCTTGAACGCGGCGTAGGACACGAGCAATCGACCATGGTCCCTGAACGCCGGCATCTGGTAGCTGATCGTTTCGGTCGCCTCGGGCGCGGCAGCCTTGATCCTCTTCCGAAGCTTCTCCAGAGCGGCGCGCGATTCCTCCGGAAGGGCGGCCAGGTAGTCGTCGACGCTGGTTGGTGCGGCCATGCCAGTCTCCTTCCGTGAGAGACAACCTTTCAAGGAATCATTCCACGTCGGACGTGCCAAACGGCCGGAAGGGAGGCAGCAACCAGCTGTGGGTTCCTCTCCTATCGGGGCTCTTCCACACCGTGCTCGAGCTGTCGGTCGTACTCGGCCTGGTCGTAGTGGCCTTGCGACTCGGCGATGAGCCCGTCCTCACCGATCGTCCATGAGCACCTGCATGTCCGGGAGCGCGGTCATGAACGACCGAGCCGCATCCGTGATGGCGGCTCGGCCCACTGAGGGTGGGCCATCATTAATGGTGAGCGAGCCTTCGGGTGAGTAATGCTCGGCCACGCTCACTGGGTCCTGGCTGCACCAGGCCGCGGCATAGCGCCGAGCGAACTCACGCAGCTGATCGGGATCAGGGGTCATCGGCTTCCCTCCTGTCTTTGCGACTCCCGTTCGTGAGTGCTCAGGGGGCACCCCCGGCAAGACTCCCGCACTGTAGGTGACTGGGCTTCCGCGAGTGCGGAGACGAAGGGCTGAGGGCGGCGGTCAGTCAGAACGGATCATCCATATTTCGTCCCCGAGCTTGCTTTTACCCTCGGCCGCCGTTCAGAATCCGATGGTCGCGCGACAAGGGATGGGGGGCTAGCCCGGTTTGGGGGACCGGGCTAGGGAGGTGCGTGGACCCGAACACGATTGCCTGACCGCCGGCCGGAGATCCAACGACCCTGTTCCCCGCAGAGAAGGGAGGGCACGCGATGCGCCTTACTCGGCTCGTCCCGCTCCTATCGGTACTCTCGGTGCTGGGTGTGCTCGTGGTGCGAGCAACGCCCGCCTGGGCCACCTTCCCGGGACCGGACGGCAGGATCGCGTTCGACAACGACCGGTACGGGGGCACCCACAACATCTTCACCATGAAACCGGACGGTACCGACGTCAAGCAGCTCACGTTCCTCACGTTCGATCAGGGGGCGGTCCTTCGGCAATCGTGGTCACCGGACGGGACCAAGCTCGTGTTCGAGAAGCGGGACGCGGCCGTCACGTTCCGCCAGGTCTGGGAGATGAACGCCGACGGCTCGAACCTGCACCAGCTGTTCGCCGAATCGGCTTCCTACTTCGACTTCGATCCCAACTTCTCTCCCGATGGGAGCAGGGTGATCTTCAGCCGGTGCCGCACGGACTTCGAAGCCTGCGCGATCTACAGCGTGAAGTCCGACGGCCACGGCCTGACCGCGATCACGCACTTCGACGTCAGGCGCAACGTGGTTGACAGCCGGCCGGAGTACTCCCCGGACGGCAAGACGATCGCCTTCGACAGCTTCAACCGAGGTGGGGTCATTGCCGCCGTCTACCTGATGGATGCCCACGGCGCCAATGTGCGCGAACTGACATCACCGGCCTTGCAGGCTCTGGAGCCCGACTGGGCACCCGATGGCTCTCGGGTCATCTTCGATACCAACTGCTGCAACCCAAAGCACTCGGCGATCTGGGGCGTCGGCTCCGACGGGACCGGGCTCACACAGCTCACGTTCCCCGGGGCCAGGCACGACTTCACCCCCGAGTACGCCCCGGCCGGCGACAAGATCGCGTTCGAGCGGGACGCCGCGGACTTCTCTACCTCGAGCATCCTCACCATGAACCCCGACGGTTCGGGTCTGATCACGATCCAATCCGACGCCTTCATCCCGGCCTGGGGACCGGCCACGTAGTTGAGGCCCCTAGATGAGCCGCTTGGATCTTCCTCAAGGGAAGGAGAGCCCATTATGCGCCGCACCCGCCTGATCCCGTTCCTGATGACGCTGCCCCTGCTCGGGGGGGTGCTCCTGCAGGCGACGCCCGCCCGAGCCACCTACCCTGGCACGAACGGCAAGATCGCCTTCTCCACCGACTTCGGCGACGATCCGCAGATCTTCACTGTCAACCCAGACGGCTCGGGGGAGACTCAGATCACCAACGATGCGGATGGCCACGCCACGAATCCGGACTGGTCGCCCGACGGGACCAAGATCGTTTTCCAGGCCGATGCCACCGGCGAGTTGCAGATCTACGTCATGAACCCCGACGGGACTGACCGCCAACAGCTCACGTTCGAGCCGGGGTTCGACCATCTGGCGCCGAGGTTCTCCCCCGACGGCACGAAGATCACCTTCGCCGGATGTCCGCTCCAAGAGACCTGCGCGATCTACGTCATGAACGCCGATGGCACCGATGAAACCCGCCTAACGAGCCTGGTCTGGAGCAGCGGCGACCCGGAGTTCTCTCCCGACGGGAGCAAGATCGTGTTCGACAGCAACAAGGGTGGCTTCATCTCCGCGATCTGGGTGATGAACGCCAACGGGTCGCACCAGCACCGACTCACCGATCCGAGCCTAGAGGCCTTCTTCCCAGATTGGTCACCTGACGGCACCCACATCATCTTCGCCAACAACTGCTGCCTGCCGCACAGCAACGTCTACGTGATGAACCCCGACGGCACCGGGCTCCGGCAGCTGACCCACGTCCCCCCGAAGAGCAACGCAGCGTTTGCGGTTTACTCGCCCGACGGGACGAAGATCGTGCTCCTGGGTCCCCTCGACGACCGTTACACGATGGATGCCAACGGTACCCACCTGACCCGAATCGTCGCCGATCAGCCCGGCGGCCTCTCCGATTGGGGCGCCTCGCCGTAGCGACTTCCGAATAGCCCCACGTCGGCGGGCTGAGCCCTAAGTATCAAGCCCTTCCGCGGGCGCACCCGCCGTCGCCTTTCGCCCGCACGGCGGGCGGGGTCTGAGACGTCGGAGGGGCTAGGCCTCCTGCAGCTCGGTCCCTGTGGGTGAGTGGCGCGCCGAGAATCGGTCAGAGAACCTCAAGGGGCAACGAACCGCGTTTTCCATGACCTCCTGCGAGAGGCCGCGATCGCCCCAATTGCGGGGGCCATGATCAACCACAAGCCGATCGTGAACACCATCGCCGTTAGGTAGCCGAACGGGTGGATCCCAACGTCCGCGGCCAGGATGCCGGCGAAGATCATCGTCAGCCAGGAGCTGAAGAAGAACAGCGGACCCACTGCCAACAGACGGAAGAAGCTCCCCATGCCCGCACCTCCAACGACAGGAACGTGCACCGGAGTGTACGACAGGCGGTGAAGGCGACATGGCGGCAGACGGTGCGGCGCCGGCAGGTAATCGGTACCTATCAGACCACGGAGCGGCCAGGCACCTGGCGCCCGGGCGACCTGTCACGGGGTCGTCCTGCTCGTGTGTCCCGGAGGTGGTCCAGCCAGCCATGGTCAGGCCGACCAGATCGGCGCTCACGTGCCAGAGCCGTGCCGCAGCCGCCTCGTCGTAGCTGCGCTTGGAGGATCTCTTTGGTTTGCTGTTCGCGAAGTAGCGGCCCGTCACCTGCTCGAGATCGGGAGCGGAAGCCAAGTGGATTGACGTGGCGGCGCCCTGGGCCGGGGCCTTCATGAAAGGCCGCATGAATGGGGTGAACAGTCGCTGGACGCCGCGGGGGTCCTCGGCTCCGAAAGATGTGCGCACCACGCCGGGATGCAGCGCATTGGCGGTGACGGAGGTGGCCTGCAGCCTCCTGGCCAGCTCGTAGGTGAACAGGACGTTGGCGAGCTTGGACTGGTTGTAGGCCCGTGCGCCGGAGTAGGACCGTTCGCCCTGGAGGTCGTCGAAGTCGATTCGCCCGATGGCCTGCGCGTTGGAAGGGACCGTGACCACGCGGGCCGGGGCGCTCTGCTTCAGCCGGTCGAGGAGCAGGTTGGTGAGCAGGAACGCCGCGAGATGGTTGAGGGCGAAGGTGCGCTCGAGCCCGTCAGCGGTGACGTGCCGGGTGTTCCAGTACCC
>Ga0137387_10000959_pt1 | contig 13558 bp, 7 predicted proteins | sample SagtaG_3_FD_104909 | JGI IMG/M metagenome (GOLD analysis project Ga0137387, IMG submission 104909) | Vadose zone soil microbial communities from Angelo Coast Range Reserve, California, USA - Sage2_R_115_16 metaG | ecosystem: Environmental > Terrestrial > Soil > Vadose zone > Saprolite | place...
ATTGCTGCTTGGATGGGTCAGGGTATACTCCGGAAACCCCGACGCGAAGTCCCCCGCGATGCCGAGCGGGCAGATCACCAGTGGCAGGAGCATGGCCCAGCGCCAGCCGGTCGCCACGACGATCCCGCAGAGCAGATAGAGGGCCTGGAAGACCAGGACGGGCGGGACGATGTGGCCTGCTTGGAGCTGGACCACCCCATCGGCCACCACGACGATGAAGAGTCCCACCAGCATCACTACATCCAGGACGGAGCGAACGCTCCGGGTCGTGGTCGTCCCCGCGCCAGTGGGAGAAAACTTGGTTGCTGACATCGTCATCACTCCTTGCTACGATGCGCGAAGAAGCGCATCAGACATCAAACCATCGCCGCAGGGTCCAGTCCACAGTGACAGATGAGATAGGCTAGCGAGAAAGCAACAGGATTCCCCGATGGGCTTGCCTGCTGACGCGGTTGCGAACCTCAGGCTGTTTTCGTGTGTGCTACCTCTTGCAGACCCAGCATGCTGATGGCCTGCTCGCGTAGCACGAACTTCTGCACTTTGCCACTGGCTGTTAGGGGGTAGGCATCCACGAACTGGAAGTAGCGCGGAGTCTTTTGGTGGCTGATCTGGCCACGGCAATAGTCGCGTAACTCCTGTTCAGTGAGCTGAACGCCTTCTCTGGACCGGACTACTGCCAGCAGTTCCTCGCCGAAGAAGGCATCAGGTACCCCAACGACCTGCACATCGGCGACTTTGGGATGGCGGATCAGGAACTGTTCAATCTCAGCCGGGAAGAGGTTTTCGCCACCGCGAATGACCATGTCTTTGAGGCGACCCACAATGTTGACATAGCCCTGTGCGTTCATGGTGGCCAGGTCACCCGAATGTAACCAGCCGTCTGCGTCAATGGTCTCAGCGGTCTTCTCCGGCATCTTGTAGTAGCCTGCCATGACCCCGAAGCCACGATAGCACAGCTCGCCGCGCTCTCCGACTGGAACCACCTGGCCTGTCTCTGGATCAATGATTTTGACCGTGATATGGGGCAGCGGTTTGCCCACGGTCGCCGCTTTCAGCTCGAACGAATCATCAGGTAACGTCGTTGTACACGCACAGCCTTCAGTTTGACCGAAGATGATGAAGACATCTGCTGCCATGCGTGCTTTCACCTGTTCCATCAGGAAGACGGGAACCGGGGCGCTAGCAGCCACTACAACCTTGAGCGACGAGAGATCATACTGCTCAAAATCAGGATGCTGGAGCATCGCCAGCAGCATGGTCGGAGCACCACCAGAGAGATGACAGCGTTCGCGGCTAATCACCTGCAGGGCTTTGACAGGATCAAAGGCCAGCAGAGGATAGATCGTATAACCAAAGCAGAGTGGAGCGAGAAGGCCGGCCACGATACCTGCCACATGAAAGAACGGTATCACCACATTGGCGTGAAAGTCCTTCATTTCCAATCCTTCCCGCTGTGCGAACGGTTCCAAACGCTTTCCATAGATCACAGCGCTGTTCACCAGGCTCTCATGTGTCAGCACTGCCCCTTTGGGAAAGCCGGTCGTGCCGGAGGTATACATCAGCATGGCCGGGTCGGATGGCGTGACCGAAGCTTGCCGCTCGGCTAACGCAGCATTGCTTACAGGTGTGCCAGCCGCGCTCACCTCACGCAAAAGCGTGGGTCTCCAGCCCTCCTGCTCGAGCAAGCCGGACGGAGGCATGCCCATCAGACTTACATAGCTCAGCCTGGGAAGCCGCTCGCTCGTCACCTCGCCGTTGTGTGGACCAGGCGTGGTGAGTGCGCGGACCGTCGTCAGATGATCGTAATCGCGTACCCGCGCCATGAAGAACAGTGCATGCACATCCCCTTGCTTGAGGATGTACTCCACCTCGGCAGCTTGTAGCAGCGGGTTGATGGTCACCAGGACGAGCCCCGCTTTGGCAGCACCCAACATGAGCAAGGGCCATTCGGGGAGATTGGCTGCCCAGACGGCGATGTGGTCGCCCTTGTGCAGCCCCAGGGCCAGCAGCCCTTTGGCAACCGCATTGGCCCGTTCTCGATACTCCTGGTAGCTCCACCGGATAGTGAGCGCATCCCCAAATTCAGGGTAACAGGAATAGACAATCGCTTCTTGTGCCGGAAGTTCATCGGCGCGACGATCTAAGAGGTTACCAATCGTCATCTCGAGGAGAGCGATCCCCTCGCTTTCGGCCTGCCAGTAGGACAGGTCATCAGTGGTCATGCCCATAGTTCCCCTCCTGCAATGAGTTTTTCCTTGCCCGACAACAACTTTTGCTCCTCCGAGCGTGTAATAGTAGGTTTGGTTTCATCACTTGTCAAACGATCAGCATTGGTCCATTTTGAACACGAATGCTGTCATTGACACCCTACAGCGACCAGTCGGGATGCTCATCCTTGACGCCGGGGCTGTTGGTCCGGTTGTCTGTCGCGTCACCATCCACATCGATCACAGCGATGTCCCCCGTGAACCTGCAAGGTCCTGAAGCAAGCCCTGGCTCGCGCCAGATCAGAGAGTCGGTCAATGACAAGCTGCTCACGACCTTCGGCCTGGCGCGCGAACGCCCACATCCTGGGCAGCTCCAGGTTCGCCAGGCGGCCAAGGTAGCTAAGCAGCGCATATCCTGATCGATGTGCAGAAATTGCACCTGCCACGTATCGCCAGTCTCGGCGTCGAAAGGAAAGCAATAGGATGGCTTCCCTCTTACTCACAGTCTAGCGTGCAAAGATGGAAAGCGCATCCCCAGAACACAGTGTTTTTTGTACGCGTCGGAGAGGTGTGTGTGAGGGTCATCCCCCTAGAACTAACTAGAGCACCTGTTCTTCACAAAGAGATGGGGAGGTACCCAGAGCAGGCGATGACGACGCATCAACGTTGCCGGGATGAGCTACGCGCGCCTGGCAAGATACCCAAAGAGCATCTCGCGTGTCAAACGAGCTTGTGCTCGATCGCGTAGCGGGTGGCGGCACTGCGCGAGGTGACGCCCAATTTGCTGTAGATTGAGCGGATGTGGCCATTGACGGTGAGCACACTGATGATCAGTTGCTCAGCGATCTGGGCGCTCGTGAGACCTGTTGCCAGCAGACGAAGCACCTCGCTCTCGCGCAGGGTCAGCCCTGCCGGTGTCGCAGCGGGTGTAGGAGCGACCGGAAAGGAACCTGGCGCTGCCTGGGCCGGCTGCGGTGACTGCGGGACCTGTGGAGTGAGGGTCTCATGCGAAGCGAGCGCCTGTGCTGCCGTCAAAGCACGCCCCTGGGCCTTCGCCTCTTCAAAGGCTGGCTCGCCCAGTTGGCTGCGGGCTACGGCCATCATACGATCATAGAACACCGGCGCAATGGCCACACTGCGGGACTCGCGCAGGGGCTCGGCTGTCCCCCAAAGCACGGCTGCCCAGGTATGCAACGCCTGCGCGGCGGCCACACAGCCCAGCCCTTTCAGACCGGATGCAACCAAGCTCATGTGACCGAGCTTCAGGGCGGTGGCGAGACCTTCTTCATACCGCAGGCGGGCCGTCTCATAGTCCCCCTGGAGCGCGGCCAGCCCTGCCAGCAGCAAACGCGACCGCAACGCAAGGTTGTGCTGATCTCCGACCTGGCGAGCCAGCCGATCACTGTCTGTCAGAAACGCCTCCGCCTGGCGCAGCTCCCCTTGCTGGATGGCTAGCCGTCCCAGCATGTTGAAGATCAGGGCGATCGCCGGGATACTGCCGAGCTCTTGATAGATGCTCTGGGCCTCTTCCAGCAGAGGCTGGGCGCGTGCTGCATGGCCCAGACTCAGTTCGGCTTGAGCGAACAGAATCTGGACGGTCGCCATCAGCACCTTCGCACCCGCCGCTCTGCACAGTGCCAGGCCCTCCTCGAACCAGGGAATCGCCTGCTGAGCATCGTGCTGGTACTCCGCTAGGCGGCCCAGGCTCATGAGCGCAGAGACGAGGGTATAGAAATCCCCGAGAGCACGGGCCTCGGTAAGCGCCTCCTCCAGGCATGCCTGTGCTGCGGTATAGTCGCCTCTGCCCAGCATCATGGCCGTTGCGCGGTGGATCATGGCGATGGTCAGAGGCACGCGGTCCCCTTGCACCCGGGCCAGGGCCAGGGCTTCGTCGGCGACCTGCGCTAACCTGTGCGGGTTGCTCTGTGACCACAAGATCACTCCGAGCGTGTTGAGCGCCTTGAGGCGCATGGGGGCCGCGATCGCTCGCGTGTCTGCCAGCAATCGCTCCAGCACGTCGCGCCCTTCGCGCAGATACCCCTGGACGTTCCAGAACAGTCGCAAGGCACCCGCAAGGCGCAGGGCCAGCTCCACCTCCTCCGCTCCCCCAGACATTCCTGCCTGCAGGATAGCTCGCAGGTTGTCCAGGTCCTGTTCGAGCCGAGCGAACCACAGCAGCTGGTCGGGACCCAGCAGGTGCGGCTCGGCTGTCTCGACCAGCTGCAGGTAGTAGCGTGCGTGCGCCCGGTGGGCTGCTTCGAGTTCGCCCAGCTGGTGCAGCTGTTCCAGCCCGAACTCGCGGATGGTCTCCAGCATGACGAGGCGCGGTTCTGCCCCCTCGTGCGCTGTTTGCTGTAGCAGGCTCTTATCGAGCAAAGAGGCAATGCCATCCAACACATGGAACGTCTGGGTGCTGTCCTGCTGGCATACCACCTCGGCAGCCTCGAGGGTGCAGCCGCCAACGAAGATGGAGAGCCAGCGGAAGAGGCGCTGTTCCGGTTCTGTCAGCAAGTCGTAGCTCCACTGCAGCGTGTTGCGCAGCGCCTGCTGGCGCATGGGCAGGTCGCGTGCGCCACCGGTGAGGACATCCAGACGATGGGAAAGGCGATGGAGCAAAGCCTGCGGTGGGAGCAGCTTGCTCCGGGCAGCGGCCAGTTCGAGCGCCAGCGGCAGGCCATCCAGGCGCACGCAGATCTCTGCGATGGTGTGCGCATTAGCCGCGGTCAGCTCAAAGGCAGGCTGGACGGCTTGCGCGCGCAGGACAAAGAGGCGCACCGAGGCCCTCTGCAAGAGGGCTTGTGGCTCTGGCAGCTGCGCGAGATCGGGGAGCGCGAGCGGGGGAACCGGGAACTCCTGCTCTCCCGAGAGGTGGAGGGCGGCTCGGCTGGTGACGAGCATGCTGAGACGAGGACAGGAGGCGAGCAACACAAGGAGCTGGGGTGCCGCCTCGAGCAGGTGCTCGAAGTTGTCCAGCAGCAGCAGCAGGTGCCGGTCGCTCAGCGCAGCCCGCACCTGGTCCTCCAGGGGGAGATCTCCCACATCCCACAGGCTGAGCGCCTGGGCGATCGCTGCCAGGACCCGGGCAGGATCGCTGACCGTGGCGAGCGACACGAAGCTGACTCCATCGGCAAAGTCGTCGAGCAACGCTTGCGCCACCGCCAGCCCCAGGCGCGTTTTGCCCACTCCTCCCGTTCCGACGAGGGTCAGCAGACGCACGTCCGGACGTCGAAGTAGCGCGCAGGCCGCCTCTACCTCTTGCTCACGACCAATGAGCGGAGTAAGTGAGGGAGGCAGATTCTGGATGGCGCGATGCTCTCTGTTCCCTGGAGGTGGCTCCGGAAAGACGATGATGTTGTGCTGCATAGGCTGTCTCTCCTCCCTCATGTCCAGGCGATGGTCTCGACGGCCTGTTGCAAATCGTGCTTGGTGCCTTGAATATACAATTTGGTCGTGTCCAGCGAGTCATGCCCCATGATTTGAGCTAATCGGTGCAGTGGCACGGACTCCGCCATCCGATAACCGAAACGGTGCCGCAAATCGTGCGGACTGACATCAGGGAGCGAGGCCTCGCTGGCATATGTTTTGACGATATAACCCAGGGCACGTTCAGATAGAGCATTTTTCGTTTTGCCAGATGGGAACAGGAAGACAGTATCAGGAGGGAGGCTTGGAAGACCCGGACAGCGCGCCACGAGCCGGGCACAGGCGTCCAGGAGGTGTTCGCAATTGTCGAGCACCAGGAGCGGGTGTTTGGCTGAGGGCGCGGCGCACAGCCGCTCCTCCAGTGGCGGTTCAGCGGTCTCAGGCACGGCCAGCACGGTGGCGAGGGCTTCCCCTACCAGCTCTGGTCGGCGAAGCTCGGCCAGTTCCACCAGCCAGACCCCATCGGCGAAGCGCTCTCGTTCGGCGGTCGCCACCTGGAGCGCCAGGCGGGTCTTGCCAGTGCCCCCCGCTCCTGTCAGCGGGAGCAGGCGGTGTTCAGTCAAGCGCTGCCCAATCTCGCGTAACTCCTGCTCGCGCCCAATGAAGCTCGACACGGGAGCAGGCAAGTTGTGCTTGCCGGTGGAACGTTCAAATGTCATACCCACCTCCATGGGGTGTTGTGCCGAGAACAACGCGTTCTCGATCCTGTTTTCTCACGTTCCCTCTTCATTCCGAAAGTCCCCAAGCGATTTCGCGTTTCACCCAGCGTCGCCCCTGATTAGGAGTAGTGGTTGTGCGTTTCGGGTGCCAGGGAAATTTGACACGCCCCCCTTTCGGTGGAATATCTCTCACTGCCAGACAGGTTGGACACTCAAAGTGTGAAACTCCGGCTTCTTCCACCTTAGCGAGTGACACCAGAATGACTTCGGTAAAAGAACATCCAATGGCTTTGCGCATTGGGGAAACCGTTGTTTCTCCAACAGGATCACGGGCTATCGCACGCTGACCCACACGAGGTGGCGTGGGTTTGGGAGACACTTGTGGCATGGGGAAAGATGCAGAGACGGATGAAGCTCTCTCGTCTGCCTGGAGCGCTGTAGGCGAACCAGGCATGCTTCCAGGCGTCGGTGCTGTCTTCCCGTTTGCCGTCTTTGTAGGCTTTTTCAACAGCGCCTGAAACTGCTTCGCGCTCTCGCTATCGTGGAGCGCCACTTTGTATTCGCCTGCGCGTGCTTCCATCTCCAGGCTGAGTCGTCTGGCCGGATGAGGCATGGTTCGCGTGAGGATCGCCTCTGTCAAGCTGGTCCCTTTTTGAACCAGGGTTGCCGCTATTGCATCAACCAGCCAGTCTTTCAAGACTCCAATAGACCCAACACAACCGGAGGCCCACCACCGCCAGCGCGCGAGATTCGCGTTCAGATCGACATCAAGCGGAACCCGTTCCAGCAAATATTTCAAGGCCGCCACAAAGTCGGTGCGTTCGTCTTTGTTCTCAACGTGATAGCGGGCAAAATGAATATCTCGACCACGACGGGCGAGTTGTCCACTGGTATTGCGAAACCCGAATAAGGCATAGGGACCTGCCAGAACATGTAACGCCTTCGTGCGATTACTTAACGACTTCAACCATTCCAGTTGCTCATCCACACTGTGACTCCCATCTCCTTGCATCAGGCGATGTCCTTCATCGGCGAATACCGCCTTGACACGCGCCCGGATCAGAGCTTGCTCTGCCACCTGGCGCATCTTGAGCCAATCGATGGCGCCCAGTTTGGAGCGGGTCGCTTTGGGTGCGGCCATGATGTGGGCCACACTTCCCAGAAGTTCTTTGACCAGCAGGTGTTCTTTGAGGGCATCGATGATTTGCCAGTAGTAATCGAGCCGAAGGTAGAGTCCCTGATCTGGCGGAATCGGCTCCAAAAGGAGGATGGGAACGACGAAGCGGTCGGCCTCCTCTCTGGCGAATCGGTCAGCCACAACGCTCAAGGCTTTGGACTTCCCAACGCCACCTGGTCCACAGAGCAACACATGTGTCGCATCGGTATGCTCTTCGACCCATAAGGACAGTTGGTCATCAACCTCTTGGAGGTGGGCATGCTTTACGATAACGTCCTTAAAGGCATCCAGTCGTGCTCTGTCCTCGGGTTCGAGCTTTGCCATGTTAGCGATACTCCTCTAACACTGGAAGGGTGGTCAAATCAAGCTCATCGTCCATCTCGCTCTCGGCGTTGCCCAGTTCGAGCCGAGTCGTCTTCGATTGGCCAACAATTGCTTCGCGAATGGACACGCCCTCCAGATCGCGCTGTTGTTGGGAGAGCAGCGCTTCTTCGGTCAGAACCTCTTCCAGAAACGCCGCCAGCCTCGAACTGTCAATGGTCACCCGCTTGCGGTGATGGGCCCGTTGCTGTTCGCGCCATTCAGAGAGGATGAGTTCCCATTCCCGCTCCGAGCGTCCCTGCACTACCAGAAAGGCATCAGCCGTACAGGTCAACCATTGCCCATCCACAAAGGCATAGGCCAGGCCAATGTTGAATGGATCGTACCGCACCTCGACGCGTTGGCCTGCTTCTCTTGAGGAACGCATCAGGGGGTGATAGTAGCGCAACCCATTGACCACTACCCCACGCGCAGCATCGAGCTTCGCGTATTTCGTGCGTGTCGTGGGGCAGGTGAGAATGAGAAATTCTTCTGAATAGGGGATCAGACGATGGGTGCGCATGCCCGCCAGTTGTATGCCCTGAACAAACGCTTCGCGGGGACTCTGCCCTAAAGCCGGATGATCCGTCTGATCATACACGTCGTAGACATATTGGCACAGGCGTGCGGAAAACCGTTCCAGGGTCCAGACCGCCAGACGCCTGGGATCAACCTCTCGCGTCATCTGACGTGGGTGCTGACTCGCCTGGGTATTCCCAGACAATTGGTGCAAGAGTTGTGTTGTGGCCGTCCCGAAGAGTCGCTCAATCACTGAACCCATGCGTGGTTGCGCCGTCGGGCGGTCTTTTTTGGTCACAAAATACCGCGTGAGCAACGTCTCAAAGTAGACGCTCCCGAACTCGGGGCCGCGATCAACAAAGCACTCTTGTGGTAAGCGCTGATGGCGCTGCACGCAGATCCGCAGCGCCATCATTACTGAGCGATAACTGGGAGGATCGTACGTCAGGTAGCAGGCCAGAATACGTCGGCTGTAGGCATCAGTCAGAAAGGTTGCCCAGGGCTTGCCCAACGGTTTGCCGGTGAGCGAGGAAACCAGGACGATATCCAGCTCTGTATGATCCAGGTGGGCAAGGGCAAAGGGGCGGTCTCCGTGGCGAGGAGTCGTCTGGTCGAGCCACGCAAAGGGGGCAGATGCGTAGGCTGCACGCGTACCACGGCGGCGGGCCACCACCTCGTTGGTGGTAAAGCGAGCGCGAACCCGGTAAAACGTTTGCTGGCTCACGGGAGGGAGCCCGAGTTTGAGGCACTGTTCGCGGTACAGCCGATAGACGGCTGCTGCGTTTTTGCGTTGAGGGGCAGCGTAGTGGGTTTGCAATACTGCTTCCAGCAGTTGTAAGGAGGCGGGTTCGATGCGCTGGTTTCGGTTTCCTCGCGCAGCAACGCGATCAAGCAATCCCAGATAGCCACATCCATACTGGTCAACGGCCTGCTGGTACGCTTTCCACCAGCGTTGGACAGAACGTCTTGGGGCAGTAGTTGGTTCCCCGCGTGCGTAAGCCAGCATATGAATCATGCGCTGGTTGGCCGCCTGCTGTGCTTTAGAACCTGCCTGGGTGAGAAGCTCTCGCACCTCTGGAGTCATGGGTGAGGGGGATGCTGCCCCTACCGCCCAGAGAGAGCCTTCCTGCTTCAGGTGTTCGAACTCGGCCTGCGATATGGCGAGGAGTTCGCCAACTTCTGGGCGCAAATGGACCAACTCTCCCCACCCTTCGATCCGCCAGAGCCGTCCATCCCAGGCGACAGGTGCATCGGGTAAGGGAGTCGAAAGACGAGCAAGCTCCCCCTGATGAACCTTCGGAACCTGCCTTTCCTCTGCATAAAGGGTGACCTGCTCATGACGCATGAGCAGGGTCGCGGAAAGGTCCGTGAAAACACGGCAGGTGGAAAGTAATATCCAGATGACATCGACGGCCAAACTGGGATAGAGCACAAGCAACTCGTTGAGAGAAATGCCAGGATGGGCCTGGATATGAGTCAGCGCCAATGCTTCTTGCTCCGGCTGTGGAGGAACCTCGTGTGCCCAGAAGTCCTGCAAAAACTTCAGATTTTGAATCTCTAGGGGATGGAACTCTGAGGAAGAACGCAATCGATAGGTCAACCCCAATTGCTCTGCATAGGTCTCTCCCGGAGGACAGTGCCACTGTCCAGTTCCTGCTTGCTGATAGCGAGCAGGCTTCTCAGCGGCCAGGACATCGAGTGAGGAGGCCTGCTTCCACTCCTCCCAACCCGCCGACTCGCGGCGTAACACAAAGAAATCTGGGGTGTGCCATTGGGTGGTTCGATAGCCCGATTTTGCGCGGTAGCTGAGCGGGATACGGGAGGATTGGTCGTAATATTCTAGGACATCTTCATCTCGTTCCATTCCGTAAATCGCCCAGAACTCCACACGGTCGCTTTCAAACTGGATGGAGACCTCCATTTTGGGACTCGGGTAGCGTCCGGTAATGTTACCAGCGCGCCCACTCACCCGGCGAACTGGAGGCGACGAGCGAATAGACGCGATGAGCGCCTCGGTTTCGGTACTCAACTGAAGGCGCTGGCTCCAGATATGAAATGCTTCGGGCGTCATTTTCATAACCGTCTTCCCTTGAGTCGTACTGGAATCGCGTGTCTTTTTCTCTCTCAAGAGCAAGTATACCTGAGATTCACCAGAAATGCGACTATTTTCAGGCATTTCTTGGCGCATTCTCCACATATCCTGGCGAAAGAATCAAGGGGCTTGATGAAAAAGAGAAGGGAAAAAGGAAAAAAGGTTCTTTCTGATGCAGCGCCAGATTACGTGAGAAAGCTCATCCTCTAAACGAGCCTGGGAGCGTGGCAAGTTAAATGAGAAACCAGCGCAGGATTACCGATAAATGACACGAAAGTACAAAAGTTGGGCATAACCTGGCCGAAAGTGCAAATTTTGCCTACCGGATTTTATCCGCTTCTCAAGCGGCTTTAGCGTTTGGCTGCTCATCATTTGCTTTGGCCGATTCGCTGATTTGAGCGTGAAAATCGATTGGACGAATCGAGCGATTGGGCAATTGACGACCGCGACGGCCAAGTTATTCCGTGAGTAACAATGTGGCCTCCGATGCCGCTATGAAAACCTTTACGCATGTGTATGTTCAGCGCGTTGATCCGACGACCGTGGAACGCATGCGCATTCCTATCACTGCAGAGCAGACACAAACGTTCATGGAAAGGGGAACGCTTGACGCACTCCAATCACAGACAGAATCTACTGAAACAGCACAAGATACGGTTGATGACCCTTTTATTTTTCCGCAGGCGAGCCAGCGCCTCACCATTGTTGCAGCAGCCAGAGGCATGTATGCAACGTTCCATGAGTATCCTCACCTGGAACACGATCAAGACGTGCTACAAGAACGAGCACAGCAGCTCATCGAGAATCATCTGCGTCTCTGGCCTGAAATTACCAACGATGTGCCAGCGTATAGACGCCTCTTCACCCCGGCTTTTTTGTTCGGCTATCGGCTTGGTAACGCCATGTTGCAAGAGGTGAACGCTGAAGAACGTGAGACGATGGTACAGGGCGTGCGCTCGATGGACAATCCCGCCGCGCTCATCTTTTTGGATCAGATCATCCGAGCCCGCATGCAGGAAATGGGTGTCAAAACGCTCTATGAACTGCTCTGAAATATCCACTGGAAGTCAACCCAACCGACAATGACCTCCGGAACTGAATGCGCGAGGCTTGGAGCCTATCTAGAGGTAAGACTAGGATCACTGTAAAAATCTATCACAGCGCACTTTTGTTCTAATTTCTCAAAAAGAACTCCTGCCTTCTACGTAGAATGACGTGAATGCGAAGCACCAGTACGCTGAGGCAGACAATCCTCTCCATGTGCGGATGGGGAGAAAGACACATGGCGGGGGAAGACCTGGGAGAGGGTCAGCCAGACACTGACAACCACATCTTCAGATCAGGTGATGCTCAATGGCGTAGCGAGTGGCCGCATTATGAGAGGAGACCTGGATTTCGCCACAGATCAAGGTCAGGTGGGTGTTGACGGTGCACAGACTGATGATGAGATGCTCAGCAATTTGTGCGTCGGTCCATCCTTGCGAAAGCCTCCGCAATACCTCTACTTCACGAGGGGTCAGGTCATCAGGATAGGCGGGGAGGGGAGTCGCTGGAGGGGTCAATGATAATCCTGCTGATGTTGATACGGGGGCCCTCGTTGATCACTGTGCCGCCAGAGCTTGTTCCGCCGTCATGCTGCGGCCCTCGGCCATGGCTTCGGCAAAGGCCTTTTCCCCCAGTTGCACTCGGACGGCGGCTACCGCCTGTTCATAGATGGGACGACCGACGGGCGGCAAGGGCGTCCCCAGAGCTTCACGCAACTCTTCAGCCGTTCCCAAGAGCCGCGCCGCCCAGGTGAACTCCCCCTGTGCCGCGACCACATCCGCCAATCCTTCCAGGCACGAAGGGATCAGCCCCTTGGAGTCCCCGCCTCTCGCTGCTATTGCTAGACTCTCCTCATAGAGGACGCGTGCTGCCCCATTGTCACCCTGCTGAACCTCCACCCGAGCTCTATAGAAGAGCGAGTCGGCAATGTGTTCCCTATTTCCTATCTCTCTGTTGATCACCAAACTCTTCTCCAAAAGTCGGCGTGCCGTGGCAATGTCACCCTGACTGAGAGCGAGCTTCCCAGAGAGAGAGAAGCAGCTCCCACTCGCTTCTTTGTCGCCCACCTCCTCAGAGAGGGCGAGACTTTCCTCCAGCAGAGCACGTATGGTCGAAGGAGACCCCTGGAAATCAAAGAGCGCCGATGCCAACGCCCAGAGCGCATGGGCCATACCCGCCTTGTTCCCTACCTCCCTGTGCAATGCCAGGCTCTCCTCAAGCAGGGCACGCGCTTCTGCAAACTCGCCTTGAGCAAGGGCCAGCAACCCCATGTTGTGGAGTGACCAGGCGGCGCCCTCCTTGTCGCCCACCTTCCTAAAGAGCGCCAGGGCCTCCTCGTTGAGCATGCGTGCCGCGAGAAGCGTGCCACTTCTCCCGGCTACCCCCGCCAACAGACGGAGAGCAAGTGCGCTGCCTTGGGTGTCTCCAAGTTCCTGGTAGAGCGCCCGACTCTTCTGGGCGTGCGCCTCTGTCCGATCATTGTCGCTTTGGTGGTTGGCCAGGTTGGCGGCAGTGACGAACGCCTTTACCTGCACAGATGCAGGCACTCCTTTGCTTTCCACCAGCGCCCGCTCCAGAAAGTTCCTCCCCTCACTCAAGTGCCCATGCACAATCCAGAACTGCCGTAGCGCTCCACCCAGTCGTAAGGCCATTTCTCTGCGGTGTCCGTCTTCATCTGGCACAAGCCCCCACTGCAGCGCGGCTCGCAGGTTGTCATGCTCCCGCTCTAACCGCTCCAACCATATCGCTTGCCGTGGACCTGCCAGTTCCGGCTCAGCCTCCTCCGAAAGCCGCACATAATACCAAGCATGAGCCTGTCGAGTGATTTCCATCTCCCCACTCGCCGCGAGAACCTCCAACCCATACTTGCGGATCGTCATCAACATCAGGAGGCGTGGCTCCTCGCCTTCCTGCTCGGTTTGTTGCAACAAGCTCTTGTCGAGAAGCGAGGCAACGGTATCCAAGGCTGGCTCCACTTGATCGCCAAGCGTGCTGCACATCGCCTCGATGGCTGAAAGCCGGCAACCACCGGCAAAGACCGAGAGCCTCCTGAAAAGCCGCTGCTCGTCGGCATCGA
>Ga0137387_10000961_pt1 | contig 13555 bp, 13 predicted proteins | sample SagtaG_3_FD_104909 | JGI IMG/M metagenome (GOLD analysis project Ga0137387, IMG submission 104909) | Vadose zone soil microbial communities from Angelo Coast Range Reserve, California, USA - Sage2_R_115_16 metaG | ecosystem: Environmental > Terrestrial > Soil > Vadose zone > Saprolite | place...
CGTCGCCTGGGTCTGCTCGTCGAGCCCAGCGAATGCCCGGGCCCACTTTTTTGTGCAGCCGAACACAATGGCGAACGGAAGGTACTGGGAGAATAGGTTCGCCCGCTCGGCGAAACGCGCCTCATCGGTCTCGGCCGTCTCGATGTAGGTCCGGAATCCCTTCACGCGTCGGACCAGGCCCGTTCCCTTGGCGGTGCGCCGCGGCATCCGGCTCGAGCCCCAGATCAACAGCAGCCCGGCCACCACCGCCGCGGCCGGCACGAGCCCGAGATGGGTCGTCCGGGCGGCCAGCCATACCAACCCCACCCCAGCGAAGAACAGCACCCACCCCCGTCCGGTCCACCGCTGCCGCACCCTGTCCGGGCGGCTGGTGAACCATTTCCGATCCACGGCGTCCTGGTAGAGGGCGCTCTGCACGCGCTGCAGCCGCCTGACGAAGTGCCGCTGCAGATCGGAAAGCTCCACCGCCTCGGCGTGTTCGAAGAGCCCGTCGAAGAGGATCCGCTCGTAGTCGAGGAGGCCCTCGCCCTCTTTCAGCTTGACCAGCTTCCAATCCGGCTTGCCGAAGAGGTGCTCCTTCGGGCTCTCCTCGATGCGCAGGTAGCCGCGCACAGAGCGGTAGATGATGGTCGCCGTCACGTCGAGCGGGTTTGCGACCTCGTCGATGAGCGTGCCGACCTGTCCCGGGCGCAGGTCATCAGGAGGGGCGAACTCCACGGGGTTGGTCTCTCGCTTGAACACTGGGACCGGCTCCTCGCCGGCGCTCGAGGTCCCGTACGCGACGTCAACGGGCGATCCGATGGCCTGCCGGTCCCGCCCGTTCAGCCAGAGCAGCCGCCCGAAGAACGCCATGAACAGGATCAGCAGCCCACCGAACAGACCGACCGAGAGGGGGGTCATGGCGAAGGCCCGCTGGAAGCTCCAGCGCTCACGCAGGATCGGATGAGGCGCAGGCACCGCTCCGGTGGGAAACCCCACGACGACGGTGAGGCCTTGATATGAGCCCAGCGAGGACTGGGAGAACGTGGCGGTGCGCCCCTGAGCAACGTCGTTGGAGCACGGAAGGCTGGAGCCCTGGGCCCCGGCGAAGCAGGCCACGCGTTGGATGTCCGCCGGCACGGTGACACGCGCTGTGGCCTGAGCGATGGGGACGAACCACTCGGTCCCCATGGCGTTCCAGTACAGCTCGTCGTGATCGGCGAAACCGTTCAAAGCCCCCTGTACCCGATAGTTGATCGTGTAGGTGTGCACCCCTGTGACGGTCTTGTTGGCGTCGCCGATCTTGATCTGCAGGTCGTTCCCGCTCGTCTGGACCTTGTACCCGGTCGGAGTTCCCGGCGAGCCCATCACCGAAAGGACCCTCAGCGGATAGATCCGATCGTTCCGGCTGTCGAAGGTGACCCTGACCGGGATGACCCGGACGATCCCGTGGTGCGGATCGGACCCGAAGTCGTAGGCGATGCGCTCGAGCACCTCAAGGGAGCCGTCCGGTTGGATCGTGAGGTCGACGTCGTAGGTGCGGATCTGCTCGGAGGCGGATTGCGCCCGCGCCGCCCACGGCAAGGCGATCGGCGCGGCCAGGGCCAAGCAGATCAGCAGCACGCGCCTCAGGCATTTGGAGTGCGCGAAGCGATTCATCGGCGACGAGCATTTACCATCATCCGGCGGCCCGGGCAAGGTCATCAGGAAGGTGGGATGGCCTGGTCGAAGGAGAAGACGACGTCGGGATCGTACGTCGCCTTGACCTGCACGAGCCTGTCGAAGTTCGACCCGTAGTACGCGTGCTGCCAGTCGGAGAGCTCCTGGTCGATGTAATTCTGGTAGGCGAAGCCGCTGGCGTATGGTCGCATGTCAGCATAGAGGCCGTCCAACCACTTCGTGTTCGCCGCCACGGTCGCGGCCGACGCGCTCTCCGGCCAGGTCGCGTTGTACTGGGCGAGGAAGAGCGCGTCCCGGTGTACGAATGCCGTCGCTTCTGCCGGAACCCGGTTGATCGCCCCCCCGAAAGCATCGAGAGCGACGCCGGCGATGGTGGTCATGCGGGGGTCGGCCTGACGCCCCTCGATCGCATGCATGATTGTCTGGATGCCGGACGCGCGGATCGACGTGGTGAAGAAGTCCGATCGCGCCGCCGAGGCTTCTCTGGCCAGTTGCCCCTTCCGGTCCTGGGTGGGCAGGTGGCATTCCGCCACCGTCATCCCTGAACACCCGGCCTCGACCATCATCGCCTCGAGATACGCGTGTGTCGTCACCACGCGACTGGTCGGCGCGCTACCCACCACAGACTGCAACTGCTGAAGGAGGGGAGCGAGGCCGGCTGATGACCCGACGTACGCGCCGCCCACGGAGACCGTGGGGAAGGATCCACCGGACTTGTCGGTGGTTGAGAGCAGGTGGCAGTTTGACCAGAGTTCATCGGGCGCGTGTGGAGCCCAGGACTGCCATCCGGCAACGACGTCGTGCCCGGCCGACCAAGGCCAGTGAAGGAAGAACAGCGTGAGCGAGGTGATACGGTGCGTACGAAACGTGAACGACGTTGCGATGCCGAAGTTGCCTCCTCCTCCCCCACGGCTCGCCCAGAAGAGATCCGCGTGCTCGCCCTCGCCGCAGGTGAGCACGTCACCGGCGGCCGTCACGATCTGGAGCGACGTCAGGTTGTCCGACGTCAGCCCGAACTTGCGTCCAATGATCCCCTGTCCTCCACCCAGCGTGAGCCCGCTGATCCCCACGGTCGGACAGGACCCCGCGGGGACGGCAACTCCGTGTTGGGCGAGCCCCGCATACACGTCGATGAGCCGGGCGCCGGCCCCGATCACTGCGCCGTCACCTGAGGTGACGACCCCGGACAGCCGGCTCACGTCGCATACCAGGCCTGCGCCGGTCGAATACCCTGCGTAGCTGTGCCCGCCGGCGCGAGGTGAGATGGACAGTCCGTGATCCCGGACGAAGGCGATCGAGCGCTGGACGTCGGCGACCGACCCGCAGAAGGCGATGCCCGCGGGCTTCACGCCGTCGAACCTGGGGTTGAACAGCTGCCGAGCGACCCGATACCCGGAGGCGCCGGGGCGGACGAGCGTCCCCTCCAAGCTCTGTCCGAACGCCGTCCAATCGGCATCGGTGGGCGGGCGTGGTCCGCCGATAGGCGAGGGCGATCCGGTCGGCGTGGGCGTGAGGCGTGCGCTCGGCGCCCCGGACCGGCAGCCCGGCATCGCCGCGAGGGCGGCGGCGCCTCCCGAGGTCAGCAGGACCCGTCCCCCGAGCCTCAGGAACTCGCGCCGGTCCATCGTTCAAAGGATAGGAGGAGTCGGTATGCCAGCTGGGACAATCGGGCGGAATGGGCTCTTCGTCCCGCCCAGCGGTTCGAGCTTCCCGGCTCGGCGTCCTGGCAGTCCTCGCGTCGGTGACCGGATGGTCTTTCGCGAACGTCATCGTCAAGATCACTCACGCCCCGGCTGTCACGTTCGCCTTCTGGCGTCTCTGGGTGGGAGCGGGTGTGATGCTCCTTGTCCTGCTGGGGACCGGCCGGCGCGTCACCCTCTCGATGATGAAGGCCTCTGCCCCCGGCGGCGTGCTGTTCGGGCTGAACATCCTCATGTTTTTCTCCGCGATCAGGGCGACCAGCATCGCGGACGTGCAGGTCATCCAAGCGCTGCAACCCACCCTCATCCTCCTGGTGGCGAGCCCGCTATTCAGCGAGCGGATCACTCGCCACCAGGTTCAATGGACCGCCGTCTCGGTTGGCGGCGTGGTGCTGGTGACGATCGGCTCGAGCGGGTCGCCCGTGTGGAGCCTGCGCGGCGACGTCTTCGCCGTGGGTTCGCTCCTCGTCTGGACCGCGTACTTCCTGGTGTCGAAGCGCGTCCGCCGCGACGTGCCGGCGATCGAGTACATGACCACGGTGACCGTGGTCGCGGCGCTGGTGACGACGCCGATCGCACTCTTGTCGCGCCAACCGATGGCGAGCTTGCGCTGGCAGGACTGGGCCTGGCTGGGACTTTTCGTCGTGGCCGCCCAGGGCGGACACCTCATGCTCGCGTGGGCGCACGCTCAGGTCGACGTGACGATCTCCTCGCTGCTGATCCTTGGTCAGCCGATCATCTCGAGCGGGGCAGCGCTGGTGGTGCTGGGAGAGGCGCTCACGCCGCTCGAGATCGCCGGCGGGCTGGTGGTGGTGGCGAGCGTCGCGGCGATCGTCAGCCGCGCAACTCGAGCGGGTGGCGGGGAGGAGACCGCCACGCCTGAGACGCTCCCCGCCTGAGCGCCGCCACTCCGCGGCGCACCTTGACCTGGCCATCGGGAAGGAGCATCACCTGGTCCATACCGAGGTGGCCGTGGACGATCCCACGTTCGTGGGGTCAGCTCGCCGGTTCCGCGTAGACCACGACGTTGTCCTCGTAGTGATGGATTGCCCAGTCGAACGCTCCGCCGCACGTAATGAGCGTGAGGACGGGAATGCCCGATCGCGCGAATACAGCGCCGGGAAGGTCCGCCTTCGAGTAGAAGCGACGGCCGATCACCCGAAACGACGCCTGCCTGCCGTCCCAGAATCGCACGGTCACGATCGAGCCCGGATTCAGCTCCCGAAGCCGGAAGAACACGCCCGGTCCCTGCGCCGCGGAATCGACATGTCCCACGATGACGGCTGATCCCGGCTCGCCGGGGGAGGGGCCGAACTCGTACCATCCGGCCGCCCGGACGTCGGGGGGGATCACCATGTCACCCGACCGGTGTCGTCCCCACTGGGGCGATGTCCGCGCGCACGCCGATCGACCGGATCACCAGCTGGACGGGGCGCATTGGAAGCTCGCTCGCTTGGTCGGCGAGCCGGGCGGACCGAACCTGGATGTTCGGGATGGTGGGGCCCGTGAAACCCTCCAGGATGGTCCGCCCGGGATCGGCGCGAGCGGGCACCACGCCGACATCTGGCCTGGGCCGATGGCCCAGCCACCAGAGCGGCGCAGCTACGCACACGGCCATGCTCAATCCGAGCGCCAGGCTCGGCGCGGGTCGTCGTCCTCTCACGCTCGGAGCGCACGCACGGACCCGGCAACGCCGAGCGCCGCGCAGATCATGGTCGCGATGACCCAGGCGGGAACCCCGCCCGATCGCGCCGCGAGGCCGCCGCTCCCGGTGGCCACGTCGGCCGGGCTGGTGGCCAGGTTGGTGACGTCCTGGACCATGAAGTCCAGGGTGTGGGCGGCGGACGAGCCCACCACGTAGACGACGGTTGTCTGGCCCTCGCGAAGCACGAGCGAGGTGGCTCCGATCAAGGACGAGCTCTGGCCCGTGGCCACCGCATCCAGCGAGAACGAGCCTGGGGCGCGCGTGATCGTCGTGTCCGCTCCGGGCGTCACGTTCGTGAATACGGCAGTCTCGTCGAGGCGCATGTCGAAGGTTTGAACCTCGGCCACGTCTCGAAGCTCCAGGCGAGCCCGCCCGGCAGCGATCTTGGACATGTCGTTGTCGAACAGGGAGATCATGGGCGAACCGCTTCCGTCCAGTGCGGGACGACCGAGTAGTTCTTCCCAGCGAGCAGATCGGCAGAGGCCTCGGCGACGGGGGTGTCGGTCGGAGGCGCACCCACGTTCCTGATTGCCAGGTTGTAGTGGCCGGCCGTGAACGAGAGCGGGCTCGTCGAACTTTCGGCCTTGAACCCGTCCAGGGTCAGCTTGCCGTTGACGTAGACGTCATAGGCTGAGGGAGGAAGGCCGTGGAGCACGGTCACCGTGCACGTGGCCGGGGCGGCGTGGGCGGTCGCCGTAGTCGCGATCAGGAGCGGAAGAGCGAGGATCGACGCACGAACTCGAAGCTGGGACCGCCGATGCGACCTCGGGCCGGCGGTCGTGCGGTAGGAGCTGGACACGTCCATGGGCGCCTCCTTGACACGGGACCAGTTCCGTTCGATTCGCACTCCCCCCCGGCTGGGATTACCGGATGGGGCTTCCCGGAGGAAAAAGAGTGACAAGATCTGGGGCCCATGGCACCCGTGAAGCGCACCGCCCTGGTCACCGGAGGAAACCGGGGTATCGGGTTCGAGGCCTGCCACGAGCTTGCCAAGGCGGGCTTGCAGGTGGTGCTGACGGCGCGGGATCCGGAGAGGGGCCGCGAGGCGGCCGACCGGCTGGTCGGCGAGGGGCTCGAAGTCGTTCTCGAGCACATGGACGTGGCGTCTGAGGAGAGCGTCGCGCAGTGCGCCGCGAGACTGGAGGCCGCCCGCATCGACGTCGACGTGCTGATCAACAACGCGGCGATCTATCCAACGAGCAGCTTCTTCGGAACGAGCGAGCGCACGATGCTCGAAACTGTCCAGGTCAACCTCCTGGGGCCATTTCGAACGTGTCGTGCGTTCGTGCCGCGAATGGTCCGCCGGGGATACGGCCGGGTGGTGAACGTCTCCTCCGACATCGGCTCGATCAATGCCGGCGTGCCGGGGCCAGCCGCCTATGGGATCACCAAAGCGGCTCTGCATGCGCTGACCCGTCGCCTGGCACGGGAGGTTCCGAGCGATGTGAAGGTCAACGCCATGAGCCCCGGATGGGTACGCACGGACATGGGTGGCCACGCCGCTCCCCGCTCGGTGGAGCAGGCGTGCGACACACTCGTATGGCTGGCTACACTCCCGGCTGACGGCCCGACCGACGGATTCTTCCGCGACCGCCGCCCGATCCCGTGGTAGCCGATACCCGCCCACACCTGAGACCATGTCTGGGAGACCACGTGACGGTTGGGGAGGCGAGATGACGCACGAGAAGGCGACGTTCGGGGCCGGCTGCTTCTGGGGCGTGGAGTACGTGTTCCGGCGAGTGCCCGGCGTGGTGGACGTACAGGTCGGATACACGGGGGGGATCACCGACAGCCCGACCTACCGAGATGTCTGTTCGCACACCACCGGCCACGCCGAGGTGGCCCAGGTGACCTATGATCCCGAGCGCGTCTCGTTCGACCAGCTCCTCGAGGTTTTCTGGGCGATGCACGACCCGACGCAGGTGAACCGGCAGGGCCCGGACGTCGGCGACCAGTACCGGAGCGCCATCTTCACCCACTCGCCAGGTCAGCAGGCCGCCGCGGAGGCCTCGCGTGAGCGGGCGCAGGGGAGGTTTTCACACCGCATAGCCACCGAGATCCGGCCGCTCACCACCTTCTACCCCGCTGAGGACTACCACCAGGAGTACTACGAGAAGAACGGGCACGAACCCTACTGCCACGTCGTGCCCACCCGGACGCTGGAAGACCTTGGGTTGATCGCCGCCGGGCGCTGAGCCGGCGAATCAGACCCGCACGTTACAGTGGGCCGATGGTGGGCCGGGCGATCGCGGCGGCGGTCACGCCGCTTCGGGACGATGGTGCGGCGCTGGACGAGAGCGCCTTCGATCCCTTGACCCGCTTCCTCGCCGCTGCCGGGCTCGACGGCATGCTCGCGCTCGGAACCACGGGTGAGGGCGTCTTGCTCTCTCCCACCGAGCGAGAGCGAGCCGCGTCGCTGTTCGTCTCGGCACGGCAACCGGGGTTTAAGGTCCTCGTCCACTGCGGGGCCCAGAGCACCCGGGACACCGTACGCCTGGCCGCTCACGCGGCCGAGATCGAAGCCGACGGCATCGCGGTGATCGCCCCGCCGTACTTCCCGCTGGATCAGGACTCGATGCTCGCGCACTTCATCGCCGCGGCGAACGCCTGCCGTCCGCTTCCCTTCTATGTGTACGAGTTCGCCGCGCGCAGCGGCTACGCGGTCCCCCCCGCGATGATCGAACGCCTCCGCGATTCGGTGTCGAACCTGCGCGGTCTGAAGGTCTCCGATGCTCCGTTCGAGGCCGTGCGGCCGTACCTGCTCGACGGACTCGAGGTCCTCGTCGGCTTCGAACCACTCACGCTCGAGGCGATGGCCCACGGCGCGGCGGGCACCGTCTCGGGCCTGGCAACAGCGTTCCCCGAGCTGATCGTGGCGCTGGTTCGCGAACGAACCCCAGCCCGGCAGGAGGAGGTGGTCCGGCTTCGGGCCGACCTGCAGTCGGTACCGTTCCACGCGACGATGAAGGCGGTTCTTCGAGCCCGCGGCATCCCCGTCAACGAGGACGTTCGCTCCCCCCTTCGTGGGCTCTCCGCCGAGGAACGCCAACGGGTCCTGCGCCTACTTCCCTGATCGACCAAGACCGTATGTGTCCCCCGGAGGGGCTAGGTGTAGTCCTCGCGGCGGACCAGGGCCCGGACCTCATCGCCACGAAGGAACCGCGCGATATTCTCCGCTGCCAGCCCCGCGGCGTGCTCGATGTTCGTACAGCGCCGCCTCCTGGAGGATGCCCGCCCGGGCCACGTTGATCAGGATGGCGTCGGGTTTCATGAGCCCGAGCTCTTCGCGGCCGAGCAGACCATCGGTGGCCTTGTTCAGCGGCAGGGCGATGACCACGATGTCGGACGCGCCGAGCACGGCGTCGAGGTCGCCCAGCGTCCCGACGAACTCCACCTCATCCTGCGTCGTGCCGCTCGTGTTGACGGCCTGGATCCGCACGCCGAGCGGGCGGAAGCGCCGGGCGACGGCCTTGCCGATGGCCCCGAACCCCAGGATGCCGCAGACGAGTCCTTCGATCCGCCGCGTCGGCGGGCGCTGACGGAACTCGCCCCGAGCCAGCTCTGCGTGTTTCTGCGGCAGCCGCTTCGCGAGGCTGAGCGCCATGGCCAGGACGTGCTCGGCCATGGGCTCGGCGTAGGCCCCGACATTGCTGGCGATCACCACCGAGTGTGGGATGTCGGAGTAGGGAAGGTGGTTGGCGCCGGCGGACATGAGTTGCATGAACCGCACGCCGGCCAACTCGGCCAGCCCTTCTGCCCCGAGCTCCCGCTGGGGATTCCAGGACAGAAGTGCAGCTGCCGATCGAAGGGTCGCCGCTCGACGCTCGGCCCCGACGTCGGAGAGGAACGCGAGCGAGGCCGCGCCTTTGAGCGCGTCAGCAACCGCCCCCCGCACCTCGGGCTCAGCGTCGAACGTGACGGCCACAACAGGAAGCAGGTCGGTCATGCCAGGAACGTACTACAGGGGGACTTGAGCGTCCCACGCTCAACTTTGGGCCCCGGCCGGGAATACGAGCGCACCTCAGGGCCGTTTCCCCACTTGGAACCGTTCGAACGGAGACGAGATGCCTGAGCAGCTGGATACCAACATCCTTCCTCTTCTTCCCCTCAGTACCGGGGTGGTCCTCCCCGGCATGGTGGTCACCCTCACGCTCGAGTCACCGGAGGCAAAGACGTCGGTGGAGGCCGCCCGGAGTGCGGACGACTCCCTCCTCCTGGTCCCTCGCCAGGACGGCCGCTACGCTCGGGTCGGCACCGTTGCCAAGATCGAGGAGGTCGGCCGGACTCCTTCGGGCCTGGAGGCCCTCGTCATCCGCGGTTTGCACCGGGCCACGATCGGCTCGGGCATCGCCGGGACCGGCGACGCCACCTGGGTCCAGGTCGAGCCCAACATCGACCCTCCCGCCGACGAACTCAACCCGCGGGTTCATGAGCTCGCTCGCGAATACCGCGCCACTATCGAGAACATCCTCGATGCTCGGGGCATCTCACAGCTCACCGAGTTCCTGCGCGGACTCGACGAGCCCGGCGCCCTGGCCGACACGGCCGGGTACTCGCCCGACCTCTCCTTCGACCAGAAGATCGAGATCCTGGAGACCCTGGACGTCGAGCGCCGGTTGGAGAAGGTTGTGCGCTGGGCGAAGGACACGCTCGCCGAGATCTCCCTCAAGGACAAGATCCGCGGCGAGGTTGCCGAGGGCCTCCAGAAGAATCAGCGCGAGTACATCCTTCGCCAGCAGATGGAAGCGATCAGGAAGGAGCTCGGCGAGTCCGACGAGGCCACGAACATCGTCGAGGAGTACCGGAAGAAGATCTTCGAGGCGAACATGCCGGATGGCACGCGCGCCGAGGCCGAACGAGAGCTTGGCCGTCTGGAGCGCACGTCCGAGCAGTCGCCCGAGTACGGTTGGATCCGGACCTTCCTCGACTGGATGGTCGAGATTCCGTGGGACGTGCGCACGGAGGACAACCTCGACTTGGTCTCCGCGCGGGCGATCCTGGACGAGGACCATACGGGCCTCGAGGACGTGAAGGACCGGATCATCGAATACCTCGCCGTGCGCAAGCTTCGGCAGGAGCGAGGGCTCGCCGCGGCGAACAGCGGGCGCGGGTCGGGCGCCATCCTCACGCTGGTGGGGCCGCCGGGCGTCGGCAAGACGTCGCTCGGCGAGTCGGTTGCCCGGGCGCTGGGCAGGAAGTTCGTCCGAGTCTCGTTGGGCGGGATCCACGACGAGGCAGAAATCCGTGGCCACCGCCGGACCTACGTCGGGGCGCTGCCCGGCCGGATCGTCCGCGGATTAAAGGAAGCCGGCACGAAGAACCCCGTGTTCATGCTCGACGAGATCGACAAGGTCGGCGCCGACTGGCGTGGCGACCCGTCATCCGCGCTGCTCGAGGTCCTCGATCCTGCCCAGAACCACACCTTCCGCGACCACTACCTGGAGGTCGACCTGGATCTCTCCGAAGTGCTGTTCATCGCCACCGGCAATGTCGCCGAGACGATTCCAGGACCGTTGCTTGACCGGATGGAGGTCATCCGACTCGACGGTTACACGGAGGACGAGAAGATCGGTATCGCCCGTGACCACCTGATGCGCCGGCAGCTCGAGCGCAACGGGCTGCAGCCCGAGGAGGTCTCGGTGAGCGAGGAGGCGCTTCGAACCGTGGTGAACGACTACACGCGCGAGGCGGGGGTTCGGAATCTCGAGCGCGAGTTGGGGAAGGTGCTCCGCAAGGTCGCCACGAAGATCGCCGCCGGCGCAGAGAAGGACGGGAAGCCTCCCATCACCGTGGACGTCGTCGACATCCGCGAGTATCTGGGCCGGCCGAAGTTCTTCTTCGAGGCGGCCGATCGGACCGCCGTCCCGGGCGTGGCCACCGGACTCGCCGTCACCGGCACCGGCGGGGACGTTCTGTTCATCGAAGCGACCCGCATGGACTCAGCTGAAGCTGGCGGGGACGGGCTCACGTTGACCGGCCAACTTGGTGACGTCATGAAGGAGTCGGCGCAGATCGCGTTGTCCTACGTGCGGTCTCATTCGGGCGCGCTCGGCATCCCGAACGAGCGCCTCGGCGGCCGCTTCCACGTCCACGTCCCCGCGGGCGCGGTGCCCAAGGACGGGCCTTCGGCGGGAGTGACCATGACCACCGCGCTCGCCTCCTTGCTCACGGGCCGCACTGTCAAGCCCACCGTGGGCATGACGGGCGAGGTCACCCTCCAGGGCCGGGTCCTCCCGATCGGCGGCGTGAAACAGAAGGTCCTTGCCGCCCACCGGGCCGGGCTGAAGGAGGTCATCCTCCCGATTCGCAACGAGGGCGACCTGGACGACGTGCCCGAGCAGGTTCGAAAGGACATCGCCTTTCATCCGGTCGACACGATCGACCAGGTGCTCGCCATCGCCCTTGAGCCCGTTACCGGCGACCGGTCGGTCGAGGCCCCCACCGCGGCGTAGTCCGAGTACTCCCCTCGCGCATTTCCCCAGTCCAGGGCCACGCCTTTGGGGCGGCGGGCAACTTGGCCGCGTGCTTACTTCCAGGCCCAGTCCGTCGGCAGCGACCACCTCAGGAGGAAGTGCTGCCCGAGCCACAACCACAGCGTGAGCACGACGATCCAGGCGATGCGGCCCCGCACCTCGAAGTTCCAGACCACGTGCGAGAGCGACCTCGTGGAGTCTGGTTGACTACCGACCCAGGAGCTCGCCGGCCGCGTCTGAGAACACTCGCGTGTGCTGATCAACATCTTCGACGCTCGTGGCCGGAGACATGAGGGCCATGTTGTGGAACGGGGTGAGCAGGAACCCTCGGTTCAACGCGTACAAGTGCATGAAGGCGTCGAGCTCGGGGTCGGCCCGCGCCGCGGCTTCGGCCCCGGTACGGGGGCGGTTCGGCTGGAAGAGGTATTCGGCCCGACAGCCGAGCCGCGTGATGTGCCATGGCAAGTCGCGCTCCGCGATCACGGCTTCTACACCTTCGACGAACCGCTCGGCCAATGCGATCATCCGCTCGAAGGCGTCGTCGGTGAGCACGTACTCCAAGGTCGCCCGCATCGCCGCAAGCGACAGCGCGTTGGCAGCGAGCGTACCCCCGATCCCGCCCGTATCAGCTTCCTTCTCACTCGTGATCGGACCGAGCAACTCCGCGACGTCCCCGGTGAACCCGTACGCAGCGGCCGGCACGCCGCTCGCGATCGGCTTCCCGATGGTCAGGAAGTCGGGCTCCAGTCCGTGGGCGCGAGTGTACCCGCCGGGTCCCGCGCAGATCGTGTGTGTCTCGTCGATCACCAGCAGGGTTCCAGTCCGCCGGGTGATCTCCCGAAGCTCCCTGTGAAATCCGTTGTCCGGCAGGACGATCCCGATGTTGGTGAGGGCTGGCTCGGCCAGCACGCACGCAACATCGCCGGGGGCCAGCGCCTGCTCCAACGTCTCGGGGTCATTGAACTCCACCACCTTCGTAGTCACTGCGGGATCGACAGGCGGCCCCAGGTTTCCATCGCGGACCCGCGTGCTTCCGTCGCCCTCGAGCGTGATGAACGCCTCGTCCACCGACCCGTGATAGCACCAGTTGAACACCAGGATCTTCGGGCGGCCGGTCATCCTTCGTGCCAACCGGATGGTGAACCGGTTGGCATCGGTGGCCGTCAAGGCGAACTGCCACACTGGGAGACCGAACCGGCGCACCAACTCCTCGCCGACCCAGATCGCGTCCTCGGTTGGCAGCATCAGCGTGATGCCTCGGCCGGCCTGGTCACAGATGGCACGAGCCGTCACCTCGGGCGAATGCCCAGTCATTGCGCCCGTGTCCCCCAGGCACAGGTCCACGTACCGACGCCCGTCGACGTCAGTGAAATGTGCGCCTTCGGCCTCAGCGACGAACACGGGAAAACCACCGGCCCACTTCGTCATCCAGTTCATGGGCACGCCGGACAGGAGGGAGGTCCGCGCCCGCTCGTAGAGCGCCAGCGACGCGGCGTGGTCGCGCACGAAACGGCCTCGCTCTCGTTCCATGAGCTCGCCCAACCTGGCACGATCGACGGTCCCCACGGCTCCCTCTTCGCTTGGCCCGCCGCATGGTATCCCGACCGTCCATCGTGCGGGAGCGTACACTTCCCCGCCTACCTTCGATGAGACACAGCGCGCATGCTAGCTGAGGGGACGTCCGCTCCCGACTTCATGCTCCCCGATCAACACGGCAAGCGGGTGGCGCTCTCAAGCTTTCGGGGTCGCTGGGTCGTGCTCTGGTGGTTCCCCAAGGCATCCACGGAGGGTTGAACGGCGGAGGGACAGGGGTTCCGTGATCGAGCCCCCGAGTTCGCGGCCGAGGGTGCGGAGATCCTGGGCATCTCCTTCGATGCCCCCGAAGACAACAGGGGTTTCGCGGAGCAGCAGGGCTTCCCGTTCCTCTTGCTCTCCGATGAGGACCAAGGCGTCGGTGAGCGCTACCAGACCAAGCGCGTTCCGGAGGAGCAATCGCCCGACTTCGCCAAGCGGCGGAC
>Ga0137387_10000993_pt1 | contig 13383 bp, 28 predicted proteins | sample SagtaG_3_FD_104909 | JGI IMG/M metagenome (GOLD analysis project Ga0137387, IMG submission 104909) | Vadose zone soil microbial communities from Angelo Coast Range Reserve, California, USA - Sage2_R_115_16 metaG | ecosystem: Environmental > Terrestrial > Soil > Vadose zone > Saprolite | place...
GCACAACCATTTGTGATAGACCAGGAGCGCAACCAGCGCAACATTGAAGCGATGAAAGCAAGGAATGCTGAGAAACGGAGATTAGCAGCAAGTGGATAACATCTACAGCATCGTGGCACGTTTGGAGCAAGGCATGCAAGAACGGCGTAACGTACCAGACCCTGCGCATGGCGTCACACGGCGCGGCTATCTGACACCGGAAGAGGCATACGACGAATGCCCCAAGTGTGGCCCGATCAAAGAGCACTACGTGGCTCTAACTGGTCGCTGGCTCAAAGGGACATGCGCATGTTTCGAGGACAGGTATAACGAACGCGTGCAGATCAAAGAGCGCCTTGATTTCATGCGCTCCCAGGTGCGTGAGAATTACGAGTGGCTTGGCGAGCAGTGGTCAGATGCTGGACTCGTTGATAAGGCGTTCGGCAACTTCGAGCCAGGTTATCAGGATGTGGCCTTTGAGACGGTGCAAGAATGGATGGCAGACATGCATGGTTCGCTCATTCTGCATAGTGAGGACTTCGGTACAGGCAAGACACACTTGCTGGCGGCCATCGTGAACACACTGCGCTTCAATGGCAAAGCAAGCCGCTTCGTCACGATGCCGAAGTTGTTCTTTGCCATCCAGGATTGCATAGCGCACAATGCACCTTATGCACAATTTATCCACAAGGCCATCTATACGCCGCTTCTGGTACTTGACGATGTGGACAAGGCAAAGCCAAACGAGTTCAGGCAAGATATCTACTTCCAGATTATCAATGAGCGCGTTAATCGTAGCTTACCAACCGCCATGAGTACCAATCGGGTGAGCGATCTGGCGTTCTTTGTTGGCGGCGCGGCTTGCTCGCGGTTATCGATTGGCCAGATTGCCGTTGACATGTCTGGCGTTGATTATAGAGTGAGGTTATAACATGAGCGATCTTACACAAGAGCAATTGCTTACCTATGTTGATCTGGCGATTGAGGCATTGACTCCAACGCTCGGTCCTCGCATGATGCTACGCGACATACAACGCTACCTGAAAGAGCAGTATGGCATTGAGGAAAGCATAGAGCGTATTTACGAAGCTGAAGATATCATCCATGAACTGAAAAATAAGGAGTCATAAGATGGACTTACGCGATTATTGGAGCCTGCCACCATCAGGCCAGGAAGAAATTATCGAGGCTGCGACACCGCCATATGAGGCTAGATGCGTCGTGAAGATGATCGATATAAGCAAGGCTATGGAAGGCATCAATCCATGTACGTCGCTCTATGGCTACGGGCCAGACGGTCAGACATGCAAAGGCTGTATGCATTTGCGCTATTCCAATGCAAGCCGTAACCGCTATTGGAAGTGCGATCTGCGCACATTGACGCATGGAAGCGCGACCGATCATAAAGTGAGCTTTCCTGCTTGCGGCCGGTATGAGAAACGGACAGAAGAGTATCACGGAGGATAGAAAGATGTACGACGTCGTTCCCGACCTGCTCGCAGCCTACTGGCTATCGCTCGGCGCAGCGTTCCTGTTCGGTGCCGTGATTGGCGGTGGCATCGTCTATGCATTGTCTGAGCGTAAATATAAGGCCAGTGGCGAGGGCTTCTTGCCACATGCTGAGGAGCCTGTCACGGAGCCGGTAGAAGTCGATTGGGAAGCAATCTTAAAGGACATGCAGGCATGAACATTTTAGTCGCCTGTGAATTCTCAGGACTCGTCAGGGATGCATTCAGAGCAAAAGGCCACAATGCTATCTCCTGCGATCTTGAGCCGTCAGAGGCATCAGGGCCACATTATCAAGGCGATATACGGGATGTACTGACAGAGGATTGGGACATGATTATAGCCTTCCCCCCTTGTACGCATTTATGCTCATCGGGGGCAAAACACTTTGAGCTAAAACGATTGGATGGAAGACAGCAAGAGGCTATTGATTTTTTCATGCTCTTTACTGACTTGAAATGCCCAAAGGCAGCTATTGAAAATCCGATAGGTGTTATGTCGAATATCTATCGGAAACCCGATCAAATCATACAGCCCTGGCAATTCGGGCATGGGGAAACGAAAGCCACATGCCTATGGTTGAAAGGACTACCGCCGCTCTTTTCAACTGAGATAGCGCCAGGCAATGAGCATCGTATACATCGTATGCCGCAATCGGCACATCGGGCAAAAGAGCGGAGCCGTACCTATGCAGGTATCGCTCAGGCCATGGCGGATCAGTGGCTTGTGGAGGTGTCGGTATAATGAGTGTGCTATGGCTCATGCTCAGGCTCTGCGGGTTTGCGCTCTTTCTCGGTCTGCTCGCCTTCTGTGTGCTCTGCCTGCTGATACTGATTGTGTAAAGCGTAAAAAAAGGGGAGTCCGACCGCCTCCCAGTAGTCTAAAGCGGTCAGTATCACCTTGCTTGTAGAACGAGCAAGGCACAAGAAAGGACTTCCTGGCATGAAATGGTTTCACAATGGCACGATAGGACGTGTCCTAGCAATCGGTTTTGCTGTCTTTATTCACGCATGGTTCGCAGCAGGGGCGTACTACTTCGGGCGTTTCATCGGCTCGTATATCTTTAGCGACATACCGAATGGCGCCGATCTTGCCGGTATTGGTTTGGCTATTATGGTGTTTGGCGGCGCGATGTTTGGCTTCATCTACCTGGAATATGCGCGTGAGGATGTAGAGTCTTACGCTTCAAGCAGACACGATAAAGGCGCATCATTCACACACGCATTATGGATATTGCAGATATCTATCATCCTGGTAGAAGCATCGTCGCTCTTGTATCGCGTCTATACGATGCCCGATAACTTTAAACGCTTTGTCGTGCTGGTGCTCGGTATCGCTGCATTGGTCATCGCCTGGGCGCTTGGCAAGATTGTACACGCGATGGCAAACAGGCCGCTTGATCTGGCCTATCAACGCGCAAGAGATAAGGCTGGCCGCTCTGTTGTCGAGGACGGTATGAAGTACATCGACGATATGAGCGCCGAGCAAAAGCGGCGCTTCTATAATGGCGACGCCTCGACTATCGATGAGGTGCGGGGCATCAGAGATCGTGACCGTATTCGAGAAGAGCAAAAACAGGCCATCGCCGCGCAGAAAGCCCAGGAGCGCGAAGACGAGGCACGGAAAACGAAGCAGCAAGGCGAGGGCTTTATCAAGAATATGCTCTCCTGGCCTGGCAAGCATCGTGATAATCCTGCTGATGTAGTGGACACGCCAGTATCAAGCAACGGAAATAAGCCTTTTTAGACGGCTCATCTGAGAAAGACCGACCAGATGAGCCTATCGGGACGGAGCCAAACCAGGAGCCAATCGCACTCGCTCCTATCCCACCTTACGAGTACCCGCCGCCAATGGCACGGTCTAGCCCTGGCGACTCACCCAAAATACCTGAACGGCAACGAGCAGAGCCTTTCCAAAGGCCACCTACCCGACCCGTAACGCCTGAAAAACCTGTGCAGCATAAAGCACCTGAACAACCGAATATCACCGTTGTGCATCATACGCCGGTCATTATGAGCCATCCGGCAACGACACAACTTCCGGCAGTTCAGCCCAAACCGGAAGTTGGAAGTTCCGAAAAGCCAAAATCGGAAGATTATTCCTCCGATCGGAAGAAAAAGCCTCCGAAAGTAGAAGAAAAAGCCTCCAAACCGGAAGTTGGAAGTTCCACACCTGGAAGCAAAAATAAAAAAGGTCGGAAGTTCAACGGTGGGGGAGGGAGGATACATACAGAAGCGCAGATCGATCAAATTCTGGATTGGTACCTGGAAACAGGTCAACTTCCGGATTACGTTTCCGATAGGCAACGCTACGATTACAGGCACCATGAGAGATTGTCAGAAAGGAGGAAGTTACTTGACAAGCAGCAAACAGCAAGCGACCAAGTTAGTGGAGGTGATACCTCTACAGGCCATAAAAACAATATCACTCAGCTTCCAAGAACAGGCACACACAATCCTTGATTGCCCGGTAGATGTGTTTGACACCTTTGTGAGTCAGTATACGGAAGTTGAGGATGTGAATAGGCAAGTATGGTCAAGCTTCCAACGTTGGCGAGTTATCAACTTCCTCCTTGCTGACGGCGCATTGGAAGTTGAGAATGGTAAGCTGGTTGAAGTTCCGGAAGTTGAAATGGTAGCTCAGGAAGGAGCATGAGATGACGAAAAGTTGGCAGAAAAGACATTGGGCTTTGTTGATCCTGGTGCTATGCGTGCTCATCCTGGTCTTGTGGCCTAGTTCTGGCGTATCCGAAGCTATTCGGGTGATCGGGCATGGATTGCTCGATCTGCTTGGAAGGATTACACAAGAGATCATCATTCTGACGAGCAAGGTGATCGACAAAATATAGAAAGGATACTGTATTGAGCCTAGAAGAAGAATTGATCGTGCTGTCCGGCGTCGTGGCCGCGCAGAAAGAACGTATCGCACAGATGGAGGAGCTTCTCCTTGATTGGAACTTGCTCATGTACACCCGTTTCCCGTTCACCTGGAATAACGGCGAAGGCTTGCTCATTCAGGAGCGCTTACGGGAATTAGGCATATTGGAGAGAAAGGAGCAAAAGCATGAATAGAAAGCCAACAACTGATCTATTGGCGGAGGCACTATCCTTAGCCAATGCGCCGAAATGGATGATAGACAACGCTCTTGCAGGTGTCTACGATGATTATAAATCCCCTCACGCTGACCCGATTAGAACACTTGTATTCGATGCTAAGAACAACGGGCTTCCAACTATCGCAATGGATGCCATAGATGGAAAGTTCGACGCGCAAAAATGGGAAGCTGACGAATGGGCAAAGAGTCCAGAAGGTCAAGCAACCTTTGCAGAGTTTTTTAAGCACAAAGGATAGAGGAAAAGTAGTATGAACTATGTATTAATAGCGATCATCGCCGCAGCAATCATTGCCGTGCCTGGCTATCTGCTGGCGGCAATATTGGCGTTCGTGCTGTCCCGTCAGGGCCGTGATCGTGAGGTCGTGGAGGCCAGGCTGTACACCGAGCGTGATGATGCACTGCTGCGGTGTGAGAGGCTCACAGCAGACAACGAACAGTATAGCGAGGCGGTTGTGGAACTCAACGAAGAGAAGCTGGCACTCATAGTACGAAATACTGCCCTGAGGGATGCCTTGAATGATGTGCAAGCTGAGATTAAGGCGTTACACATGCAGAGGGGAACTGTGCCAGTCAAGCTAAGGCGTACCGGCAAGAAAGCAGGTAGCGAATGAGCAACAACGTGATACTTGCGTGGCTCGCGATTGGCACCGTAGCCTTTGTCGCGGGCATGCTGATGGTGACTATCAAGATGTGCCAGCGATACCTGGAATGGTTCGGACCCGATGAAGATGACGAACTATGGAAAGGGCAATAGCAATGAATACTCAGCTTTTTATCAGCCATGCAACACCCATACCTGAATTGCTGATACCTGTAGAAAATGATCCTGAAGGGTTCTTCAGGCAAAAACCTACAGGTGGTTTCTGGACTTCTTCTTGGCGTGAACTAACTCAAGACTCTGACTGGGTAGAATGGTGTCGAGGTGAAAACTTTGGGGCGCCTAATGAAAAGCATTGGTTTCTGCTTACTCCACACCCTGATTGCAAAATATATACCATCAACTCATTGAAGGACTTCAAGCGTTGCCTGATAGAATACGGTGATCCTGTGCCACTTGCACAAAAGTATCCGAGCTTTGCCGAAAAACGGGTCATCAACTTTGAGAAGGTAGCGCAAGAATTTGATGGCTTGCATTTGACTGAGAAAGGTAATGGTGAAACACATCTGAGTTATCCAAACGATCTCAATGGGTGGGATTGTGAAAGCACATTATGGTTTCGTTGGTGCTTTGCTTCTGTGCAGACTATTCCGACACCAGCGATAGAAGAGGTAGCATCATGAAGCACCTTTGGCAACGACTGATCAACAAGATAGCGCGCAAGCTCAAGCTCTACGGGACACTCGACAGCGAACGAGCCCTGCGCAAAAAGAACAGTGAAATCTCGCACTTGAAGCAAGAACTCGCACAGGCGCACAAGCGGCAATGGGGCTACGAACAATCTGCGTGGAATAGCGAACCATCCCCGCGTACTGACCCTCAGCTACTCGCACAATTGGAAGCGCAAAAGCGCAAGGATGACATGAAAGCCTTCCTGCACTGCGCTTCGCAAGAACTGCCACGCATGCCGGGCGACATGGCACGCAAATACACCATGCGCAAACTCGATGCTGATACCGTGATTATGCCAGCAGTACAACGTGAAGCGCAGCTACAACGCTACCATGAGATGCGCTATCAGGAAGACGCGTGGGTGCGCTAGTTTGTTACCAGCCTCGGTACTCCCCCACCGAGGCTATTTTTATGAGTTTTCAGAAATTGCTCCAAATTAGTCTCAAAACACTTGACATGGTGATATCAATATGATATCATTAGTATATAGAAGAGAACAACAAGTTCTCAAAGAAAAAAGGAGAAACGAAAATGAAGGCAGTTACAAAGTTCTACAGCGACGGCGAGGTTGATGTCTCACAGAGCGTCAAGGCGACTATCGAAGCCAGTGATGCACAGTTCAGCGTTAAGGACGTTTTCGACGCTCTTTACAATGCCAATCCAAATGACGAGTATTTGGACTTTGGCACAGTGCGCCGAGCGGTTTCGGGTTTCAGCACCCCCGCCGTTGCCCTGGTTAAAGAAGTTGCGGATGGACAATATATCCGCAATTAGCAGGTAGTCCACGGTTGCCAATCTCTCCAAAGGGGATTGGTAGACGCGGCCTCACTTGAGAGACCGAAAAGGAGTAGCACTTGAAAAGTATCGTTATTCGCCAAATTCCCGATGATGTATTCCAATGGTTGCAAGATCAGGCAAAGGCCAATGTGCTTAATCCTGAAGCGTGGCTCCGATTGAAACTCATCGAGATGGCAAGAAAGGAAGTCGTCTTGAATCGGGATTTAGTTCAGGCCATTCAGTCAGAAGTTGCCCAGGCGCGTGAAGAGGGCATGAGCAGCGATGATGTCAAGTTCATGGCGACAGGCGCGGGTATCCGCTTTGGGCGCGATCAGGGTGTTATTGGCGATGAAGTATCGCCAGAGATGAACGCTGCTATTATGGCAGTCGTTGAAAAAGAATTGAAAAAGTAAAACAGCCTCGCACAGAGGTAGCTCAGGAGAGCGGAAAGAAGAAGAAAGATGGAAAAAAAGTACATGGAGATTGATGAAGAATTTTTTGTAGTTCTGTCTGCTTACGAAGAAGGAGAAATAAAACGGCTTGAGAGGGGCGGGTGGGATGTGCTTATTGAAACGGTAGAGGAATCGGGCAAGATCATTCTTGAGAGGCCTAGCCTCTACCAATACAAACAAAAGAGGGATGTAAAAGCCAAATAGCCCCTCGCCGCAATCCAGCAGCGCATGACTCATCATCATGCGCTTTTTGCTGTTCTCTTGCAAGTACGGCCACTTTGCATTATACTTGCTTTAGCAGCTTCGGGAGAATTGATGCTATGCCGTATCTTGTAGAAACATCGAAAATGCCAGCTATACCCAAAGGCGCCTATCGTCTCAAGGCCATGACCTACGAGGAAGGCGTGATGCTCGACGAGAAGAAAGACGCCCTGATCCAGCGCAATGGCGGATTTGCTGATTGGCTCTTAGAGATACGCAGAGGCATCTTTACATTCCTGCGCATTAGTAACGAAAGCTATCCGTTCAAACCTAACAAATAGCAGATATCCAAAGAAGCCCGCTGGTCGGTTGAAGACAATATAGGCCAGCACAGCATTCGGTTATGTGGGAGGTGCCACTTCTGCATAACCCCTTTACGGGTGTAGGGTATAGAGGGATGGCAAGTCTCTATACCTGAACCGTAGAGGCTTTCATAATAACGTGTAACGCGACTGAGGCAAAGTAACCCGGCGTTAAGATTTCTCATGTGAGAGTCTTAGCGTCTTTTTTTGTGTAGGTGCCATGACGATACACCAATTCAAGCAGCGTGCGCCTAAAGTACGCATCGATCACTTCCATGTCACGCAGCAACTCGGCTTTGCGCCCATCCTGTACTGCTGGTGCGGTGGCTACATCGATATGGGCAACAACAAAGCATTCGCGATACGCAAGTTTGCCGAGGCACATGAAGAGTGCAAGGCTCCTGACTATCGGTAAGTATCGCTGGGTGCAAGATAGCCTGACTTATCTTGAACTCAAATTGAGGTTCTAGCATATAAAACAGACTCTAACGGTAGCAAGCAGGCGGTGTGAAGATGTACTACGGCATGCTCTGGTTTATCGCACTTTCGCAACTGCTGTTCTATCTCTGGCAAACCTGGCTGATCATGCTCAGTGTTGCGACGCTGCTCATCGTCCTGTATATCGTCGCTCTTGTCCTTATTGCGAAGAGGTACAAGACATGTCACGTTTTGAACGCATATTCTATATCGCCTGTGCAGTCCTATTGTCAGCCTGGCTCATTGGATTTGGCGCGTGGCTCATGCTCACGCCTATGCCCGCTATCCTCTATCCATAGGAGGTGACACTACGAAGACAGACAAACCAACTCCCATCCCGAAACGCGCATCCGCATCGCCTCAACCTATCGCACTATCCCAACACCCGACGCTTGACGAGCGCATTGATGCACGGGTGAAACGTGCGCTGTATCATCTCATGCGCTCAGAGCAGGAGATCAACATTGTCAGCATGTCCTACGACGAGTTTGAGGCGTTCTGGGCGCGTGTGATGCAGGAGGCTGAATGATTGAAGTGAGTGCTGCACTGCTTCTCATCGGTTTCGGTGCCCTTCTCATGCTGTGCGGCATCATTGCAGGCTGTGTGATTGATATGCGCTATCTCAACCGCAAGTTACTCAAGCCTGTCCCCAAAGCTGCGCCCATCACGCAACAGATACCGGCGGTGAAGCCATGACTGATTGGAGCGTCATTCGGCAAGAGTATGAGCAAGGAGCCTCTTTGCGCTCACTCGCTGCCAAGTATGACGTTGGCAAATCTACCATTGCAGAACGCAAACTTAAAGAGCAGTGGACAGAACGCCGGACGGACACCGGACATCGGACATCGGACATAATGCCCCTACCCCGTCCGTCGTCAATACCCGTTTCAAATGATGCTCTCAGCATTGCGCGTATTGGCTTGCATCAATTAGCCCAACATCTACAAACTGACGATCTCCTCCCGATTGCTTCACACAAGTCGCTTGCTGATGCGCTGTCTCAATATGTCAAGGTGCTTCTCACTGCTCCACAAGAGGCTGAAACAAGAGAAGGCTTGCTTATTCCGCTTGAGGGCATATCAGACTACACCCGTAGAGAGATACGCCGCTTATTGCTCGAAGACTCGGAGCAACAACGGGAGGCGAGCTAATGGTAGTAGCGGTCAAGCGGCTTTCGCCAGTAGAAGAGATTGACGCCTACGAGATGAAGCAGGACTTCAGACTCTTTGCGCAAGGCGCGTGGAAAGTCATTGAGCCAGGCACGCCGCTTCTGTGGAACTGGCACCTTGATGTGATCTGTGACCACTTGCAGGCCGTGTTCGAGCGACGCATCAAACGCCTGGCGATCACGATTGCACCAGGCCACGCCAAATCGTCGTTCATCTCCGTCTTGTTCCCCATATGGTGCTGGATTAATGACCCGTATAGCAGATGGTTATGCGCCTCGCACTCCCTTGACCTGGCTGTCAGAGATAACAAATATCGGCGTGACCTCATTGAGTCAGATTGGTTTCAAGAGCGATACGGGCATCTCTTCAAACTTTCCACAGGCCAGAACATCAAGAGCTTCTTCGAGAACAACAAACGCGGCTATCGTATGGCTGTGGCTCGGCGCTCATCTGCCACCGGCAAACCCGCTAGACATCTCTTGATCGACGACCCGAATAACGCGATGGCTGGACGTGCTGACATCGAAGCCACAAAGGAATGGTTCGGCAAAACCTGGATGAGCAGGCTCAATGATCAGGAGAACGGGCCGATGATCATTGTTGGTCAGCGCCTGGATGAAGATGATCTGATCGGGCATATCCTCAAGCAAGGTTGGGAGCATGTAGACCTGCCGGAAGAATATGAACCTGCACGCGCTCAGACTACTTCGCTCGGCGCTTATGATGTGCGTACACAAGAAGGTGATCTCTTATGGCCGGAGAAGTTTCCGCGAGAAGTGCTAGACAAACTCAAACGTGCATTAGGCCCACTTCATTACTCAGCGCAATACCAGCAATCACCTATTCCCTATGGGGGATTTATCTACAGGGAGAAAGACAGACGCTGGTTCACGATAGATCACACAACACAATCGTACCTGCTCGAAACACCTCGAGGTCGGGTGACGGTTCCTATTGCAGATTGTTGGAACTTAGCGGTGATTGACCTGGCGGTATCTACCAAGAACACCGCCGACTTCTTCCTGATGGAAACGTGGGCCATCACACCCTATAAGGATGCGCTCTTGCTTCACGCCTTACATGAACATCTCGACTTCCCTGAGCAGCAGCAACAAATCCCTTTGATATTTCAACGCTTCCATCATAGTATCATCGCAGTGGAAAAACCTGGTATTGGACTTCCAATGATACAATATCTCATTACGTTAGGATTCCCCATCAAACCGTTCCAACCGCAGACCGATAAGATCACTCGTTCTACCACTGGTAGCATCCTCTATTCCAATGGCAAGGTCTATCACAACAAGAACATGGAAGGCATTGAGGAGGCAGAGAAAGAGCTGTTTAGCTTCCCCAAAGCGCCACACGATGAATACCCCGATTGCCATGCAATGATGGCGTTCGTGATCTCGACGTATGGCAGACCTGGCTTACTTGACCTGGCGAGCGATGACGAAGAAACGCTTGACACCACACTCAGCATTGAGCACTTGAAGCACGCCGAGGCCATCACCGAAGAGCAACGCCAGGCAGCCGAGGAAGAGGCCAAAGCGCAAGAGGCAGATTTGTACAAGCGAGGGCCACAGGTTGATGTATTTGAATGGGCTATGTCTCATGAGGGAGGATGGAATGATTGACTTTGCCATGCCTGACAACATCATAGCAATGCCTACGAAGAGCAATGAGTGGTATACACCTGCTCGCTATGTGGAAGCGGCTAGGGTTGTCATGGGTAGCATTGATCTTGACCCTGCAAGCAATGCAATTGCTAATAAGACAGTCAAGGCAACTACTTACTACACCAAAGAACAGAACGGATTAACTATGCCCTGGTTTGGTAACGTATGGCTTAATCCTCCATTTGGTCGTTTGCAACCTGAAAAAACAGGCTCAACTAAAAGCCATCCTACATTTTTCATTCCTCACCTCTTGAGAGAATATGAGAAAGGGAATGTTGAGCAAGCAATGCTATTGCTGTTAGGCTTATCCTGCTTTCGTGTATGGTTTGAGCCTCTTTGGAAGTATCTAGTGTGTTTTCAAAGTGAGCATCTTAACTTTGAAAGAGAGGACGGCTCAAATAGTCGGTATGGTTTCGGTACAAACTTTATTTATCTCGGCTCCAACGAGCAACGCTTCATCGATATCTTCTCACAGTTTGGCCCCGTGGCGCGTCGTGTGAGCAAGCCCAAAGAACGACCCGTCAATCTCTCACTATGGGAGGTGAGCGCATGAGTAGACGCCGCAATCGCCCTCAATCAACACAACAACAAAAGGCCGACCCCAACATTCAGGTCGTGGTCGCGCAGCAAGGCGTAGCAACCCCTGCCACGATGCCACGACATACCCGCGCGTACATTCAGGAGGGCTACCGTGGCAACAAGACGGTGTTCCGTGTAGTCGGACACATCGCCAGGGCCGGAGCTGGTATCAAGTGGAAGCACTATACCGATGAGACGAAGAAGCGCGAGATGCCCAACTCTGACCTGCTGCAACTCTGGAATACACCCGCGCCAAAGACAGCAGGAACGGCCTTCCGTGAAGCCATGATCGCCTACTACTGCATGACCGGAAATAACTATCTGCTCGGCATCAATGCGAACATGAACCCAACGGGTACATTCGACGAACTGTACAACTTGAGACCCGATCTCACGAAGATCAAGGTAGATGACAACGGGCCGCTGTACTACGAGTTTGGCAACTTCTCACCACCCAGGCGCTATGCAAACCCATTCGTGATGCACAATAAGCTCTTTGCAGGGAACGATGAGGTATACGGCATGTCGCCTGTGGAAGTTGCGGCCATGCTCGTTGACATTCAGAAGGCTGGGCAGAAATGGAACCTGGGCCTACTCTCCAATATGGCGCGTCCTGGCGGTGTATGGGTGACTGATGCATTCCTGGGGGATACCGAATACAAGAGCCTGAAGGAAGAGATACGCCGCAAGTTCGCAGGGCCCCGTAACGCTGGCGAAACCGCTATCCTGCATGGCGGCGTCAAGTGGCAATCCATGAGCATGAGTCCTTACGAGCTTGACTGGCTGGAAAGCGATACAAAAGGTGATAGGGATATTGCGGGTATCTTCTTCAACTTCCCGCTGTTCCTGTTAGGGCTGGCTGACTCAACCTACTCCAACCAGGAAGAGGCGCGTTATGCGCTCTACACCGAAATCGTCTTTCCCATTCTGGACATGTTTCAAGACAGCTTGAATATGTGGCTCACCCCGCGTTATGGCGGCTACCTTGGCTACGATCAAGAGGACGTGGAAGCTATTCAGACGAGGCTACAGCAAGCCAAAGGACAGGCCTCAGATCGGGCAACCGCAGAATTTACCGCAAGCACCACAACATTCTTAGAGGCCAGGGAAATCCAGGGCAGGCCCAAACTACCCGTCAAAGACTTTGTGATTATCAATCAAATCCCGGTGCATGTCGAAGACCTGGATGACTACATAGCAGCCATGAGTGGCAAGACGATCAATCCGCCGCCGCCTCAGTTGTTGCCACCGCCTACTACAGTGACGGAAATACCAAATGATACGAACGACAACACACCGCCGCCTGCAAAGATACTCCCATTTCCCGTCGCATCCGTGAAAATCTTAGACCTGCGCACCGATGCCGAGAAAGCCGCGTACTTCAAGACGGTGGAGAGCAGGCGCGCCAAATGGGAAAAGGTGGTCCAGGGGCGATTACAGGAGTATTTCAGGGATGAGCACAAAACGATTGCGGCAGCTCTTTCTCGCGGCGAGACGGAGAATGCGCCAGATAACGTAGCGCATGCCCTGACCGTCTTAGAGCAGCAAGGCACACTCAAAAACCTGATCGTGGGCATCTACCAGGATGTAGGCGAGGACTTTGGCGATAGCGTGCTCAAGAACTTGAAATATGGCGATGCACCCTACGAGCAAAAACTGTTCAATCTCAGTCTGAACCTGCACGCACCGGATGTGCTCCTTCATCTGTTACAATTAGCAGGTGAGAAAGTGAAGCAAATCTACGGTACCACACTGGC
>Ga0137387_10001001_pt1 | contig 13317 bp, 9 predicted proteins | sample SagtaG_3_FD_104909 | JGI IMG/M metagenome (GOLD analysis project Ga0137387, IMG submission 104909) | Vadose zone soil microbial communities from Angelo Coast Range Reserve, California, USA - Sage2_R_115_16 metaG | ecosystem: Environmental > Terrestrial > Soil > Vadose zone > Saprolite | place...
CTTAGGGGAAATCTGATAATGGTTAATCGGTTATATTTGCAATATAATAATGATAGTTCGAATCTATCTTTCTCCAATTAACCATTTTAAATTTATATACAACTTTTATACTTGTTTTTAGCGAAGCAAGAAAAAAAGTCTATTTAATTATTGCAGTAGCATTCTTGTAATTTGCTTGTTATTTGTTACAAAATAACTAGTTACTAGCAGCAGCCTAGCTTACTTCTTGTTGTTACAAAGTTACTACAAAGCAAGCTTGCTGCATTCGCAGCTACAAAATTATTCCATTAATTAGGGCTGCATAAATTAGTCAGCTTGCTTCGTTAGAAGCTAGCAATTATACCTAAAATATAGGTGTTGTTTCACTACAATCAATAAATTTTTTCCACTTACCGGCTTGCTTGCAATATCAGCAGCTGCTAGTAACTTTGTAAAAAAGCAGAACAATAAATTAGTTAGAAATACTATTACTGCATTCTTGCTTACTCCGTTAGCAAGCTAGTATGGAACAATCTTTATATTTATATCTTAATCATTTTTTTTATTATAGAACTGCTGCTAGCTTGCGGAGCTGGTCCTTGCAAAGCTAGACCTTACTAATATAAATATTTTTATATTTTTTATTGCAGCATTCTTGCGAAGCAAGCTTACTTCTTGTGAAACAAAGCAAGCTTGCTAACGGAGTAAGCTAGAGAGAGTATTCTAATTGGTTAAGGAGCTTACTTTGGGAGTAAGAAGTTGCATGTTCGAATCGTGTCTCTCTCGTTTTATATTATAAATCTTTAATTTTTTAATCAAGGTTGCTGCATTCTTCCTAGCTTAGTTTACTTCTAACGCAAACAGCAAGATTACCTAATTTAAAATTAATTTGTAGCTTACTCCGTTAGCAAGCTTGCTTGCTAACTAACTTTGTAGCGAAGCAAGTAACAATTCGCAGCTAGCTTCGCTAGAAAAATAATTTGGTGTATATTTTATATATTTAAAAGAATTAAAATTTTTTTTGCTTTGCTTATTTCTAACGCAAATAGCTAATATAAAAGATATGATAAATTGGTTTGGGGGGGGGTCTTATGGCTGAGTGGTTTAAGCGAGGTACTGTTAATACTTTTTACAGAGGTTCGAACCCTCTTAAGGCCTTTTAATTAAAAAAACAAACTAGCTATTATATAATAAAATTACGGCTGCATTCTAGCTTACTCCGTTAGCAAGCAGGAGGATATAAAAACAGGCCTACTTTTGTATTTTCAATTATTTATTTACTTAAAATTTAGTTTATTTGCTTGCTTACTTTGTAACTTACTAGCTGCATTCGCAGCAAGTTAGTAACTAGAAGTTAGTAAGCAATTCTTGCGAAGCAAGCCACTGCAAATTTATATATTTACTTTGCCTAGCCTTTTTTGCTTCTCACCTTATTTATAGCATTTGTTTGTAAATTTATTAGCTATTTGCTCTTTTTACTCTATATATCTGGTAATTAATCAGAACTAGGGTTGCAATAGCTAGCTTCGTTTCTAAATTTCTTTTCTTTAAAAAAGTATAATGCTTGCTTGTTACTTACTTGTAACTTACTAGTTACTAACTTCGTAAGTAACAAGTTAATAACTTGTTAGTTACAATCCGCAGCTAGCACTAGTTGGCTAATTAGCAATATTCGCAGCAAGTAAGCCCTATTCAATAGCCAAATCCTATTGCAGCTAATTGCTGCTAGCTTACTTCTAACATAAGCAGCTAATAATACTAAATTAGAAAAGTATAATTAAAAATTTTATATTTATATAAATAATTATGAAAAAATAAACTAAAATAAGTTTATTTTATATATTCAAGTATAAGTAAGTAAATTAGTAAGTAGTTATTAATGAATTGAATTAATTCTACTAATGCTAAGGAAATTGGTACTCTTTATTTAATTTTCTCAGTTTTTGCTGGAATGATTGGTACTGCTTTTTCTGTTTTAATTAGATTAGAATTATCTTCTCCGGGAGTACAAGTATTACAAGGAGATCATCAATTGTTCAACGTTATAATATCGGCTCATGCTTTTATTATGATTTTTTTCATGGTAATGCCAGGGTTAGTTGGTGGATTTGGTAATTATTTCTTACCTATTCATTGTGGGAGTCCTGATATGGCAAACAACAAAAAATTAAATCTAAATAAATGGTTCACTTCGATTAGAAATTTTACCTATTCAACAAACAGATCTCAGCCCAATAAAAATCTAAATAAATATACAGGCCAATATTTACAAAATTATTTAGCTGGTTTAATAGAAGGAGATGGTTATATTTCTATTACAAATCAAAATAGAGTAATATTAGGTATAACCTTTAATATTAAAGATAGACCTTTAGCTGAAAAATTTTTAAATATTTTAGGGAAAGGTTCGATAGTCACAAGAAGTGGTAATAGTATAGAATTAAGATTTTCAAGCAAAAAAACTTTATGTAATATAATTGAACTTATTAACGGTAAATTTAGAACTCCAAAAATAGATCAATTATTTAAATTAATTGATTGGATGAATAAACAACATTCTATGGATATTAAAAAATTACCTCTTAATGATAGTTCTATTTTAAACGATAGTTGGTTATCTGGTTTTATAGACGCTGATGGACATTTTTATATTAGAAATTCTTTAAAACAAATAATTTGTAAATTTTCTTTAGAACAAAGGATGATTTATCCTAAAACTAATGAAAGTTATAATTTTATATTAAACAAAATTTGTTTAGCTTTAAATGTAAAATTACATTCTAGAATAAGAGAAGGTCAAAAAGATTCTTATTATATTATTAGAGTTGAAAACCAAAATTCTATCAAATTATTAATTGATTATTTAGATATTTATCCTTTATTAAGTAGCAAACATTTAGATTTTTTATGTTGGAAAATAGTTTTTAATGAAATAATTAATAAAAATCATATGACTGTTGAAGGTAGAAAAATAGTTTTTGAACAGAAAGGCCAAATGAATGATAGTAGAATATTCTTCAATTGGGACCATTTAAAAAATTTATAATGCCGTCTATTTTCGAAAGAAAATTTAATATTACCTAGCTATATGCATGGAATTCCTCTAAGCATTTGTTTTAACGAAGAGAACAGGTATTTAATACTCTTAAAATAATCCTAATTATGATTATGCAGTTGTTACTAACGACTTTTTATTTGTTAAAATTTAAATACACATTGGGGAGATTATGCAGGAAACCAAAGATTATATATTTAAATAATTTAGTAGGATCCTCAGAGACTTTAATATATTATCTTCTAGCAGCGAATGCAGCAAGTTTATTTCTTGTTGTTACTAACGAAGTAAGTAACAAACAAAGCAAGTTGCGCTTGAATAATATATTAGGAATGTATAGTTTTATACATTAATACGCTAGGCTCCAATTTGCTAACTATACTAGATAATTAGATAAATACAAATTGGATGAAGACATAGTCCAAATGAGTAAGAAATTACTTATATAAATTGATTTCCAAGATTGAACAATATCTCTTTTTGGTTATTACCACCTTCATTATTATTACTATTATTAAGTTCTTTAGTTGAAAATGGAGCAGGTACAGGATGGACTGTTTACCCACCTTTATCTGGAGTTCAATCACACTCTGGTGGTTCTGTAGATTTAGCAATCTTCAGTTTACATCTAGCTGGAGTATCTTCATTATTAGGTGCTATAAATTTTATCAGTACTACTTTAAATATGAGAACTAACGGTATGTCTTTACATAATTAGGAGCGGGATGCTCATTTGTGTATAAGAGTCAAACTCCGGGTAAGCCCTAAAGCTCTAATAACTAAGCTTTAAAAGGAAACTTTAAGAGTGGCCTCATTAATGCCTGAGGGTATAGTAATATCATTAGAGATGATAGGAAGTTATAAAATTTGTTCCTTGAAATGGGTAATCGCGGATCTAAATCAGTAATATTATTTAATAATACTGTAAAAGAGCAACGAGTAGACGGCTCTTCAATCTAAATATTAATACATTAGACTGTAAGGTGTACTCTAATCGCCGGGAAATCCGGTTCTAAGGTAAAACTTTCTAGGTTAATTTATAAAATTAAATACACTTTTCTAGAAAAGTAATCCTTTGAGCTTATAAAATTTATATTAAATTTTTAATTTACAATCTTATAGGTGAATAAATTGAAATATACTACCAATGCGAATAAATTTAACCCTCATTTTGTTACAGGATTTTGTGATGCTGAATCTTGTTTTTCTTTAAATGTTATTAAGAATCCTTTTTACAACCTAGGATGAAAATTAAATTTAGTTTTTAGTATACATTTACATAGTAAAGATATAGATATTTTATATCTTATTCAGAAATTTTTTGGTGTTGGTAATGTAACTTTACACGGGAATTCAGCTATGTTTCAAATTACTAAATTAGGAGATTTAGTTTTTATTCTTGACCATTTTAAATTATATCCACTTAAAACACAAAAATATGCTGATTTTTTATTATTTAAAAAAGCTTTTGATATCATAAATGATAAAAAGCATCTTACTATAGAAGGTTTACATGAACTTATTAGCATTAGAGCCTCTTTAAATAGAGGTTTAACTGATAGATTAAAATTGGCTTTTCCAAATATTAAACCAATAGTTAGACCAGAAAGAACTATATCTAATTTATCTTTGCTACCTGATGACTCAAATATTAACCATTGGATGGCAGGTTTCGTATCAGGAGAGGGTTGTTTTTTTATTCATACAAGTAAATCTAAAACACACAAATTAGGTATTAGCGTAGCTTTAAATTTTTTTGTAGTTCAAAATATTAGAGATTCTTATCTATTGGCAAATTTTGCAAAAATTTTTGGTTGTGGTTCTTTTAATATTGTAGAAAAATCAGGAATAGTTAGTTTTTCTGTAAGAAATTTATCAGGTATAACTGATAAAATTATACCTTTTTTTGAAGAGTATAATATACAAGGAATTAAAGCTAAAGATTTTAATGATTTTAAAGAGGCATCTATTCTAATGAATTCTAAACTACATCTAACAAAAGAAGGGTTAGATAAAATACTCTTGATTAAATCAAGAATGAATTTTAATAGAGGGTAGTATATAATTACTATGTCCAAAGAATTATATTTGAATTTTCTATGCTAGCTTGTTACTTTGTTACTTTGTTACTAGAAAAAATAAAAATATTTTATTGTTTAGACGTTATGGGATTTTTAATAGCTTTAGATTAAAGTTTCCATATATTATACTAATTGTATAATAGAAGTGGCTGAAATTACCTTTATTTGTATGGGCTATTTTTGTAACAGCAATATTATTATTATTATCTTTACCTGTTTTAGCTGGTATTTTAAATATTGTGCCAGCTCTAAATCTGGCTATATGCTGGAAACATTTTCTAGTTTTATTAGAAAATAAACCAGCAGGAAATTTAATTGATTTAAAGCAATTATTAATCCTCAGAGAATATGCGCCAGAAATAATCTGTTGTAATTGTATATTATTACAAAGCAATCCAAAATTTAGTGTCTGCTGCAAAGCAGCAGCAAACTATTCAAAAAATGATTATAAATTTATCAGTTATTTGACTGGTTTAATTGAAGGTGATGGTACAATTTTTGTACCTAAAACTGAAAGATCTTCTAAGGGTAAACTTAACTATCCTTCTATTCAAATAGTCTTCCATTTAAAAGATTTACCTTTAGCTTTATTAATACAAAAAAAATTAGGATATGGTTCTTTAATAAGAAAAAAAGGATTAAATGCCTATGTTCTTACTATTAATGACCAAAAGGGTATTTTAAATTTAGTTAATTTATTAAATGGTAACATGAAAACACCTAAAATTAATTATCTTTATAAATTAATAGATTGGCTTAATAATAAAAACCTTAATTTAAATTTAACTAAACTACCATTGAACACTGATTCTTTAAAAAATAATGCCTGGTTCTCAGGGATAATTGAATCAGACGGCCATTTTAGAATTAGAACAGCTCTTGCAGGTAAATATCCTAAAATAGAGTGTAAATTTGAATTAAGTCAAAGACAAAAAGATCACTTAGGTTATAGCAATAAACTATTTTTAACGGATATTGCTAATTTTTTAAATACTTCTCTAAAAAATATTAGAGAAAATACTATTCACCCTCAATATAGACTTAGAACTGTGAATTTAAAAAGTAATTTAATACTAATCAATTATTTAAATGAATTTCCTTTATTTGGGTCTAAATTTTTAGATAACAATAATTGGAAAGAAATACTTAATCTATTTAATCCTAGATTTAAATACTCTCAGGAGAATATAGATAAAGTTTTAAATCTAAAATCAGAAATGAATGATAAAAGGACTATTTTTACTTGGAATCATTTAGAGAAATTGCTGTAAATACAGCACACCTTAGATTATTAAAATATATTCCAAACTTCTATGTGAATAGAAGAGTAAATATTCTAAATATAATTAATTATATTTTTAAGAATGCAACTATCATATATAGTAAGTATTCATGGGTAATCAAACTCGTATTTCAATTATTTATTTTGGCAATTACCATGTTATTAACGGATAGAAATTTCAACACTAGCTTCTATGACCCTGCTGGTGGTGGGGATCCAATTTTATATCAACATCTTTTCTGGTTTTTTGGTCACCCAGAAGTTAAATTTATAGGCTTCGTAACGTTGCTATTTGCTGGGACGACTTCACTAACTAGTTTTAAATACTCCATCTTAATTGACACAGTGAAAAAATTAAAACAAAGAAGTTTATCAGCAGGAAATCCTTTTTCAAGTTCAAGCAAAGGTTCCAACTCAGAGACTTTACGCAACGAAATTGTATCTAAGACAGAGGATATTAAAGCTATTTCTGTTCATAAATCTAAACATTTAAGACCGCTAAGTGATAATCAATTTGGACATTACTTAGCTGGTTTAATTGATGGTGATGGTCATTTTAGTTCAAAACAACAACTTATTATTGTATTTAGTTCCTCTGATGTATCTCTAGCCTATTATATTAAAGAAAGACTAGGATATGGTAATATTAGAAGAGTTAAAGATAAAAATGCTTATTTATTAATTATTTCTAATAAAGTTGGACTTATTAAAGTTCTTAATCTAATTAATAGTAAATTAAGAACTTTAAATAAATATAATCAAGTTATTAATAATATATTAAACCATTCTTTATTTAATAAAGAAAACATAGTATTTGAAATGAATTTAAATAATGAATTTAATAATCATTGGATAGCTGGTTTTTCTGATGCTGATGCTAGTTTTCAAATCAAAGTTGTTAATAAAATTAATAGATCTAAACCTGAAATTAGATTAAATTTTCAAATGGATCAAAAAAATAATGATGTTTTATTATTGATTAAAGAATTTTTCGGAGGAAACATTGGTTATAGAAAAAGTCAAGATACTTATTATTACGGTTCTACTAGTTTTGGCTCAGCTAGAAAAGTAATAAATTACTTTGATGAGTACCATTTACAATCAAATAAACATATAAATTATTTAAAATGGAGAAAAGCTTATGTATTAATACAAGAGAAAAACCATTTAAATGATCAAGGTATAAAACAAATTATTGAATTAAAAAATACAATGAATAGTTTTAGTTGCTTTGTAGTAACTTACTTCGTTAGTAACAACAAGAAATAAGCTTGCTGCATTCTTGCTTACTCCGTTAGCAAGCTAGATACAATTTAAGATAAAGTCCTAACAAAGACGAAAGTTTTTGAGTATTAAATTTTAATAGATTATTTATATATAATAAACCCCCTTATTTTAGGCTAGGGCACAGATTATCTAAATAACTATTATTTTAATCAAAATTATTGTTATATTTTAATTATTCCAGGATTTGGAATAGTTAGTCATATAGTTTCAACTTTCTCAGGTAAACCAATATTTGGTTACATTGGAATGGTTTATGCTATGTTTTCTATAGGTATCCTAGGATTCTTAGTATGGAGTCATCATATGTTTTCTGTAGGTATGGATGTGGATACCAGAGCTTATTTTACAGCAGCTACAATGGTAATTGCTGTTCCCACTGGAATAAAAATCTTTTCTTGGTTAGCTACATTATACGGTGGAAATTTAAGATATAGTACTCCTTTATTGTTTGTATTAGGATTCTTAGCTTTATTCACAATAGGTGGGTTAACTGGTGTTGTATTATCTAATGCTTCATTAGATATAGCATTCCACGATACTATTAGGCAAGAAACAATTTATATGACAACTTTTACGTTGTCTATAGTTAAAAATTTTAGCATTGCTTCGAAGAAAGCTATTCTTGCGAAGCAAGCTTACTTCGCTAGAAATATTTCGCTTGCTTCGCTAGAAAATGAATATATAAAAATGTTTTGGGTTGGTTTAATGGATGGAGATGGAAGTATTCAAGTAAATCATTCAGGGAAAAGATGAATACAATATAGACTTGTTATTAAATTGTTAAATACTACATTTAACTACAAAATGTTAATAAAAATTGCAAAAGTAATAGGCGGAAATGTTAAATTTGTTGAAAAAAGAAGAAATGTTATTTGGGTAGTAGATGATAAACAAAAAATACAAGAAATCATTAAAATTTTTGATTGCTATCCTCCTTTAACTTCAAAGAAATTATGTCAACTTGCATTTTTAAAGATATGTCTACTTCATAACTCTGTAGATTTATACTTGAAAAATAGAGATTTTAAATATATTGATCAACAATTAATTATTAAATCTGACTTTATTTTACCATTTTATTTTAAAGAATGACTATCAGGGTTCATAGAAGCCGAAGGTTGCTTTTCAATAAGAAAATCTAATAACCATTCCTTCTCTATAGGACAAAATGATGATCTTTATTTAATAAAAGGGATAAAAGAATTTTTAGGAGCAACTAATAAAATAAGAAATCCTTATAAAAATTTTTATTCTCTAGAAATTTATAAAAAAGAATCATTATTTTATATTAGAGATCATTTTAAAATTTATCCTTTGCTAGGAGAAAAAGCAGAATCATTTAAAAATTTTTATATTGCTTGTCTTCAACAGTAAGTGTCGTGTGGTCTTGCCACCATGAAAAAGTTCATACCCCCTTTTTCGGTAATATTATTTTTTAAATTTTTTAAATTATAAATATATATTGCTAACGGTGAAGTCTCATATATTTACTAAATGCAGGTAAATTAATACAAGTAGGAGATAATACCGTGGAAACCAAAATTAGTTATTTTTTACTAATTAGTAGGATCCGTAGAGACTAAACGTGGCAGTCGAAATTTTATTAAGTTGAATGAGTAGATAAGTTATAGTCCGATCCTCTGCGTGAGTGGAGCCGTATGAAAATTTAGATTAAGTAGAGCTATATTTAGGACTTACTATGTAGTAGCTCATTTTCATTATGTTTCATCTATGGGTGCTGTATTTGCACTATTTGCTGGTTTTTATTATTGGACTCCTAAAATAGTTGGTAGAAATATTAATGATTTCTTAGGTAAAATCCACTTCTGGACATTATTTGTTGGGGTTAATTTAACTTTTTTCCCTCAACATTTCTTAGGGATGGCCGGTATGCCTAGAAGAATACCAGATTACCCTGATGCTTTTAGTGGGTGGAATCAAATTTCTAGTTTAGGATCTTTAATTTCTGTAGTAGCCACAATATTCTTTGGATATATTATTTATGATATATTTGCAAATGAAAAAGTAAGTAATAATAACCCTTGGGCTGTTATACCTTATTTTACTTCAGATAAAGAATTTAAAGTGGAAAACCTACCAGTAAATACATTAGAATGGACATTAGCTAGTCCTATTCCATTCCATGCATTTAAAATGTTACCCTTACAATCTTAAATATTATAATTATTGTATTAGTAAGTTAAAGCAGAAATTTGTATTAAAACTACAATAGCTGTATTTGCTTGTTACAAAATAACTAGCCACTAATCAATAAATATATTGTTGCCCCGCTACCCTAGTTTGTTTACAAAATAAATTGTATTCTTGCTTCTTCTAGCTGCTTGCGAAGCAATTCGCAGCAGCAATAAAGATATTCGCAATTGCTTTATAGCAGCAGCATTCTTGTAACTAGTTAGCTCCTGCTTACTTCTTGTTGTTACTTACGAAGTTAGTTACTTGCTGCATTCGCAGCTACAAAGCAGCAGCTAATATTGCAGCAGGAATATATTATTTAAAAAATATAATAATTCTAAATAATTGCTAGTTACTAACTTCTAGTTACTAACTTCGTAAGTAACAAGCTGCTTACTTCTTGTTGTTACTTTGTAACTACAAAGCAGCTTACTTTGTTAATAACAATTCTTGCTTACTTCGTTAGCAAGCTGGTTAGAAATAATAGTAATTACTATTTAACCTTTATATTTTGTAACTTTTTTATTTTTAAGTTTGGAAATTTATCCTCCCACCCCTACTCTTATTTTACCATTATAGTTTAAATTTATTTTCTAGTTACTTACTAGTTACTTTGTAACAAGTTAGTTACAAGCTTTGAACAGCTAATTTAATAAGCAAGGACCTGGTGTTTTGCTGGAGCTAGTTAAAATTTTTAGAGTTATTGCAAATGCTAGAAGTAAATAAATAAAAGAGTATTATTAAAAAAAAAAATTATTAGATAAAATTTGCTTGCGAAGCAATTCAAAGATGGCTCCTGGCTTATTTAGTTAGTAACTCGCAGCAATTGCTTGTTACTTACGAAATAAGTTACAATCCGCAGCTTGTTACTTACTTGTTACAAAGTAACTAGTTAGTAACTAGAAAGAACAAAAGAACTAAGAGTAAGCCTATCTATAGTTTAATGGAAACTCTGTTGCAGGCTTCTTGCTAATTAGCAGCATTCTTGCGAAGCAAGCTAGTTAGCAAAGCAAGGGTTAAATTTATAAACGAGTATGCTGAAATTTGGTAGACAGGTGGGTTTTAGGTACTCATAATTAAAATATTGTAAGAGTTCAATTCTCTTTACTCGTATTAATTAAAATATTTGTTGCTTGCTTATTTCTGCTGCGAATGCAGCATAGTTAGCTATATTTTTTTATTGCTTGTTTTTTTGTTTACTTGTTACTTACTAGTAACTAACTTGTTACAAAGTAACTAGTAAGTAACAAGTTAGTTACTAGTTAGAGAAAAAAACAATCCTCTTTTAATAACCCCTATCTTTTAAATAAAAACCATAAAAATAATTGCTTGCTTGTTACAAAATAACTAGAAGTTAGCTACTCTTCTATTAAAAATGATATATATTTTTATATTATTTTGCTTTTTATCGTATTCTAGGTTAGGTTAATAATATGGATGTTGTTATTACTAATAAAATTAGAATGCTTTTTGTTTTAGCTTATTGCTAACAAGCAGCCAGTTGCTAATAATTACAGCAGCAGCTATTAATATTTAGGTAAGTTGGTAATGATTGCTAGTTACTAACTTCTAGCTTACTTCGTTAGCAAGCTGCGGATTGTAACTTATTTCGTAAGTAACAAGCAAAGTTATAATTAAATATAAGGGGATAATTTTTGTGATGATCACAATTGCAATTTTAATTTTAATAGTTGCTAAGGCGCTACCTGTTTTAAACACACATATTTCTTCAATTCATATAACTAGATTAACTTCTATTGTATTCCTATTTGCAGGAGCCTTGAGTTTTAATTGTTTAAATTTTGAAAACATAGGTACTGGTATAGGGCTATATAGTGGATTATTTCAAGTTACAGCCATTAGTCAATTAATAGAAATTTTCTTATTTACAATCGGAGGAGGAATATTAATTGCTTGGCCTCTAAACACATATAATAAATCTTTAATCTTTAGTGCTAGTAACTTTGTAACAAGCAAGAAGTTTGCAGAAAAAAAAATAATAACAGCTAATGGTCATTCAACTGATTATTCTTTAATAGTATTATTTAGTAGCTTAGGTTCTTCTTTATTATTATCTAGTTATGATTTAATATCAGTATATTTAAGTATAGAATTACAATCTTTTGGACTATATGTATTATCAACATTATATAGAGATTCTGAATCTTCTACTTCAGCTGGATTAAAATATTTTTTATTAGGTGGACTATCTTCATGTATTATCTTATTAGGGACAGGTGTTATTTATTCATATACAGGTACTACAAATTTAGAATCTTTATATATATTAAATTCAGTTATTGATTGCAGTAACTCCTTCGGAGTTACAGCTAATCAGCAATATGTAATACAAGGTACAAATTTAGGATTAACTCTTATATTTATTGGGTTTTTATTTAAAATAGCAGCAGCACCTTTACATAATTGGTCTCCAGATGTATATGATGGAACACCTACAATAGTAACGACTTGGTTAACAATAGTACCTAAGATAGCAATATTAATACTACTATTAGAATTACAAGTAAAATTATCCTTCGGCTTAGAAGCAATAGAAGAGATATCACTAGGATTAAAAAGTATAGTTATAAATAGTAGTGGTTATATACAAGATTTAAATCAAATAAGTGATAAGTTGAATTTATTTTTAACAACTCCAATACTTTCTAATGTTAATGATTCATATATAATAAATATATTTGTATACAATAATATATTAAAATCTTTATTATTAATTTCTGCTACTTTATCTTTAATTATAGGTAGTTTATTAGGTTTAGCTCAAATAAAAATAAAAAGATTATTAGCTTATAGTACAATATCTCATTTAGGATTTATATTATTAGCACTAGCTGTAAATACCGAACAATCTATAGATTCATTTATTTTTTATATTATACAGTATACTATTACTAATTTAAATGTTTTTTTAGTTATATTAGGTTGTGCATATATGTATTATTATAAAAATACAATTACAGCTGCTTCACTAGAGCTAGATATCGAAACTAATAATTGCTTTGCAACAAAAGATATTAGTTTTATTTATCAATTTAAAGGTTTATTCTTTAATAATCCTTTATTAAGTTTAGCTTTAGTTATTTCTTTATTTTCTATGGCTGGTATTCCACCTTTAATTGGATTTTTTTCTAAACAGTTAGTCTTATATTCAGCAATACAAAATGTATATTATTTCATATTATTATTATCTATATTGGTGAGTATTATAAGTTGTTCTTATTATTTACAAATAATAAAAGTAATCTTTTCTAATGAAGAAATTAAAGATTCTTCTAATTTAAATAATAAACTTAATTATAATACTGTAGAATTATTAATTGAAGAATCCCATTCAGTTGCAGTAACTCCTTCGGAGTTACAGCTAAGAGGCAATGAAATTATTTTAACTAATACTCATAGTTATTTAATTTCTACTTTAA
>Ga0137387_10001017_pt1 | contig 13250 bp, 10 predicted proteins | sample SagtaG_3_FD_104909 | JGI IMG/M metagenome (GOLD analysis project Ga0137387, IMG submission 104909) | Vadose zone soil microbial communities from Angelo Coast Range Reserve, California, USA - Sage2_R_115_16 metaG | ecosystem: Environmental > Terrestrial > Soil > Vadose zone > Saprolite | place...
CGGTCACCGCTGGTTTGCCAGCCATCCCGGGCCAACGTTTTGCAACCGCTTTTACGAACTGACCGGCAGGCTGAATATCGACCCCAATGGCTTCTGGGAAGTCAACAATTCGAGCCCGCTGCTGCCCGTTTTCACCCCGACCATCTTCGACTATCTAAGCGCCCCATCCGAACGGGTGTCTTGGAAGTACTTCGAGCATCATTACTGCTTCCTGCGTTTCTTTGAGAGCCACACATTCGACACGGAAAACATTGTCGCCTTTGACGATCCGGTATTCGGCTTCGTCAACCTTGCGAATAATGAGAGCTTGCCGAGCGTGTCCTTTATTGATCCGCACTATATCGAACTGCCTCCTGGTGGAAATTGTGACGGCCCGCCCGCGGATGTGAAGGCAGGGCAGCAGCTGGTGCAGCAGGTGGTGCAGGCGGTGGTCACCAGCCCCAAGTGGAATAAGACACTGTTGATAATTACGTGCGATGAGCACGGCGGTTTTTACGACCATGTCCCACCGCCCGCGGCAACCAGGGTGTCTGCTGAATTGCCAGGCACGTATGGAGTACGCGTGCCAGCGTTTGTGATTTCCCCGTGGGTGAAAGGCGGGACCGTCTTTGGCCGCGATGGCATTGTCTTCGACCACACGTCGATTCTCAAGACCATAGCCAGACGATTCATGAGCCAGAACCCTCCCTATATGGGTGCCCGCTATGCGGAGGCCAACGACTTGTCCTCGGTCATCAGCAATGAGCTGCGCCCAAGCCAGTTTTTGCCTTTCATCTCGTACAACTTCGTGTATGGCGCATCGCAGAAGCGATTGGACATTCAAGGTGCCGGAGCTACTCCTGGTACGATTCTGTGGCAGTACCATCCGAATGACACGATTGCCCAGCAGTTCAGCTTTGAAGACGCGGGCGATGGTTATTACTACATCCGGACGCACACAGGCAGCTTGTACATAACGGCTGATGGCTCCCTGGGAGTGAAGCAGGATGTCAAATATCCGACGGACGGCAGCGCCACGGCAGCAACCAATCCGGATCAGCAACGATGGAAGCTTACTTCTAACGCTATTACCGTTCTGGACAGGACCAGTTTTTCCATCTGGAATGCAGCTTTTCCGGGCAAGGTTCTGCTGCCATCCGGTGGTAGCAACGATGCCGGAATCCCCGTCGTTCTCGGCAACCCGCAAGCGACACACGGCGGATTCCAGCACACACCGAACCCATGGCAAGTGACCAGTCCGCTGTTGTCTAGCGGGGGGGTCGTGCATCCCTAGTGTTTTGCACCGCAAATAGCAAGGTCAAATAAGCTTCGGGATGCGGTGGTGTGTGGATCATTGGAATGGGCGATATTCCGTGCTGGGTGTGATGAGGGCGTTTCCGATATGCGGCGTTCGTCTTGAGTCGCCTAAACGTCTTATTCGTGATCGCTGACTAGTGACGTCAGCGAAATGACCTTGACCCACCTTTGGGGGGTTGGAGAAGATACAGAGAAAACATCGAAAAGGAGAATGGCATCCTTCCCACACTCCTCAAGATGGTGGGTATTTTGCCGCAATAATCGTGAAAATACTCTGCTTAACGACGGCTCATAATAGCCTGAGTCAGCGTGCGTTTGTGGAATTAGAAGATCGTCACCATCGAGTGATCGTTGTCATCGCATCGAGCCAAGAAGTGATGAGAGAAGCGGTCGATCGTGAGCACCCCGATCTTATCGTTGCTCCTCTCTTAAAAACAGTGATCCCGGCGTCCATCTGGCAAAAACATCCCTGTATGATTGTCCATCCAGGGATAAAAGGAGACAGAGGGCCATCTTCATTGGACTGGGCCATCCTCAATGGTTACGAGGAATGGGGGGTCACGCTCTTGCAAGCAGGCGCTGAAATGGATGCCGGAGATGTCTGGGCATCTTGTCCCTTTTCTATGAGATCAGAGAGCAAGAGCCACATCTATCGACACGAAGTCACGGAGGCTGCCATCCAAGGACTTTTAGAAACGATCGAAAAATGTGAGAGGAAAACCTTTCTCCCGGAACCTCTGGATTATAGTCAGGAAGAGGTCAAAGGCCGTTGGCAAGCCCCGATGAAGCAAGCGACGCGTGCCATTGACTGGTCAGAGCCGACCGCCTCCGTTCTGAGGAAGCTTCATTGTGCAGATAGCGTTCCAGGTGTTTTAGATACGATACTGGGAATGCCATGCTATCTATATGGTGGCCACGCAGAAGATGTGCTCCGGGGGACACCTGGTGAGATCCTTGCCACACGAGATGGAGCTCTCTGCCGAGCCACAGGTGATGGCGCCATATGGATTACTCATCTGAAGAGGAAAGGAAGCGGTGAACAGAGGTACTTCAAGTTACCAGCTACTCATGTCCTTGGCGACCGTCTAGCTGAGGTAGCGGATGCTCCTTTCGCTGTCGACCAATCCTCTGAAGGACGGACCTACCGGGAGATCTGGTATGAGGAAAGCCATGCTGTCGGGTATCTCTCTTTTGATTTTTACAATGGAGCCATGAGCACTGACCAATGTGAGCGTCTGAGAGCAGCTTTCCTTCTCATCCGCAAGCGGCCAACCAAAGTGATTGTGCTGATGGGCGGGACAGATTTCTGGTCAAACGGTATTCATCTGAACCTGATAGAGGCTGCCACTGACCCGGGTCAGGAGTCATGGCGAAACATCCATGCCATCAATGATCTTGTGAAGGAACTCATCACAACCCAATCCCATCTGGTGATCTCTGCTCTGCAAGGGAATGCAGGAGCAGGGGGAGTGACCCTGGCACTTGCTGCAGACGTGGTCTATGCCAGAAAAGGGATTGTGCTCAATCCCCATTACAAAGGGATGGGAAATCTCTATGGGTCCGAATATTGGACCTATTTGTTCCCGAAGCGGGTGGGAGAAAAAAAGGCGCGAGAACTGACAGAAGCACTGCTGCCGATAAGTACCAGGACCGCACAACAGATCGGGCTCATTGATGATGCATGTGAGGAGGATGCAGCCAGCTTCCGCCATCACATCAGAAAGCGAGCAGAAGAGCTTGCTTGGAGTCCTTGCTACGAGCAAATGGTGATGGAAAAGCGTCAAACCCGAAAAATGGATGAAGGAAAAAAGCCGTTGCAGTCATATCGGGATGAAGAATTACAGTATATGTGGATAAGTTTCTTTGGAGCAGATCAAAGCTATCATATGGCACGCAAGAACTTTGTATATAAAGGCCCATTCCTTTCTTATTCAAGTTAAAAGTGTAAAAGTGATCATTGGATGGTGTCGTTTCTTGACCATTGGGTGTCGCAGAACAGGTGGTTCAAAGAGGGGTCACCATCTCTTTGCGGAGGATTCTTCCGCAAAGAGATGGAATGGCCTTTCAGGTCGCTCTCTCACGAGGTAATGAAGAGAGGGGGCACTGGGGATGGGCCTTTCGTTTGCATTGAGAGCAACTTTGGTCTCCACTGTAGACCTTTGAGCAAGAATGATTGACGCGCCAGAGAAAGCGGTCCTGACAAAAAATGGGAGTACCGTATCACAAAGCACTTGATGCACAGCTTGTATACATCCGTCTCTCCTGCTCACAGTTGCTCTCAGTTGAAATCGTCTCTCGTAGGGGAACGCATCCAACTGTGTCTTTATCAAGGAGGAACCGCTCTGTTCTCTCCGAGTATGAGCAGGATCACCATTCAAGCACATCCTTGAAGGTTCCTGGACTTCGTGCACGGATCTCCGGCTTGTCTTGACTCAATTGGCTCTGCATTCCACGCCGAAAGACTCAGCCGAAACGACCGACGCCCGTGTATCCCCGAGGGGCTGAGTCTTTCTCTGTTGCAAGCTTAGCCAATTGGTCAAGACCGTCCGCTCCGCTCCCGCGAGAAGCCTCCGGTCCTTCGGTCACGGTATCCCAAGCGTCTTTTGCCTCAAGATCTAGGCCTCTTCTCCCTCTGCCAGCCCATTGTGTTTGGTGGGAGGCTCACGTCTCATGCTTTCTCGTGTGGCTCCAGGTGCTCGATGGAGCATAGAATTTCAAAGTTTACATATTCTAAAGGCTCATATGAACCGTCAACGACGTACAGAATGAACGTTTTTTCTTCGTGAAAGGGGCAAGGGGAGGGGAGAGCTGAAGCAATTGTGCAGAAGCTTTCTGCACAATTTATCTGATGACCAATTTTGCAACGGGCCGTTGCAAAATTGAAGGGGATACTGGCTGGTATTAGGCAGCCTTGTAGTTTGTGAGGGACACAAACCTTTGCATCTGGTTTTCGAGAAGACAGGTATTCAGTTCGTCGGTGGAACACTGATCGTTCCGTCTTGTATTCCCTGGGCTAATTTTTCTAGGAGATTGGCAAAGCGGTAAAAGCCAGGATAGGTTTCACAAAGGGAGTTCATCTGTTCTTGGGTTGATGTATCTAACAGCTCCTTAAATGTTGGCATGTGCAAATATACCTTTTCAAGTAGTTGCGTATCGCCTCCTCCAGCCTGCTCAATGGTTTTCACCCAACGGTCAATTTTCTGTGCAAGTTGTATTTGTTTACTGGTGAGTTGCATGGTGTTCAATATCCTACATCCGTCTCTACCAAATTTGCATTGGTAAATCTGCTATTGCTTGTATAAAGCTGTTCTTCTTGCATTTCTGCTCGCTAGTCCTTCTCCCTCTGGTGAAGACTTTGTCAATAGGGCATGTTTCAGATCACTGGTAGTATATGGTCTCTTTATACAGCTGTCAAGCGTGGCTGCTGAATGGATACTGGTGATATCACGCTGTGTCATAGCCCAGTGGGGAAGATTATAGCAAAAATGGGAATAGATTGGATAAAAGTATACAGTGTTTTCTTCCGGTAGAGGGGGTACCGATAGGCGAGAGTAGGTAGTCTTCTATCAGGACTCTTTTCTTAGGCAAGGTTCGCAAGAATGTGACAATCTATTAGGTCAGCAATTGTTACTGCAGCAGCTTGCAATGGTGCTCTACGCAGTTTTGGAATTGTTCAAATTGTCACATTGCTTTCAGCTCATTTCCGAACCTTGCCTAAGAAGATATGTGAACCGCAATGAGAACTACCACGTGCATCTGACCACCAGAGAACAGAATCCCTGGCGAGAACGACTCATCCGTTTTCGAGACGCTTTACTCACTCATCCTGAAATAGCGAGGGAATACATGCACCTCAAATACCACTTAGCACAAAGCTATCCCAATGATCGTTTCGCTTATGGGAGAGCAAAGGATGACTTCATCCAAGCTGTCGTTATCAACACTGAGCCCTTCCCAGCAACGAAACGAGCCTTTTGAGTCTCCCATTGCCAATACGGTGGAGCTGGTAGGCTCATCCTCTGGCCTCCTCGCGTGGCTGAGAAGCTGCACGGATCGTTATTGATCCCAGCAGAGAAAACGCCTCTCTCGGATTCGTCGGTGCTCCGAGCCCCTTTTGGGGGAAAGATGGTGGTGTTCGCTCATCCGTGTCCAAGAGACAGATGCCATCCAGATACGTGGGTGAAGAAAGCAAACCTCATCACGTTCTCTGCAAGCGCTTTGGTCTGCCAATCGCATCGGGATGGCAAGGAAACGCTCTGATGAAGAAGAGCTTCCCTTTTCGGCCTCTGGCTCCAGAATCGCTTCTCAGTGGTTTCTCCCCACAGCCACCATGGGGGGGGTCAACACACTGCCCAGCGAAAAAAGGGCTCTTCCTGCAGGCCCGTCCTTGGGGATTCGTTTTCTCCGCAGAGATCAAGAGCGGTGGCAATCTCGTGGACGGGCCTCATAGGCCCTCATGTGTCTCTGCGTGTTTCCTGTTCTCCTGCAATAAAAAACAGGAAGGAGATCCTATGAGTCAACGTGCCAACCAGCAATGGCAACCCATCGAACGGTTATCATTGGTCACATTCCAGATAGAGACGCTGCTGCAGGCAGCCAATGAGCAACGGGCGAGCTTGCAAGAAGCCAAAGCACACCGCTCTCTTGTCGATGACTCCACTCTCGGGAGGGTGATCACGGTCTTCACCGCTCAGAAGAAAGACCTCTGGCTCTTTGAGGAACAACTGCAACGGTGGAGAGCAGAGGACCTGACCATGATCCAACGGGCAGAAATAGAGCGGCTCACCAGACAGATGAGAAATCTGCATGAAGGGATCAATGCCGTCCTGGTGCTTGCAGATGAATTGAAGGAGGACACCATTGAGAAGGTCCTGCAAAAAGGTGACGCCAAACGCAGTTTAGAAATGCTGATTCAGCTCTGGAAACAGGAGCAGAAATAAGAAGAGGGAAGGTCCTCTTCATAAGGCTTCATGCTATCATTTCACCAAATATGGTTAGAAAGAGAAAAATCTGCTTCTCTCGCAATAGAGCAATGAAAGGAAGGCCAGCTATGAGCAGAAAAGTCTTCTGAAAAACGTCAATCAGCCCCTCGTTTTTGAAGCGTCTGCCCACATGACGAGCGAGGAGCAACGTTACGATCGACGATTTCAATGAAAACCTGTGTCGCTACCAAAGGACCAACGAGCTGCTCGAGGTGCTCATAGCACCTTTCCATACGCTCCATGCGTGCCGCGATGAAGCGATGTTTGAGTTCTCCATCAGCCAACCCACACATCCCCTGATAGGCCGCTTGCGCTTCAGCAGCAATGTGTGCCTTGATGAGGGCAACCTCACTCTGTCCTTGCATCCGTCCTGTGCCTTTTCTCATTGAACATATGTACAATTATACAAAGTACATGTTTCGATAGAACTACTCTTATAGTATACATGAGACCCCCAAAGACACGGAAAACCCACCTGAACCTCCTCCTCCGGGGTCCCGCTCGCCGCACCGTCGTGTCCTGTTCCCTTTCGAGCCCTGCCATCAGCAATGGTGCCCATGGGCTCCTGGCAGGGGTGAGATCCCAGGAGCCCATGAAAGTGACAAAGCGGCAGCCCCCGTTTTGGAATGGTCTGGCTTCCTGCCTCTCTTCACAGGCCCTCTCAGAACTCACGCGCATCACGAGCTGGACCCCTTCTGACCAGGATCATGGGACCGCTTCTCCCAGCAGCATGGGGTGATTTCCAGAACATGCGCAAAAGCGAGAAGAGGAGAGTGGCACTTGTGCACGGTCGAAATGGGCAAGAGGATGCCACTCTATAGAAAGTATAATAAACGTGCAAAACACATCAATAGTATAATGATATGATAGGAGCGGAAGAGTCGTCTGTATCTTCATAGGAAAGGAACACAGTAGTATGGCGTCTTTGTGACTTCTGCTCCTCCTTCTCATTATACTGATGTATCCAAAGCAGCCGATACAAAAGGATGTACACAAGAGAAAAGAGCAAGGTGAAATAGCATAGGTAGAGATAGCTTTACGAGGGCATGGATGCTCTTCTCTCTTTTATAGCATACACGACAATGCAAGCATATTAATATAATGCTACAGAATAGACTGATAGTCACATATCCGGCTTTTTGTTTACGTTTCGCTGTTTGATGGTAACAGCTTCACTATCACCTATATGATACAACGTGGCTGTTTTCTTCAGCTTCCCATATCGCACGGCCTTCCTCTTCTGCAGAGAATCGGGAGCGATCCGTCTGCCCTGTTTCAGACGCACCATCTGGGCCATGTCATGCGCGGTGATCCCATCCGTGAAGGCCATAAATCTTTTTCCTCATACAAACCTTTTGAGAAGAATAGGTCATCCCATTGGATCCTATCGCTCAATGATGGCGTAAGAACGCTTGCCATGGTGCGGTTTTTGAGCTATACTGCCCGAGAATAGCTACGGATACTGCAGGAATATCAGCAGCTATCCACTCAGCTGCACGAGGAAAGGATACCTGCAATGGACATCGTACCTGCACCACAATCACCGCTCACGATTGGACAACTCGCCAATAGCTATGCTGCTTCGAACGTCTTTGATGACTATCAGTCAAAAATAGCAGAAAATACACTGAAGCGTCAAAAAGATGACATCAAGCTATTTTCTCTCTTTCTTAAGAATGTAGGCATAAATAAGGATAATTTGATAGTTGATTGTACAGAATGGAAGGATATCACCTTTGGGCTCGTAGAAGCCTTTAAGAGATGGCAACTGGAGCAAGGCTACGCAATTGCTTCGATGAACGCTCATCTCTCAACCATCAAGGTCTATGCGAAACTGGCAACCAAAGCAGGAGTCCTTCCATCTGAAGCGTATGCCATGATCAAGATGGTGAGCGGCTATCGACACAAGGAGGGCAGAAACGTCGATGCCAAACGAGAGGTGACCAGAGTCGGTGACAAGAAAGCAGAAGCCGTCTCCATTTCCCCAGAACAGGCAAGGGTACTCAAGGAACAGAGCAATACCCCACAGGGACGACGAGATGCCTTGCTCATGTGTCTGCTCCTGGACCACGGGCTCCGCTGCGGAGAGGTCGCAGCTCTCACCGTCGAGTCTCTTCACATGTCTACTGGTCTTCTTACCTTCTATCGGCAGAAGGTGGATAAAGTTCAAACCCATCGATTAACCAGAGACACGCTGCTCTCTGCCATGCGGTACTTTGAAGTGGCCAAACCTGTGGGCAAGCTGCTCATGGGATCTCGCAAAGGTGGCAAGCTGGAAGGAGTCATGAGCGAACGAGCGATTACTGACCGGGTGAGAGAGCTGGGGGAACGGATCGGCGTCAAAGGATTGTCGGCTCACGATTGTAGACATGACTGGGCCAAGGCTGCCGTGAAAGAGTCGGATATCAAGTCTCTGCAACAAGCTGGTGGATGGTCTTCTCCTGCGATGCCATTGCGCTATGCTGATGATGCAGCGATAGCCAATGAAGGAGTGAAGCTGTCGAGATAAGGAGAGAAGCATGAATAAAAAGTCCGAACTTTGGAGAAAATTTATTGCACTTCTTCAAAGAAAACGAAGAAAAAGAACAGAAGACCCAAAAGAAAGAAACAGACTTTACCATGAGGAAAAAGAAAAAGCATTCAATGCATGGATTCAACTTCAGCCTGATAAACGCTGTATCGCCTGTCAAGAAACAAAAAAGGCAGGAGATTTCGGTTATTCCCAGTTCAATCGGAGAGAAGATGGTTTTCTCGAGCCTGTTTTCCATCAGAGATGCAAGCCATGTCACCAGATATGGAGAGACAAACTCGATACTTCATGTCGTATATGTGGCAATAAGATAAAATATAAGGACTATATCCGTATATTCTACGGATATAGTTTGATAGGTAATGGATTAACAAGTATACAAATCTGCTGTAAAACATGTGAACCTGCCTTTCTTGCTTTGCCAATAGATCAACAAAAAGCACTCATACGCGAAGCTTGCAATACAGCATATCCAACGGGGCAGGTTATCTATGGACTCTATGATCCGAGAGACAACAAAGTAAGGAATATTGGCAGAACATCAGACAGAAAAAGGCGATTCAGAGATCATCTCAAATCGAGTAACTCCCTACCTCATACCTATGAAGAGAGGAAAGAATGGTATACAAAAAGTAATTGGATCTATGATCTTCTAGAGCAAAAATTAGAGCCTAGTATGAAGATCATAAAATATGTAGATATTTCCCCAAAGGCACCTGAATGGGAAAGAAGATACATTTTACATGGAATACAGCAAGGATGGGAACTGCTTAATATAGAAACAATGGATGAATATCTTGTAGAAAAAGTGCAAGAATCTTGCATTGACTTCTTGCAAACCCCTTTTGAGGATTTAGTAGAACAGGGCTTTTTTAGAGAGAAGGGCCTCGAGGCTTTTGTGCATGCATGGTATGAGCCATAAGCTTGGATTGCCACCCAGCAGACACCACAATCGCCGACCTCGCCGGATCGGGGATCTTTGTCTTCAACACAAGGTACTCATCTAGGCACAGTAGAGCATATTGCCACTTGTCAGGATGGTAGAGAGAATAATCCTAGAGTGTCTAACTCATGTCCGACTCCGAGAAGATGGAAACACAAAACCCTCGTGACAGCTCGCAAGGCGAGACTGCTTGTAAGGCACGAGGGTTTTATATTGCTCCCGACAATCTGGCTACTCCTGCTCAAGTAGAACGCTTGTCAGTGGACGCGCCATGCTATACTTGCCAAAACAAACAGGAGAAGAGCACATGGCGAAACAGCAACCACAGTGGCAACCTCTTTCGAAGCTCTCACTCATCGCACACCACATCGATGGTATGCTCTCGTCTGCGCAGGAGCAATATCAGACGCTTCTTCCAGCAAAAGCAAAGCCACATATCCTTGACGATTTTACGGTGAATCGCGTCAAGAAAGTCTTTACCACTCAGCAGAAGGATCTCTGGCTCTTTGACGAGCAGTTGAGCCGATGGAGCAAAGGGAGACTCTCGACACAGCAGAGGAAGGAAGTCGAGCGCCTGCAGGACCAGATGCTCAAGCTCAGAGAACAAGTCACTGTCATCCTTGATCTTGCTGACCAGTTGGGGAAAGGCACCATTGAGAAGGTCATGGCGAAAAGTGATGCGGAGCTTGGCCTGGAATTTCTGCTCAATCCGAACCAGTTCAGAAGATAGAAGGCAGTGGAGCCGTGCACAGGGGCTCTCTCACCCCGCAATCGGGGGATGCCCGTCGCTTCGCGCTATGAGCCCACATCGTGAGGCCTCTTCACCGTTTCACGACAGCTGGAAAGTGCGGCCAGCAATGCACTCAGAATCATCGAAAGTGGCCAAAGGCATCAAAGCTCTGGCGAGGGTTGTTCTCTTCTTTCCATCCTGTTCCGCCGAAAAAGCTCGTAGATCCAAAAGACGGGAAGTAGCGAACAATTGTCCACACCTTCTCCACAGGAACAGAGGGTTTTACACAACCTATCCACCGGAAAGATAGGGAGATCTGTGGAAAAAGGGGTAGCAATTTTGCGAGCTATCAGCTACACTTTCTTGGTAGATCCTCTCCCTGCCGACTCCTCCGTCGGCTATTTCTGCTTGTTTTTCTAGCCAATAACCAGGAGGGATCAGCATGTCTACGACCATTGACCGAGAGAGCATTGTCCCCCGGAGTGCATTCAGATATCGTCCTGTTGCGCCCGACATGGAGACCCAGGACGTTGTATCCAGCAAGCCACGTGCATCACGGGCAAGGAGCCAACAGCAGCTACACACAGCCAGTGATCATACCCCTGCTGTCACCAAGAAGCGCTCCGTCCATTGGCTCGTCCCAGTGGTCATGACCATGCTGGCCACCATTCTGCTCTTATGGCTCCTTCAACTGGCCTGGTCCTGGGCAGGAACGGTCAGTGACGATCTGCGGTATGGGCGACCAAGAACCACACAGATCGATGCCTTTGTTGGCCATGAGGCTGGCAAAACCGCATCTCACTTTCTCGCGATCAATTGGCATGGACGAGCAGAGATCATTGAGTTTGCAGGGGGAGACGCCAGCAAAGCGAAGGTCTACCTCGGGCCTCAGCTTACCGGCCCCAATGCTGATCTGATCCCGGTCACCCTCCAGTTTATCGACCGCCCTGGTGATCACCTCCCTGATATGATCGTGCAGTTTGGTGCTGTCGAGGTAAGCTACACCAATGAGCATGGGACCTTTGTTCTGCAATGAGGGGGACGAACTTTTGGAACTCAGATCTGAGTGAGGAGGCGCTTGGCAGAGAGGAAATGCCTTCTTGAGAAGAAGCACCCCAAAAGAGAGGGATGGGCCAACAATCAGAACGCACCAAGGAGTTCCTTGGGATTGCCATCTCCAAGGAAGGAGGCCTTGAGCGAAGCCAGAGGAACCTCACCTTCCATCGCCATCCCGCAATCGGGCTTTGTCCGTCGCTTCGCGGCTCTTGGCTTCCATCGTTAGGCATCTTCAAAGTTTGTTAGATACACACGTCTAAAAGCCAATGACCCTCCCTGCGTTCTCTTGCCAGCAATCGCGTACCTCCACCATTTTTTGATGAACATAGATCATATGAGTCAGAAAAGCGAAGAAAATCTGGACCTTGCTAGAGAGAACACAGGTGGTTGGCCCTTTGTGCGGTGTTTTAACATTCTCCAATGTAAACGACGTAAGGCCAAAAGCCCCTGGGCAGCGAATCCAACGTTGTAGAAATGGATACAAACAACGAATAAAAACAGCACATTGTTTACGTTATTGAAAAGGTTTTTCCAGGTCCAGATTTCGAACGGAATTGATTCAAACAACAATAAGGGGTTTGTTTCCCTGATCATGTGCACCAAAAGAAGACAATGTTTTTTAGATAAGCTCATCTAGCACCAAAAGTGACACTGTTGGTAAACCTCTTGATCGAGCATGACTGAAGCAGACCTTCAGTCAGAAAATACGCTCAAACGGAGTGAGCTAAGAAAGTTTACCAACAGTGTCAAAAGTGGCCATGAGCCATCGAATCTGAACATTTACACGCCAATGAAAATGGCCATACTCAGAAAAGTGTCCTATCTGGACATGAGCATCCTTTGACGAAGTTTTGCCCTCTACGGCGTGGATGAACATTGATCGTAGAACAACAGTCCTGTTGGCACTGGCGAACCAATAAAGCGATCAAGCACGACAATCGATTGCCAGGTCGAGCGCCAGCCGGTCTGCGTGCTTCCAATAATTGCTATGCCTCCTTGTCCATCGGGCTGATAGAACTCTCCTTCGCCGCGCAATGGATCGTAGAAGAGCAGATTGGTATACGGGCTGCCACTCAAGTTGCCCGGCACGATCTTGCGCCAGGTCGAGCGCCAGGCGGTGTTTCTCCGTAGAAGCGTGATGTGGCCTTGCCCATCGCTCCGGTAGCATTCCCCCACCCCATTGTTTGCCATGGAATTAATGCGAGTTGTATAGTCGATCGTTGTATTGTCGAGTGGAGTATAGAAAAGCAGATCAGTGTACGGGCCACCACTGAAGTTGCCTGGCACAATCGTGTGCCAGGTTGAGCGCCAGCCAGTCTGCGTGCTTCCGATGCGGGTTATGCCCCCCTGTCCATTGGGCTGATAGAACTCTCCTTCTCCCCTGAGTGGGTCATAGAAGAGCAGATCGGTATACGGGCCATCACTGAATTTCCCAGGGATGATCATGCGCCAGGTCGAGCGCCAGCCAATTTCCCCTCCTCTCCATGTGATGCCACCTTGCCCGCCGGGTTGGTAGAATGCTCCCTCTCCTTGTTGCTGCACCGTAAAGCGAGTGAGGATGTTGCGCGTGATTTGCTTCATCGCGTCGTTGGCTTGTCCTGGTACGCGCATCCAGTTGCGGCCTTGAACAGCGGCTAAGCCATTGACGATGAAGTCATCGAGTCCCCAGCTCCACTCGATAGTACTTGCGGATAAAACCTTGGCCCCGCTGCC
>Ga0137387_10001018_pt1 | contig 13250 bp, 10 predicted proteins | sample SagtaG_3_FD_104909 | JGI IMG/M metagenome (GOLD analysis project Ga0137387, IMG submission 104909) | Vadose zone soil microbial communities from Angelo Coast Range Reserve, California, USA - Sage2_R_115_16 metaG | ecosystem: Environmental > Terrestrial > Soil > Vadose zone > Saprolite | place...
CGTCCTTCCGTCCTTTCGCCGCTTCTCATTGCGGCCGCGACTCCTCGAGCAGCTCCTGGAAGCGGGGATCTGTCCTCACCGGGTCGAACTCGGGCGCTCGCAAGTAAAACCAGAACCGTGCCCCTCGGGGGCGCACGCGTTCGAGCAACTCGAGGGCGCGCTGGCGCTCGCCTACAGCGACCAGCGCCCGCCCGACCCAAGCGGCATCGGTGATGGTAGGCGCGTTCGCAGCGCGAGCCTCGCGCTCCAGGCGCTCGACGCGGCCACGCGCGCCGACCGAATCGCCTGCCTGGAGCGCGGCGAGCGCCACGACCGCTTCCGCTGGCACGCGGAACCCCGCGTGCAGTCGCACTGCGGTCTCGGCATCGACCCGCGCGTCGACATGGCTTCCGAGCCTCAGCTCGGCGAGCGCGCGAAGCACGTAGCCGTAGTCGGCCCCCGGGTCGAACGCGAGCGTGCTGTCCGCCCAGCGCTGGGCGTCGCGGTAACGGTTTTGGCGGAGAGCGACACGCCCGAGATTGAACAACGTGATCGGCCGCTCGGCCTCGCGCGCGAGCGCCTGGTGGTACATCTCGGCCGCCGCGGAGTCCTGACCGAGCCACAGCAGGGCCATCCCGTACTGGTGATACACCTCGGCGTTCCGCTCGTCGAGGACGACGGCGCGCTGCAGCGCTTCGCGTACGCCGACGAACGTGCGGGGGTTGCGGAACGTCATCAAGAAGCCGCGGGCCATCCACGCGTCTGCGGACGACGAATCCTGCTGCAGCGCGGCGTCGACCGCGGCTTCACCACGCTCCAGCACACCGTCGGGCGCCAGACCGGCGTACGGCCATCCCCAGTCGAGAAACAGGGCGTATCCCAGCGCGACGCGTGCCAATGCCGGCGTGTAGCCGGGGTCGAGGCGGGCGGCCGTCTGATACTCCTGGATCGCGCGGCCCACCGCGCGCGGTGTGCGCTGAGCGAGCTCATAGTTCCCGCGCAGAAAGTGGTCGTAGGCACCCGGGTCGGGGGTGGAGCGCGGCGCGAGCGCGGTCTGCTCGGCGGGGGCGAGGGCGCCGCCGAGCGCGGTCGCCACCGCGCGCGCCGCCTCCGCCTCGACCGCCTGCAGTGCGCGGTCACCCCGATCGTACTGTGCGCCCCAGACGTGCACGCCGGTCGCCGCCCGCGCGAGCTCCACGCTAACGTGTAACCCACGCTGACCCGTACGGCGCACGCTGCCGCTCACCAGATACGTGACGCCGAGCGCCCGTCCCAGGGCTGCCGGATCGTCGGTCGACGTCCCACGAAAGCGTCGTACGGCGTTCCGGGACTTCACCGTGAAACGCTCGACCCGGCCGAGCCTCGTTATGATTGCTTCGGTGAGGCCGTCGGCCAGATAGGCGTCGGCGCTGTCCGGGCTCTCGAAGTACAGGACCGCCACGCTGGCCGGTAGCGGGACCGGGGCGGGCTGCGCCCCGACGCTCTGGGCGCAGCGGAACCCGGTGTGCACCAGTCGAGGGGGCCGGTCGGGGAAGGCCGCTCGGAAGGCGGCCACCGCGTTCTGGGGCGGTGAATCGAACGCGCCTCCCTTGATGATGTGGCCGAGCTCCCCCTTGGGGCCCGGCGCCTCGGTGGCGGTCCACTCCCAGGCGTTTCCGATCAAGTCGACGGCCCCGACCCACGAGCGCCCCAGGCTGTCGGCGCCCGCCGGGGCGAATCCGTCGCGCTGCGAATCCGCATTGGCGAACCCCCGCACCCACTTGTCACCCCACGGGTAGCGCAGGCCCTCCGGGCCACGCGCCGCGGCCTCCCACTCGTCCTCGGTCGGCAGCCGGCCGCCGGGCTGGCGCCACGCGCAGTACGCCACCGCTTCGACCCAGAAGACGCCGGTCGCTGGCCAGCGCTCGGGCGGCCGGCCCGTCCAGGGTGGCATCCCCAGCGTCGAGTCCAGATACCGCCGGTAGGCTCCCACGGTGACCTCGGTCGAGTCGATGTAAAAGGAACCGAGCCGCACCGTGCTCGCTTCGCGCCAGGGGGCGCCGCCTACGGGATACCGCCCGGCGGGCACGAGCGCCATCTCGGGCGGCGGGTGCGGACGCCGCGTGAGACCGCGGATCCCCAACGCGGCGGCGACAATGCCCGCCGCGCCGAGCGCCGTCACGGCGAGTTGTCGCCGGGTGGGCCGCCACCGCCCGGCCGCCGGTTGCGTCAACAGATCGACGAAGGCGCGCGCCGAGGGCGGGCGGTCGGCCGGAACCTTGGCGAGGCCGCTCGCGATGGCGTGCTCGACGTGCGGCGGCACCTGCGGCCGCACGGTGCGCGGGGGCCGCGGCCGCTCCGTGAGTACCCGCGCGACGATCGCCTGGACGCTCGGCCCCGTGAATGGCGGCTCGCCGACCAGCATCTCGTACAGCACCGCGGCCAGCGCGTACACGTCGCTCCGCGCGTCGAGGCGCTCCGCCCCGCCCGCCTGCTCCGGGCTCATGTACTCGGCCGTGCCCGGGGTGAGCCCAGCGCCGGTGAGCGAGGACTGGCCGCCCTTCACCTGCTCCATCAGCTTCGCGATCCCGAAATCGGCCACCATCGCATGTGCGCGGGAGAGCAGGATGTTGGCCGGCTTCACGTCCCGATGCAGGACTCCGACCTCGTGCGCGTACTGGAGGGCGTCGCCGACTTCGGCGGCGATCCGCAGCGCGTCGGCGAGCGGCAGCGGCCCCTCGCGGGCGAGGCGATCCTTCAGCGACTCGCCCTCCACGTATCCCATCACGTAGAAGAGGATGCCGTCGGCCTCGTCGGCTTCGAACAACGGCACGATGTGCGGATGCGAGAGCTGGGCGGCGAGCAGGACCTCGCGCTGGAACCGACCGCTGCCGAGATAGGCGCGGGTCGTGGGCGGCAGAGCCTTGATCGCGACCTGTCGGCCTAGCTTGAGATCGGTGCCGAGGTAGACGGTCGCCATGCCACCCTGGCCCAGTTCGCGCACCAAGGTGTAACGGCCCGCGAGGGCGCGGGCCAGGCGGTCGAACAACGGGTCAGCCGACATGGCGGGCAGGGTGGCAACACTATGCCACACCCGTCAGCCGGCGGCAAGCCGAACTAGAATGCGATCGTGTCGGCCGCCGCGGTGCTGGTCGCGCAGCAGGACGAGTTGCACCTGCCCCACAGGCCGTCATCATCCTTCTCGAACCGGGCGCTGAGCGCCGGATACTCGGGCGTCACGCCATGGTGCTTGAAGGTCAGCCGCCGCGTCTGTCGGAAGTCGACCCGGTCGTGAAGCGCGATCAGCACGGAGCGATACCTCCCCAACGAATCGCGCGCGTCCACCCACCAGTACGTCCACCATGTCGGTCCAAACCCCGCAGGTGGGTATGGAGTCCGGGTCCGGACGCGAGCAATGATGCGGCCCTCCGCGAGGTCGTCCATCGTGAGCCGTCGGACATGGGACTCAGGCTCGATGAACGCGCTGTCGCCACCGGGCCCCACCCGCCATGTGACGAAGTCGACGAGGTCCCGCTGCGCGTTGGGCGGGTTGGAGTCGAATTGGAGTGACGCGATGTAGGCCCTGAGCGAATCCGCGGAGACGGTCTTGACATCGCCGTGGAACTGCGGCCGTGGTGGTGCCGCACACTGCCACGCGATCAGCGCGCCCAAAGGCACGGCGACAAAGTGCCAGCGCGACCGCCTGCCCGTTGGCATACGGCCTCCTTACGGAGAAGGGGGAGTCACTGCGGGACCGCCGCGAGTCGGCGCATCCGTGTTAGCGTGGGCTGCAGTGCTGGGTCGGCGCCGGACCATAGCGCGGCGACGGCGCTTCCCCACTGCCGGGCGATCGCTGTTTGGCCTCGTGCGGCGGCCAAGTCCGCACGGAGGGCCATCATGCGCACCAGTGTGCCAGCGAGCGGCATATAGTCGAGGAGCGCCGAGTAGAGTGCCGGCAGATTGCCGAGCGTGCGGTCGAGGCAGTGCAGCGCCGTCGCTGTGTCGCCGATCGACACCGCCAGGCTCGCCGTGAGGAAGGCGTACTCGCCAGATCCCGCCAGCGTGTCGAGGTGCGCCCGAACGAAGGCGGTGTCCCCGTGGGCCAGCGCCCACTGGAGCGTCATCGTGCCGTCCGGCCCCGGAGGAGTCGTGCGATGCGCGGGTCGCGGCCCCATGAGGTCGAATACCAGCTCGGCAGGAACATCGAGCAGCGCGCTGCGAGCCGATGCTCGGCGGGTCGTTGGCAGGGTGCTCAAGAGCTCCTCGACCCGGCGCTCCAGAACTGTGATGCTCTCTTGCGGTGCCGCCACCGACGCGTAGGCGAGCAGTCGCAGGCCGGCCAGCGCCGCGTTGAGGGGCAGCGTTACCGACTCGTTATCGGCGCTGGCGTGCAGCCTGGACGTGTCTTGGACCGCGAGCACGTGCGCGGCGAGAGCAGGGCGACCGAGCAGGATTGCCACGCCCGCGACGCCGGACGTTGGTGCTCGGATCGTGCGCAGCAGCGAATCTCCGGCTCGACGCGCCGCGTCGAATTCCCCTGCCTTCACCAGCAACCTGACGCTCGTGACGGCGTCGCGCACCCGCTCTGGAGGACGCCGCTCGAGCCGCGTTGCGGTGGCAATTTCCCCCAGGGCGTTGCGGGGCTCCCCCACCGTGGCGGCGATCCTCCCGCTGGCCTCGAGGGCGTAGGCGAGCGTCCGGTGCGCCACGGGATCTTGCGGGAACGCCTCTGTCCAAGCGGCGCTGATGTCCACCAGAAACTGGCGGTTCCGCGTGAGCGCGAGCGCGTGGGTGGCGGGCCTCTGGCCCGCCTGAGCCATGACGGCCCCGGAGACGGGATGAAACGCCAATGTGTCGGCCTCGACCTCCGGAAACGCGAAGTAAGGGACCGTGTCGAGGCGACCCTCGCGCCACCAGAACTCCTCCGCGAGGAGCAGGCGCGTCAGCCGCTCGGGGGCCCGGCTGCCGAACGCGAAATTGAACGACGGCGCGAGCGACAGCGCCCGGCGGTACGCCTGCACGGCAGTGTGCCAGCTGCCGCGGAACAGGTAGCGCGAGCTGTCCCGAGGATCGGGGACCACGACGGGGTCCCCCGCGTTGCACTGGGCGAGCCCGTACCAGGCGGCGAAGCTCGTGGAATCAGCGGCCAGGATCTCACGGTACCGGGTGCAGGCGTCGGGCCAGCGGCGCTGAAACATCGCCTGCTGGGCGAGGAGCAGCGCTTGATCTGAGGCGGCGAGCCTGGGCAGCAGGTCGCCAGCGCGGCGCGCGATAAGGGCCCGGTCGCTGGCCGCCTGCGGGGTGGAGTCGGCTGCCCAGAGCAGCGTTTGGCCCAGCCACAGATAGGCGTGTGCGAACTCCGAGTCCGCTGCGATCGCGGAGCGGAACCGTCCGGCCGCTTCGCTCAGGCTCCAGGACCGCACCGCCCGAACGCCCGCGTTGTTGGCGGCGAGCGCCTGAAGCGAGTGCGTCTGCTCGGCGCCGGGACCGCCCGCGGTGCCCAGGTGCACGCCGAGCAGCGAATCGGCGAGGGCGTTGAACGCGGCGCCCACCTGCCCGCTGCTCGCAGGCGCCCGCGCTTTTGCCTCGCGCAGCGGCGGACCACCGCGCGCCGCGTCATAGAGGCTCGCCGTGAGTCGCAGCGTATCCCCGAAGTTCCAGAGTTGTCCCATCACGAGTTTGCCGGCGCCGAGCTGGCGCGCGATCTCGAGACCGGTGTCGAAGGGGATCCGGAACGGGGCGCCGCTGCGGCGGCGCTGCAGCGCATCGTACACTCGCGTCTTGTCGGCGAGCCGCACGTCCGACCAGCGCTCGAACGCCTCGGTAAGCAGCTCGGCGCAGTCCGCTCCGTCGAGGAGCGTGGGCTGAGTGCCCTCGCGGTGGGTGAACGGCAAGATGACGTAGCGCGTGGTGTCGAGCGGGACTCGCAACCGGGCGCAGGGCGGTGGAGACCCGTCGGGGCACTGGGCTCGCAGGCACGCCGGCGGACCGGCCGACAATATGGCCGCAACGATCAGCGCGCGACTACCGCCGCTCATGACGCCGCTGCGGTGAACGGCAGCAGCGCCTCCCGCATCTCCGCCGCCGTCTGCCACCGCTCCTCGCGCGCCTTCGCGAGCGCCCGGGCGACGGCGGCGGCGAGCGGCTTCGGCACGTCGCTCCGCAGCCCGCGCAGGTCGGGGGGCGGGTGGTGCTGCTGCATGTCGAGCACGGCGGCGGCGCTGGCCGAGGAGAACGGGGGCCGGCCCGCGAGCGACTCGAACAGCACTACGCCGAGCGAATAGAGGTCGGTCCGGCCGTCCACGTCGGGGGCGCCCGCCGCCTGCTCGGGGCTCATGTACTCCTCGGTGCCGACCACGAACCCGCTGCGCGTCACGCGGTCGTCTCCCGAGGTCGCAATGGCGCGCGCGATCCCCAGGTCCAGCAGCACGGCGCCCTCCGGGGAGAGCACGATGTTGTCCGGCTTGATGTCGCGGTGGGCGATGCCGTGCGCGTGCGCGTGATCCAGCGCGTCGAGCACCTCACACGCGGTGCACGCGGCAGCCGAAATCGCGAGCCGGCGCTCGCGCCGCAGCACCTGGCGCAGGCTCTCGCCGGGCACGAAGGGCATGACGAACCACAGCAGATATTCCGTTTCGCCGCTGTCGAGCAGCGGCGCGATGTGCGGATGATGCAGCTGCGAGGCGTAGCGGATCTCGCGCAGGAAACGATCGGCCGCGACCGAAACAGCAAGCTCCGGGTGGAGCACCTTGATCGCGACCTGTTCGCCGGTGCGGTCGGTCGCGGCAAAGACGCACGCATTGCCACCCCGGCCCACCGCCGTCACGACGGTGTAGCGCTCGCTGAGGGCCTTGCGGACCCGATCGATCAAGTCGCGTCCGGGCATGGTGCGCGTGTCCCGGTTCTACCAGCGGGGTCGCTGGTGGAGGCGCGACCGGAGGGGGCGGCCACCGCACGCGGCGCCCGTTGGCTAGTCTATCAACATAGGGCCGCCCGCCCGGACGGGCCAGACGGGCGTAAGCTCCAGCCGCAGCGCGTGTTTCACGGCCTGGGTACTTTGCTTTGATGGGACCTGCGAGGATCGAGGCCGTCCAGGGGGACATCACCGCGCAGGCGGTCGACGCCATCGTGAACGCCGCCAACACGACGCTGCTCGGCGGGGGCGGCGTGGACGGCGCGATTCACCGCGCGGCGGGACCGGAGCTGCTGGAGGAGTGCCGCCGCGTCGGCGGGTGCCCCACCGGCGAGGCCCGGATCACCGGCGGCCACGGGCTCCCCGCCACGCACGTGATCCACACCGTGGGCCCGGTGTGGAGCGGGGGCCGGCGGGGAGAGCCGGGGTTACTGCGCCGCTGCTACGTCAACTCGCTCCGGCTCGCGGCCGAGCACGGCGTGCGCTCGATCGCCTTTCCGTCGATCAGCACGGGCGCCTATCGCTTCCCGATCGAGCAGGCAGCGGAGATCGCCGTGGCAGCCGTTCGCGAGGAAGTGCGCCAGCCGACGTCGCTCGAGCTGGTGCGGTTCGTTTGCTTCAGCGCGGCGGACTTGGCTGTGTATCAGGGACTCCTAGCCGGCTCAGCCCCGCCCGCGCCGCCGTGACGTACCGCGCCAGCTCCGCACGCCGACCGCGGTCCGCTCCGGACCCCGCTCCGACGGCGATGACGAACCGGTAGGTGGAGATCGCAGTCGCCCGGTCGCCCGCGCGCTCGGCGTCGCTCGCCCGCTTGAGCTGCGTCTCGAGCGTCCGCGGATCGCGGTACACGAGGCCCGGATCGCGCCCGACCTGCCGCGCGAACCGCGTGAGCCAGACGGCGCCCGCCGCACCGAGCGTGAGCGCCGCGACGGCCAGCGCGAGCGTCAGAGCGACGCGGCGGCGTTTGCCGTCAGGCACCGGCGAGCCTCGTGACGGCCGCGGCTGTCGCCTCCGTCACCTGCGCCATGAACTCGAAGTCGAGTGTCGCGCTCGTGTCGCTGGTCTGATGGTAGTGCGGATTCCGCAAGAACGCCGTGTCGGTGAGCATGAGTGACGGATAGCGCGCGTCCCAGAACGATGCGTTGTCGGAGAGCCGCGTGAGCGGCAACAGCCAGCCGCGCAGCCGCGTCCGATAGGCGACGACCGGGAGCTCCGGCACGGCCGCGCGCGCGGCGGCGACGAAGCCGTCGAGCAGCGCACGGGACCGGGTGTCGCCCACCGCGGCGAGGAAGTCTCCCGTGCGCGGCACGTCGATGCCGAGGAACGGGGGAACGACCTGCGCGCCGGGCGTCGGGTCGCGGTAGCCCACCATCTCGAGGATCAGCGCCCCGGCGAGCGCCTCGCCGCCGGCGCGGCACCGCTGCGCTAGACGGCGGCTGCCCACGCGATAGGTGGTCGTCTGCTGCTCCTCCAGGTCGAACCCGACGAACTCGAGTCCGCCCTCGGGGGGCGCCGCTCCCGTGGCGACGAGCCGCGCGCATTCGATCATCGCCGCGACGCCGCTGGCGTTGTCGTCGGCCCCGGGCGTGTCCGCCGTGGAGTCGAAGTGCGCGCCCACGAGCAGGCGGGGGCGGCGGGCGTCGCGGCCGGCGCGGGTCGCCACGACGTTGTGGTGGGTGCGGCCGCGGAACGTGAACGGGGCGAGCGCGACCGTGAGGCCCAGGGCGCCCAGTTCGGCGGCGACGTAGTCGCGCGCGGCGCGGTGGCGCTCGGGCGCCGTGCGCGGATGGCGCACACCTTCGAGCGTCGCGACGTGACGACGCAGTCGGCCCGCGAGCGCCGCGCGTTGACCCGAGGTTGAGTCGCCGCGGGGCGTCGCCCCGGCCCCGGGACCCGTCGGCGGCTCAGCTTGACCCGAGGTTGATGCACTCATGCTAGCGTCTCTCCCGCATGGTAACCGTGTGCACGGTGCTCCCGCCGCCCGAGCGGCCGCGCCTCGACGCGGTGGGTGACGGCTGCTTCACCGCGCTCCACGCCAACTCGTTCCGCGACGCGCTGCGGGCGGCGCGCCGCAAACGAGTGGACGCGCTGGTCCTCTCGGTGCACAGCTGCCGCGGCGACGAGCTGCCGGCGGTGGCGCGGTTCGTGCGCGAGTTCCCGGCCATTCCGGCCGTGGCGCTCGTCTCGCGGCACGACCGCGAGGTCACGGAGACGCTGCTGCGCCTGGGCGCGACCGGCGTGCGCACGGCGGTCGATTGCACCGAACCCGCCGGGTGGCGCCGGCTGCGGGACCTGCTGGGCCATCCCGCGTCCCCCGTCGCGGCCCGCATTCTGGCGCGGGTCGTACCCGCGCTCGGGGACGCCGGGGGCGACATCCGCCTGTTCTTCGAAGCCCTGGCCCGGCTCGCCCCGGTGCTCTCCACCGTGCGCCGGCTCGCGCGCCACCTCCGCATCGCACCGAGCACGCTGATGTCCCGGTTCTACCGGGCCGCCTTGCCGTCGCCCAAGAGCTATCTCGCCGGGATGCGGCTGTTGCACGCGGCCTACCTCTTTCTCAACCCGGGGCTCTCGGTCGCCGACGTGGCCTACCGCCTCGATTACTCGTCGCCGCAGAGCTTCGGTCGTCATCTCAAGGCCATGCTGGGCGTCACCGCCGGCGAGTTCCGCCGCCGGTTCCCGTTTGAGGTCTCGCTCGAGCGCTACGTCGACTTGTTGATCACCCCGTACCGGGAAACCCTGCGCGTGTTCACCCCATTGAACGCGGGGTTGTGGGACCAAGGCAGGAACGCGGCTCGCGTTTTCCGGGCGGGGTGATCAGTCCGCCGCCGTGCGCGTCACGGGGTGCTCGCGCGGTTCCTGCTCCCGCCGCAGCACCGAGAAGCGGGCGATGCTGGCGCGCAGCCGCTCGGCGAGCTGGGCCAGCTGCTGTGATGTCGCCGTGAGGTCGCCCATGGAGGTGATCTGCGCCTGCGTGGCGGCGGCGGCGCCGTCGGCGCTCTGCGACGACGTGCTGGAGATCGCGGCCACCTGCTGCAGCGACTGCGCCAGCTCGGCGAGGCGCTGCGCCTGACTGCGGGATACTTCGGCCGTGGCGTTGACCAGGTCGCCCACCAGCTCGACCCCCTGATGCAGCTCCTGCAGCGCGCCATCCGCCTCCGCGGCCACGGCTCCGATGTCCCGGACCTTCGCCTCGCCCGATTGCATGGCCCGCCCCGCCGCGTCGATGCCCGCGCGCAGCTCGGAGACGAGCTCCGCCACTTCGCGCGCCGACCGCCCGGCCTCGCCGGCCAACGCCCGCACCTCGTCGGCTACGACCGCGAATCCCTCGCCGTGCTCCTCGGCGCGCGCCGCCTCGATCGCGGCATTCAGCGCGAGCAGGTGCGTCTGGCGCGCGATCCGCGCGATCGTCTGGGCGAACGCCGCAATGCGCTCCGACATCCCCGACAGGCCTGCCACCGTCGCCGCCGTGGCGCGCACCTCTTCGCCCATCGTGCGGAGCGTCTGGCTGGCGCGCGCGACCCGCTCCCGTCCCCGCTCCGCCGCGGCGAGCAGGCGCGCGGCATCCACCTGCATTAGCTCGGCCCGGACGCGCAGCGACTCCGCCTGGTCCGCCGCCTTGGCGCTCTCGCCGCGCGCCCCCTCCGCCATCTCCCGCTGCTTGCCCAGGTCCCCCGCGAGCTGCTGCGCTGTGTGCGTCACGGTCTCCGACGTGGCGTGCAGCTCTTCCGCCGAGGCGGCGAGCTCCTCGGCGAAGGCCGCCCCTTCGTCCGCCTCGCGCTGCACCGTCGAGATCGTGGTCGCGATTTCCTCGAGCATCCGGTTGAAGCTCTTCTCGAGGAACCCCAGCTCATCCAGCTCCCCGGCCGGGGCGCGCACGGCGAGGTAGCCCCGCTCCGCCTCCCCCATGACGCTGCGGGCGTGGCGAATCCGCGCGATCAGCGTCGCCGGAATCCGCTTCAGCGCCATCGCCACGAGGATGAACACCACCGTCTCGAGCCCGGCGCCGCTCAGGCTCGCGCCTCCCGGCTCGTACAGCACGTTGTGCGCGTAGCTGGCGCCGAGATACGCGAGCGCCGCGGTGAGGACGAGAAAGTCGCCCACGGCGCGTCCCTGGTCGAAGGCGTAGGGCAGCACCGCGAGGAAGAAGGCGGCCACGAACCCGCCGTGCCCGAACCACACCACGAGCACGGCCACGAGCAGCACGTCCAGCAGCGACAGCGCGTACACGAACCACCAGCGGTACCAACCGCGCTCGTTGATGAGACCGAGCAGCTCGTTCACGAACGCCGCGCCGCCCGCGATCAGCACCATGGTGGTGGGGCGGGTCTTCACGTACCCGAACCCCCAGCCCACGAGTCCGATGGCGAGGCCGGCCGCCGCCATCACGCGCCGCAGGCGGTGGCTGCGCGCGATGGTGTCCAGGTCCTTCAGGCGTTGCTCGAGGCCCGTGGCGTCGTCTTTCCACCCCCGCACGCGCGACGCGAGCGAGGACCGGCTCGAGGTCCCCGGCGTCGTCACGTGGGGAGCCGCTCCTGTGTCGCGACGCTAGCCGCCATTGACCTCACCTGTTCTGTCGCGGAGCAGCGTGGCTCGTTTTGAGCCAGGCGCCGACGGATGAAGGCGTCGCGTCGTGTGAGCTTGACTCCGGCACGCCGCATGCTCCCGCGGGGACGCAGTCACCATCGAATCGCGTCACCCAGGAAGGGAGAGTAGCCATGCGAAGAGCACTGCGTCTGTTGGCGCTCGCAAGTGCCGTTCTCACCGCGGCGTGCAGAGACACCACCGGTTCGCGCGGCACGCCGCAATTCTCGAGACAGATCACCTTCCCCGACTTCAAGAACACCCTGCTGGGCCTCCCCGTCAACGGGGCCGCCCGGGTGAAGGTCGAACTCTCCCCGCATGGTCTCATCGCTCGAGAGGTGAAGGTACAGGACCCGCAGGACGTGACCTCCCATGAGCGAGTGGAAAGCCGCGTTACCGATGTGATGCTGAGTACGGGCGGTGAGCAGGGGATACTGACCCTGGAGCCGGGCTTCCAGGTGAGCTTCACCCAGAACACCAAGTTCGCCGCGGGCGAAGTGGCGCTGACCTTGCAGCAGTTTGTCGACCAGGTGAACGCAGCCCTTGCCAGCAATCCGAGGGTGTTCCTTCCCGTGGAAGCCGAGCGCTCCCCGGCCAGCCCTCTCGTGCTAGGCCCTGGGGACCCATTCCCTGCGGCGCAGCTCGACCTCGAGGATGAGGTGCGAGGGCCGGAGCTCCACATCAACATCAATTCCGCCAACCTTGTCGAGCCGGGCGTGGGCGACTGCACGGTCGCGACGCTCGGCGCGTCCCCGCTCGGCTGCCTCAGGTTGTTGGGCGTGACGATCGGCGTGGATCACACGACTGAGTTCGAGGCCGTGCTCCTCGGCGTCGTGGAAACGAGGTTCGAGGGGGTCGTGGACTGCAACACATTGAGTGTCACGAGTGCGCACGAGGGTTCGTTCTCGCTCGTAGGCCAGACCACGATGATCGAGATCGTCGCGGCGACGAAGCTCGAGCTGGAATCAGGGGACGACGAGCAGCTGGCGGACCTGGCCGCGGTCCAGGCGGCGTGCGCGGCGAGCCCGCCTCAAATGGTGCACGTGGACGGTGAGGGCATCCCCGGCATGACGGCCGGCACGATCGAGGCGACCGAGGCGGAGTTCGAGGTCGAGGAGCAGGAGGTCGCCCCGGAGGCGGTGGAGGCGAAGGGCTAGGCGAGGAGCGCCGCGATCCTCTCGGCGGCCTGCTTCGCGCCCAGCCGCTCGTAGAGCGTGACCGCCCGCAGCCGCGCGGCGCGCGCGCCGGCGCGGTCGCCGTTTGCCTCGAGTGCCGCGCCGAGGTCGCGCTCGATCTCGGCTAGCGTATGGGCACTCCCCTGGCCCCGCGCGAGCTCGGCCGCTTTGCGGAGCAGCGCGACCGCGCCCGCGAGGTCTCCGCGGGCCCGCGCCACTCCCGCCTGCAGCCGCCAGACCTCTGCCAGTCCGACGGGCTGCTGCAGCCGTTCGTACACCGCCTGGGCGCGCGTCAGCTCGGCCGCGGCGAGGTCGGTGTCCCCTTGAGATAGGTGCAGCGCCCCGCGTCCGAAGAGCGCCAGCGCGGACAGGCCCTCATCCTTCACGCGTTCGGCCAGTCGCGCGGCTTCTTCGGCCGCCGCGAGCGCGCCGGCATAGTCCCCCATGTCGCCCCGGCTGATCCCGATGTTGTGCTGCGTTTCGGCCATCCCCCGCACCAGCCCCGCCTGCTGGTACGCGGCGAGAGCGAGCTGGTAGCTGGCGAGGGCGGCCCGGGGATCCCCCCGCAGGTTCGCGACGATGCCCAGGTTATTGAGACATCGCGCCTCGGTGGTGTGGTCCCC
>Ga0137387_10001024_pt1 | contig 13219 bp, 9 predicted proteins | sample SagtaG_3_FD_104909 | JGI IMG/M metagenome (GOLD analysis project Ga0137387, IMG submission 104909) | Vadose zone soil microbial communities from Angelo Coast Range Reserve, California, USA - Sage2_R_115_16 metaG | ecosystem: Environmental > Terrestrial > Soil > Vadose zone > Saprolite | place...
CCGTCCAGGCGAGCTCCGACCCGGGCGCGAGCTTGTTGGACGGGACCTCGGCGACCCACACGCCTAGGGTCGTGTCCACCGCCTCCGCCTCGCTGAACGTCTTCCAATCGTCGAAGGTGTAATGCACAGCGCCCGGCCGCGGCAGCTGTACGCGCAGCCGGCGGCCCGCCGCGATGCGCGTGATCTGGTGCTTGTGCGACCAGACAAAAGGAGGCGCCTGCTGCGGGCCTTCTGTGTAACGCCGCCTGGCGGGCATGACGATGTCCGGAAATCCGCCCAGGGCGATCGTGACCAGCAGCTCCAGGTACTCCGCATGCGCCCAACCGAGCGGCGACACCGAGCCCGTCGCCTTGCCGAAGTAGAGCCCCCGGCTCGGAACGTCCTCTCCGTCCCAGACCTGCTCCGGGAGCATCGAGCCGAGACCGGCAAAGCCCTCCAGCGTCCGCACCATCTCGGCGGCCGGCAGGCCCATGGAGAAGAAATGCCTGGCGCGCTCGCCGGTGAGCACCGGCCATGGGCGTCCTTTGCCGCTGCCGTCCCAGGCCGAGCCATCGTCGTGCTCGCCGTAGAGATCGCCCACGTATCGGCGCCAGGACGGCCCGGCCGGCAGGCTGACCTTGAGCACCGCGTCGACGCTCTGCAGGCTCCGCAGGATCCGCTCGTCCTTCGGCCTGCGCAGGCCGTACCTGACCAGCTCGAGAAACTCGGGCGCGATCGCGCCGGTCGTGGGGCGGTGGTCTGGATCGCCCGCGAGGCGAACGTACTGACCGCCCGGGGTCGAGCACCAGGTTTCGACACGATCGTTCCAGTAGTCCGCGACCGTGCGCAGGTGACTCGCGGCCACATGCTCGCCCGCTTCGTGCGCAAACTCACCGGCCACGATGAGGGCGGCGATGCAGGCAGCGAGAGTCGACGGCGAAAGCCCGCCGAGGTCCTCCCAGCGGTCGAGCTGCGTGAGCGGGCCCTCGCGAATGATGAACTGCGCCGCGGGGCGGACCATGACCGGGTACGGGTCATGGTCGAGACAGCCCGCGACACCGAGCCGCCACGCCAGGAGGATCGGAAGGGCGACCTGGTCGAGCTCGGTCGACGTCCAGTGCGGGGTCCCATCCATGAACCAGTTCTGGAACCAGGCGCCGTCGGCACGCTGGCGCGACTGCAGATGGCGGAATGCGCGAAGGGCCGCGGCGGTGTCGCCGGCGTCTAGCAAAGCCGTCGCGATGCGGCACAGATCGCGCGGCCAGACGAGGTGATAGATCTGGTTGCCGTTGTGGTTCGACTCGCCCCATGGGGCCGCCGGCGAGGCCACGAACGCACCGGCGTGCGATTTGTCCTCCAGGCAGCGAAGCACCGCGAGTGAGGCCTGCGCGAGCATTCCTTCGTCGCCGCTCACCTTGCTGAGAGCGGGCGGCAGGTCGGGCAGCGCGCGCCACGCGCGCTCGAATGCGTGGCGCACGTTGCCCGAGCCTTTCTGCAGCGCGGTGCGCGCCACCTCCTCCGCGTCCGCGCGCGTGTGCGCGAAGCCGATGGCGATCTGGAACGACCCGGCGCGGATGCCGATCTCCGCGCCGACAGCCACGTTGCCCGGTCCCGCGCGCTCATACGTATGCGTGAGGGAGCCGTCCCCGTCATGGAGGTCGATCTCGAGGTCCGAGCTCCGGTAGTAGCCAACGGTGGCTTTGGCGAATGGACCGACGATGCAGATCCATATGTCCTGCTGTCGCAACAGAAGCGCGGGCGGATGCGTATCGAGGACCTGGCCGAAGTTGCCCTCGGTTCCCGGCTGCCAGTGTGCCGATGCCTGCATGTAGAGGCGGACGTCGGGCAGCTCGGGCGTGAAGGTGGCCGCGATGAGCAGGGCGTTCTCGTCGGGGTCGGAGAAGAACTCCTTGGTCAGGCGATATTCGTGGTGGGTGCTGTCGACCGTGAACGCGGGGATGCCGGGCGCGAGCCACGTAACCCGATGGTGGCCATCACCCGCATCGTCGACCGGGGGCGCGCCTCCGGCGGAGGCGAAGAAGCGCAGCTCGTGCAGCACAACCCGATCGAGGGTCGGGAAGAAGACCTCGCTGAGGGTCCCGTCCGCGAGGGTGTACCACAGCTTGCTCCTAGGTCCGGGCGCCGCTCCGAACGCCATCTTCCGACCTGGACCCCACATCGGGGGCGCGCCTGGACCTCCTGGTGCCTCCATCGGCTGCTAAGTATGAAAGGGCTCGTGGCGGATAGAATCGAGCGACGGCCCGGACCATCCGGGGAGGTGGCTGAGTGGTCGAAAGCACCCGCCTGCTAAGCGGGTAGGGGGTGTAAAGCTCCCTCGAGGGTTCGAATCCCTCCCTTCCCGCGCCTCAATCTATTCGCAGCGCCCGGACCTTCTGCGGCCTCGCGCTCTGACCATCCGTACACCTAGTCGAATGCCGTGTTGATCAGGAGGCGAACACGGTTGGCGCGATCCGACCGTGGCGTATACCCCTCGATCTTCCGGTACTGCCGGAAGTGGATGCGCTCGAAGAGCGAGTCGAGGACCTCGCACGCTGGCCCGCGTTGCCCGTGCGCCATGCCGACGACAGGGTCTTCCGGGTCCGGTAGGTCTGCCATTCGTTGTGAAAGGCATCACCTCTGTTGTCCCAATCCACAGCCCAGTAGTCGATCCATTGTGATCTATGGACTCGCGGCGCCGGGCAGGGGCTGCCAACTTGCGCCATCCCACCACGACCGTCGGTCCGATGGCACTTGCCGCCAAGCGGACCCATCCCACCAAGACAGTCCGTCCGGTGAGAGCTGAGGAGGGGCACTCACTTATAACTTGGTCGCCTGCAGTAAACGCCCCGGTGCCCCCCTCTCCTGCATTCGGACTACGAACCCTCAGTCCAGAATCAGCCGGTAGCCTTCCGGCGGTCCTTGGGTTGACGTGCAGAGCGAAATCCCTGCCCTCCGCACCCCGCCTGTTCGAATCGGGCGTTTGACAACTCGACCGCCGTCAGCTACCCACATTCCGGGCGTAGTACGAAATCCATAGCGCAGTAACTGCCACGACCACCCAAAATGCCGTCAGCGCCAAACCCAATAGGCGGACTCGCAGTCGGGCCGTCGGAATTTCCCATGGTCGTGGGCCGGCAATCGCCAGCCATTTGGAGAACAGGGCCCCAACACGCATTCGCAGAGCGTCGTTGTCGCGTGACATCATGCCGGCCCGCCACCGGATCACCGACGCAGGCGCGACCATCTCGGTTACTCCGAAGATTAGGCCGGTTGGCACTAGCCCCAACAAAGTTCCGGCCCCAACGGCAAACCATGCGGAGTGGCCCTGCAAAGCCAACGTGGTGACGGCAATGGCGACCAACAGCAGGGTCCCAACATTCAGTACGAGGTAACCGAGCCGAGCTTGGTTCATGGTCGTGGGCGATTATGCCCCGACTAGCTGGGCGAAAGAGGCAAAAAGGCCTGGCGTATTCTCCGGGCACGTCCGACGTGAAACCGCCGCCGATGTGGATGGTTCGAATAAACGTCGCTATGCTGCGGCGCGGCCTGAGGATCGGATCGCAGTATCTACTCTCGGTTCGCGGGCGGAAAAGTGGAGTGGTGCGAAGCACGCCCATCTCGATCGTGACGATTGAGGGGAGTCGGTACATCGTCGCCGCCTTTTCGGACGCAGCCTGGGTGCAGAAGTGCGCGCAGTGGGAGCAGGCACAATCTCGCGCGGGCGGAACCTCGAACAGGTGCGTCTTGTCGAGTTGCCGGTCGGAGAGCGCGTCCCGGTTCTGCGAGCTTTCCTTCAGCAGGTCAGGGGCGGCGTCCGCTTCTTCGGGTCAGGCGATCCAGATGTCGTCGTGGCTGGTGCTGATCGCTATCCGGTGTTTCGCCTCGACCCAAACTAGAACCACCCGTAGGCCCTCAGTCGAGAATCTCCGGTAGCCCTCGGGGATTGAGGTGCGGGTTGGAATCCCTCCTTCCCGCCAATGGGGCCGCTCTTCAGCCATCGATGATTTTCTGCCCTCGAGACGCTCTAAGCTGCGAATCCCCAATGTGGAGGGATCGATTGGCGCGACGTACCATCACTCTCCGGTGCTCATGGGCGGCGGCGGCTGGGATCTTGATGTTGGGGCTCGGCTCGTGTGGCGCTCCAGGGGTCGTCGCGGTTCCTTCTCCGACTGGAACCCTCGACTTGCGCCAACCCTCGGTCGCCGATCTCGAGCAATTCGCGCCGGGCGGAAGTGACGCATCAAGCACCGTTGACAAGACCGCCAGCCCTCCGTTGATCTGCGGCGGGTCGCGTGGCGGCCGCCTGATTGATGCGGCCATCGTCGCGGTTCCCGACAGCCTCTCCCAGATTTCTGTTCTGCATTATCAGTTCAGCGGCAAGGACGGTGCGAACGTCTATTTCGACGCAATGCGCTCGCAGGTACCCATCGTGCGCGACGGTCAATGCAAGACTCCAACCGCTAACTCGGGAGTCCTCCTCATCGGTTTTCTCTTCGCTTTCAAGGGCGAGCCACAGGTTGACGCAAGCGGCACGACCACCTTTCCCAGCGGCCGCTATGCGGGAGCCTTGCAGTACAACGTGCTGCGCTATTTCAGGCAGGGCAGCGACGTGTATGTGATCCGCATCGATCGTCAGAACCTTTACGCAGACATCGAGTTCGAGAATGCGATCGAGCGACTGATGAACCATGGCACGGCAACCGTCCCGATTGCCGGCGCGCATTCGGCTCAGCCGAGTCGGGCCGAGGGCGTCCTCCAGCTCGGTCGCTACCAGTGCTGCCTGCAGCAGCCATCTGGCGGCGGCTCGATCGGGAAATGGGCCCTGTCGCGGGATATGACCTGCCCGGAGTTCATCCTGTCCGGCACGGCCTACGACATCGAGATCGAGAACCAGCTGCCCAACGTCAGCGCTGGCGGGCTCGTTGCCTTCACGACCAAAGGGCAACCCGCGACCACCATTCCTTGGGGCAAGCACGTCTACCTGGTCGTGGACATCTTCAATAGCCCAAACGCCTTCTCGTGCGATCTGGGCAGAGGGCAGACCACTCCTGTAGCCAACGCGCTGAGCATCAGCACCTCTCCCTAGGCGTGAGGGACCGCGAACATCGCATGACATCGTGGTTGGTAACGGTTTGCCTCAGGCGCCGTTGACACTGACCAGGAGACACCGAGGCCACGACCAGAGGAGCCTCCAAGGAGGAACTCATGGGCAAGCTTCGCTTGGTCTCATGTCTTTTCGGTCTCGCCTTGTTGACGGCGTGTTCATCCCACGGCGCGAATACCGCCACTGCAACGCTGACGCCGAGCCCGACGGCCGCCGCTTCGGCGAGCGCCAGCAGCGCTCCGGTTTCCCCGAGCGCTCCGGTTTCGCCGAGCCCATCGACGTCAGGCATCGTCCTTGTCGGCCTGTCAGGCGTCGAAGCCAACATCACGCTGGTCCGCCCGGATGGCTCTGTCGTCGCGACCATGCCTGGGACACCGGTCGGCGACGAGCACGCCATCGGAGCATTTCTGGTCATGGCGAAGGACGGTACCGGCAGGGAATGGACCATCGATCGATCTGGGGTCATCAAGCAGGTCGCCGCCGCCGCGGCGATGCTGCTCACGCCAAACGTAGGTCCAGTGCTGGTGCTGAGTTCTACATCAGCGATCGTCGGCTGCGATCAGGCGGCGAGCGGCGATTGCAATGCCGAGGTGATCGATCTGGCGACCGGTGTTGTTCGCCCGCTGTTGACCGTGGCAAACAGCGCTCCCGAGATGCAATTCGGCAATTCATTGAAAGTCCTCGACGTCAGCTCGGACATGAACACCGTGTGGTTTAGAGAGGTCAACGGGGCAACAGCCACCACGTTGGCGATCGTCGCAGTCGACCTCACGACCGGCAAACTCACCACGCACGCTCTTCCCGCGGCGCTTCTTAATGAGCAGTATCTCGCGATCAGCCGCGACGGCAAGTGGGTCGCCGGCCAGGAGGATGCGGGAACGAACAGCACACACTTCGCGATTCGACACCTTCACGTCGTTTCGCTTGCCACCGGGCTCGACTCCGACGTCCAGGGAAGCGCCCTCTACGTCGTCGGGCAACGACCGGCGAGCATCCAGTTTGCGCCGAACGGATCGTCAGTCGAGTGGTGGGGCGGCGTCGACAACGGATCCACCGAATGGCGTGTGAATACTTCGACGATCGGAGGCACCGGCAAGACCATCTATCCCCCCAACGATCCGAACGACCCGAATGGCATCAACGGTGTGTCGTGGCTCGACGGATCGACGCTGATTGTTCTGCACAGCGGGACCTCCGCCGTCCGAGCTGACAACGGCTCCGCGACTCCGATGCAGGTCGGTATCGATGTACTGCTCGGGGTCCTCACCCCGACACAAGTTACGTAGCGCACTCCACCTCCACAACCGAAGCCGCCCGCTCCGTCTACACAGCTCGTCCCGGAGCGGGCGCACCAACGACTCGAGATGCTCTACAGCACAAGCGAACGCAGTCGCGTCAGCTGCGCCGCGGCAGGATCCGGGACAGCGGGAAGCCAGACGCCCAGATGAAGATCGCCATGCCGGCAACGAACGGCGTGACGAGGCTGCTGACTCTGAGTGATGCGAATGCCCCAGCCTCCGAGGCGAGGTTGTAACTCAGAGCGGAGGCGATGACTCCGATCAACACCACAACTACCAAAAAGCCCATGAAAACTCGCAATCGGGGAGGAGTGTCGAACGGTCGGGCGGTCAACCTCGCAACCAGACCGAGGACGAGGGCTGTAATGCCGCTCAAGTTCACGTAAGCCCCCAGGTAGATCCAGAACGCAGCGCTCCCGGACGTCATCGCAAGGGCATTGTGGACCGGGGATACGCAAACCTATCCAGTCCAAACCGACGTAGCGGTCCGGAGTCTGAGGATTTAGGATGCTCAATCTGAGCACGCCGCGGATCGGGACGCAGCGGACGGTTCAACTCGATCACGGTCGTGAGGCCACGGTCGAGGTCATCGGTGACGGGCCGCCGATGTTCTGGTTCGAGGGAGGGCCCGGGCTTCCAGCCCGGTTGTCTCTGCCTGAGTCCGAGCTGTTCGCAGATTCGTTCTCAGTCCATCTGATCGACCCTCACGGATCAGGAGGATCCACTCCACCAGCTGACCCCTCGCAATACGACCACATCGGTCACGCGCGCTTTTACGACGAGGTTCGACGAGCTCTCGGACTTCGCGAGGTCACGATCGCAGGTCTTTCGTTCGGTGGGACCGTCGCGCTGACCTACACCTCTCTCTATCCCGAGGAAGCAGTTCGCTGCATCGCCGTGAGTGCTTTCGGTATAGGGACCGAGATCGACGATGGAGAAGCCGCGGCGGAGATGGAGCGCATGTTGTCTCGACATGCGGGGGCTAGATGGTATGAGGACGCGAGGAAGGTTTGGGAAGGGTGGACCGAGCAAGTGCTCTCCGCTGAAGACCCTGCTCAGGTCGATGAGATGTTCCACAGTGTGTTCCCCATTTACTTCGCGCATCCCGATCGCGCCGATGTCAGGACACTGATCGAATGGTCGAATCGTGAATTGCGAACGGATCTCGCTGCTGTCAAGGCGTGGGAGGGTGGGCTGTATCAGGGCTTCGATCTCCGGCCTCTGCTGGCGAGGATCGCGCGACCCACACTCGTGGTCTGCGGCGAGCTCGATCCAATCTGCGGCCCTGCACAAGCTCGTCAGATCACCGCAACTGTGCCGGGAGCCGACCTGGTCATCGTGCCGGACTGTGGTCACTTTCCAGCCTGGGAGTCTCCTGAGAAATTCAAGACCACAACCCTGGACTGGTGCCGTCAGGCTAGGAATCGATCCCGCTAGACTCGGGTAGATGGGTCCGCGTATCACGGCGGTCGCGATCGCGGCCATCTTGCTGCTGACTGCATGCACGCGCGGCACCTCGCAGAATGCGAAAGCCAGCCCGAGGCAAGTTCCCAGCCCGACGAAGGTCGCCTGGACCGCGTGTGGCGCTTTCCAATGTGGGACGGTGACCGTGCCCCTCGATTACTCGCACCCCGAAAACGGCACGATCGGAATCGCCGTGATCCGAAAGCCGGCCAGCGACACAGCCGACCGGATTGGCTCGGTCCTCACGAATCCTGGCGGGCCAGGCGCGTCCGGCGTTCAGTTCCTGCGCGACAACGCCTCGTCGATGGCCGCTCTCAACGTGCGGTTCGACCTCGTCGGCTTCGATCCGCGCGGCATCGGAGGAAGCTCCCCGGTGCGCTGTCTGGACGGTCCGCAGGAAGACACATTCAACGCTCTGGACTCGGTCCTCGACGACCCCGTCGAGAAACAGGCGCTCATCGATGCCGACAAGAACTTCGCCGCCGGGTGCCAGCAGCGGAGCGCCAAGGTGCTTCCATTCCTTGACACCCCGAACGCGGCTCGAGACATGGACGTAATCCGCGCCGCCCTGGGCGATGACAAGCTCACGTACCTCGGCTTCTCGTATGGCACCTTCCTCGGCCAGCACTACGCCCACCTCTTCCCCACCCACATTCGCGCGCTGGCTCTCGATGGCGTGGTAGACCCCAATCTCTCGGCCAATGACCTGCTGCTGGCGCAGGTGGGCGGCTTCGAGAAGAACCTGCAGGCGTTCCTCGCCGACTGTCGCTCGCGCTCGTCGTGCACATACGGACGCAGCGGTGATCCGGGTGTGAAGCTCACCGCCCTTATGCAGCGGATCGACACGAATCCCATGCCGGTCGGCAATCGGGCGCTTACCCGGGCGCTTGCGCTGATCGGTGTGTTGACCGCGCTGTACGACCAGAGCTCATGGACATATCTGGACCGAGCGCTAACTGTCGCCGAGCAGGGCAACGGGGCGGTGTTGCTGTCGTTTTCGGATCTGTACCTGGGGCGCAACGCCGATGGCAGCTACAACAACGAGAACGACGCCAACTATGCGGTCAACTGCCTCGACCGGCCGGTTCCGACGGACGTCGCCACCTACGACGCGCTGGGGCCGGCGTTTGCCAAGGCATCACCGCTCTTCGGCCCGGCGACCCAGTACTCGAATCTTGCCTGCGCCTACTGGCCGGTGAAGCCGACCGGTTCGGTCGGTCCCATTACGGCCGACGGTGCTCCCCCGATCCTGCTGGTCGGCGGCACCAACGACCCGGCCACGCCATACGCGTGGGCGGTGGCCGTGCACCAATCGCTGGCCGGGTCGGTTCTATTGACCAGGAATGGAAACGGCCACGTCTCCTACTTCGCCAGTACCTGCGCCGAGACGATCGAGGACTCGTACCTCATCAATTTGAAGGTCCCGGCCGACGGCTCGACGTGCTCCTCCTGAGGAGCGCGTATCAGCCGACTGCGGTCGCGACCTTGGCCTTGTTGAACACCAGCTCGCCACTGCGGGCGTCGACCTCGACGGCTTCGCCATCGGAGAACTTGCCTTCGAGGAGCATCATCGCGAGCGGGTCCTGAACCATTCGCTGGATCGCACGCTTCAGCGGTCGGGCTCCATAAACCGGATCCCATCCGCGGTGCGCGAGGAGCTTGCGTGCGGCGTCGGTGACCACGAGCTGGATGTGGCGTTCCGCCAGCCGCTGCTCAAGGCGTCGCAGCTGGATGTCCACGATCGCGGCAAGCTGGTCTTCGGTGAGCGGCTTGAACACGATGACCTCGTCGACCCGGTTCAAGAACTCGGGCCGGAAGTGGTCGCGAAGGACCGCCATGACCGCGTCTCGCACGTCTTCGAAGGACTTGCCGGCCATCTCCTGGATGATCTGGCTGCCGAGGTTCGACGTCATGATGATCACGGCGTTCCGGAAGTCGACCGTTCGGCCCTGTCCATCGGTCAGACGGCCGTCGTCGAGGATCTGGAGCAGGATGTTGAAGACATCCGGGTGCGCCTTCTCGATCTCGTCAAAGAGCACCACCGAGTACGGGCGGCGCCGCACCGCTTCAGTGAGCTGGCCGCCCTCGTCGTAGCCGACGTAGCCGGGCGGCGCGCCGATGAGGCGGGCCACCGTGTGCTTTTCCTGGTACTCGGACATGTCCAGCCTGATCAACGCCTGCTCGTTGTCGAAGAGGAACTCTGCAAGCGCGCGGGCGAGCTCGGTCTTGCCGACACCGGTCGGGCCGAGGAAGATGAAAGATCCCACTGGCCGGTTGGGATCTGACAGGCCGGAGCGATTCCGCCGCACGGCATTCGCAACCGCGCTGACGGCCTCGTCCTGACCGATCACCCGCTCGTGCACGCGCTCCTCCATCTTGATGAGCTTGGCGATCTCGCCTTCCATCAGCCGAGACACCGGGATTCCGGTCCAGCGGGCCACGATGTCGGCGATGTCCTCCTCGTCGACCTCTTCCTTGAGCAGCGCCTGGCCGCCCTGCAGCTCGGCCAGGCGCGATTGCGCTGCCTGGATCTGCTTCTCGATCTCGACCGCCTTGCCATAACGGAGCTCAGCGGCCTTGGCGAAATCGGCTGCGCGCTCGGCTCGGTCGGCCTCGGCGCGCACGTCCTCGAGCTGGGCTTTGAGGCTTCGGGTGCGCCCGATGACCTCCTTCTCCTGTTCCCAGCGCGAGCGCAAGGATGTCCTCTGCTCCGTCAGCTCGGCCAGCTGCCTCTCGAGCGCGGCGAGCCGCTCCCTGGAAACCTTGTCGGTTTCCTTCTTCAGGGCCTCGCGCTCGATCTCGAGCTGCCGGGTCTGCCGCTCGATCTCATCGAGCTCCGCGGGCAGCGAGTCGATCTCGGTGCGCAGGCGCGCGGCAGCTTCGTCGATGAGGTCGATCGCCTTGTCGGGCAGGAAGCGATCGGTGATGTAGCGGTTCGACAGCACGGCGGCGGCCACGATGGCCGCGTCCTTGATGCGGACGCCGTGGTGGATCTCGTATCGCTCGCGCAGGCCGCGAAGAATGCTGATGGTGTCCTCGACCGTGGGCTCGCGGACCGTGATCGGCTGGAAGCGGCGCTCGAGGGCGGCGTCCTTCTCGATGTGCTTGCGGTATTCGTCGAGGGTTGTGGCGCCGATCGCGCGCAGCTCGCCGCGCGCGAGAGCCGGCTTCAACAGATTGGCCGCGTCGATGGCGCCCTCGGCGGCGCCGGCGCCCACCAGCGTGTGCAGCTCGTCGATGAAAAGGATGATCTGGCCGTTCGAGGCCTCGATCTCTTTCAGCACCGCCTTGAGGCGGTCCTCGAACTCGCCGCGGTACTTGGTGCCGGCAACCAGGGCGCCCAGGTCGAGCGCGATGACGCGCTTGCCCTTCAAGCCCTCCGGGACGTCGCCGGCGGCGACGCGCTGGGCGAGGCCCTCGGCGATCGCCGTCTTGCCGACGCCAGGCTCGCCGATCAGGACCGGGTTGTTTTTCGTGCGTCGGGACAGGACCTGGATGACGCGGCGGATCTCCTCGTCCCGACCGATGACCGGATCGAGCTTGCCTTCAGCCGCAAGCTTGGTCAGGTCACGGCCGTACTTCTCTAGGGCCTGGTACTTGGACTCGGGGTTCTGGTCGGTGACGCGCTGGCTGCCGCGGATCTGACGAAGCGCGCGCAGGAGGGCGTCGTGATCCGCGCCGGCGTCCTTCAGGGCCTTGGTGTCGGCCAACGCAAGGAGGAGGTGCTCGGTCGAGATGTACTCGTCCTTCAGCTTCTCGGCCTCCTGCTCGGCCTGGTCGAGGGCCTTCTGCAGAGCTGAGCTCAGGTAGGGCTGGCCGGCACCGCTGACCCGGGGCAGTCGTTCGACGACGGAAACGAGAGCCGGCTCTAGCGCCTGAACGGAGACGCCCGCGCGCTCGAGCAGGGTGCGGCCGACGCCATCCTGCTGGCGGATCAGCGCGAGGATGAGGTGCTCCGGCTCGATCGCCTGCTGGCCGAGGCTGCGCGCGAGCTCCGCAGCATCCTGCAGAGCCTCCTGGGCCTTTTCGGTGAATTTCTCCAACCTCATGCTTGTATGGCTACCCCCACCTTCCAGCGGTCAAACCGGCGGCCGGTATCTTGGCTCCATGCCCGAGCTGCCGGAGTTGGAAGCACTGCGGATCCGCCTCGCCCCGCGGCTGGAGAGACGGCTGATCACCGCTGCCACGGTCAACCCCAAGAAAGCGCACATGCTTCGATACCCGGTCGAGCATTTCGCGAACGAGCTCCCCGCTCGCCGCATCGTCTCACTTTCCCGCCGGGGCAAACACCTGGTTTTCGCGACGGAGCTCGGCGGGGGCGGCTCGGAGCGGTGGCTGGTCATCAACCCGATGCTGGGGGGCCGGTTCCAGATGGCCGATGGCGAGGTGCCCGTGCCGGCGACCGAGGTGTTCACGATCCGGATCGAGGGCCGCCAGGAGCTGCGATATCTCGATTTTCGAGACATGGGCCGGATTTACTGGGCGACCGACCTTGCCCGCGAGATTCCTGGCTGGGCGGAGCTGGGGCCGGAGGCTGACTCGGTCCGCGCCATGGGCATCGACGTCTTTCGCAAGCGCTTGCGCCGTTTTCGCGACGAGCTCAAGGACCTGCTGCGCAACCAGGAGTTCCTCGCCGGGATCGGCAACGCGTATTCGGACGAGATCCTTTTCGAGGCCAGGCTGCTGCCCTTGCGGCGGCGGGCGTCGCTGAAGCCGGCGGAGGAGGAGGCACTGTTTGCGGCGATCCCGACGGTGCTTTCGCGGGCGGTCGAGGCGATTCTGGCCAACCCGAACTACGAGGAGTCGAAGCAGGACCGGTCGTTCATGTCGGTGCATATGAAAGGAGGCAAGACGTGCCCCCGCTGCGGGCATCGGATCAGCCAGCTCGGATCGAACCGGGAGCCGCTCAACTTCTGCCGGGGCTGCCAGCTCTAGGCGCGGCCGCTCTCGATTGGGCACACCTTTGGCAGGCCCTCCCTATCGTCTCGGGCCCCTCCCCCAGCCCAACACACCTGTCGGCCTCGACCTTAATAAGTGGCGGCCAGGCCGGCAACCCAGGTTGTTAAGAGCGGTGGGGCAGGTTCTCCGCGATCGACGCGAGAAGGCGCTGCGAGGCGAGGGCGATGTCGTCTACGGCCCCTTCAAAGGCCAGCTGGTGCTTACCCGAAGGCTCGCGGAACCCGCTCACCTTGCGGACGAACTGCCGGGCGGCGGCGCGAATCTCCTCTTCGGTGGCGACCACGTCGGAATGGCGCAGGGTCTTGATGCTTCGGCACACGCGACAACGATACCGGCGTGGAGGCGGCGGGAACCTATCTCCGGCGCGGCGCCGGGAGCTCCGGAAGCTGCGGCGGCGCGAGCCGCCCCGGGTCGA
>Ga0137387_10001034_pt1 | contig 13162 bp, 10 predicted proteins | sample SagtaG_3_FD_104909 | JGI IMG/M metagenome (GOLD analysis project Ga0137387, IMG submission 104909) | Vadose zone soil microbial communities from Angelo Coast Range Reserve, California, USA - Sage2_R_115_16 metaG | ecosystem: Environmental > Terrestrial > Soil > Vadose zone > Saprolite | place...
GAGCAAGTCGGGGTGGGGCCTTTATACTGGAGAAATCATCATTTGAGACGGTACCGGCAACACCGTCCGTCTGGCACACCACCGCAGCCGTTCGGACGAGACCTACTGGGCGCAAACCAGGGCGGCGATAAGCAGGGACGGAAAATACATCGCGTTCGACAGCAACTTCAATCAGTCCGGCCAGGGAGCCAACTACGCAGACGTTTACGTGATCGGCCCGCTGTATTGACCTGAATCCTGCGATGCGCTCCAATGCTCGGATCACAGCGGAGCACAAGATTCAGTATGCCATGTTTGATAGCGACACTGGGGCACTGCCTCAATCAGAGGAGAGCTGAACGGGAGGGTTGTTTTGGGGGGGTACATTGGACCGCACAACATCCGGCCATGTAATGACCTTGTTCAGCTCGTAATTGAAATACACGCCCAAGGACACGGCAATGAATTGACAAAACAGCCGAGGCAGAGAAGCAAATCCCCCTATGCCACTTTGCAGGATGGACAGCTGCATCAGACTCCACGTCAAGCCTGCATATGCTCCTGTGGTGACAGCCAGTCCCACTGCAGACATCGCAAAGTAAGAAAGATAGCCCTTCAAGACTCTTAAGCCTCGATGTGTGCGGTCAGCAAAGGACCACATGTTATTGAGCACGTAATTATGAACATTTGCTAACAGGCTGGCGGTCGCCGAAGCTTGCCAGTCATGCCAGCGCGTCAAGTGGAGCAACAATGTCATCGCCACCAGGTTCACAATTACGCCGATGCTGCCGACCGCAGCAAACTTCAACAATCGGTCTGACACGAGCCGACTCGCTTTGGACAGCCGCCACAACTGCCTCAAGTACTGAACAACTATTTTGCCAGAGAGTTTTGATTCCCCGAACTTTCTAGAACTAAACGTATACGGAATTTCCTTGACGACAGATGGTTGAAGCTTGGCGAGGACTTCCAACAGAATCTTGAATCCATTGCCGTTCAGTTGTGCCTGGACGCGCGCAAAATCCTTCCGCCACATCAGAAAATATCCCGACATAGGATCCTTCAGTTTGACCCCCAGCAGAATTTGCGCCATTTTTGTGGCGGTCCAAGATCCAAAGCGGCGTCGCCATTTCCACTTCCCGGTGCCACCTCCATCAACGTAACGACTGCCCACTACCACATCCGAGCCCTCGTAAAGCTCTGCAAGCATCTTCGGGAGGATCCGAGGATCATGCTGCAGGTCGGCATCGATGCAAGCCAGCGCTTCACCCTCGGCTGCCGAGAAGCCGTCGATCACCGCTGACCCTAATCCAGGGTTGCACATCCGGCGCAGAACACGAACTCGCGGATTGGTCAAAGATATTCGCTCAGCAACGGACCACGTTAGGTCAGGAGAGTTATCGTCTACGATTAGAATCTCATAATCGATGTGGCTTAAAGCCAGCCCAAGCTGTTCCACGAGCCGAGGAATATTCTCGGCCTCGTTGAACGTCGGCGATATGACGCTCAGCTTCATACTCGCTCTCCGTCGGGAAAATCGCTCGCTTATAGAAACCGAGTGGGTTTTCTTGTTGGGCATTTCTTAAGAGGCCAGAAATTTGCAGACGTGATATTGTCCCACTATCATGACGGGGTTTCCAAGCCGGGCAATCTACTGGATCTTAGTCGGCTTCGTTCTATGTCGGCATCACCAACGAAAGCTGCACGGTCGAACCGTTGGAGGCACGGACTCCCGACGGTTCCCTGGGTACGGAAACCAGCCCCTGGCTAGGCGCTTTACTTTCCCCGACTTTGGCGTTGGACGGGCGTTAATTCTTGTTGGATGTAGCCGCCCAGGCGGCGGGACATTGAAAGATCATGACTTGGCCATTATCGGCTGCCAGTTGAAGCCACTGCGGCCGCCGGCCCTCAATCAGCGCCTGGAGAAAAGCCGACTCCTGCTGGACGGGCTCGATCATAGGGTCTATACGTGGATAGAGTATTAGAAAGGCGGCCCCGTATCGCTGCATGAGGGCCCGTACTTCCTTTTCGTCCCAACGCTGGTCGCTGTAGTAGGAACCGACGAGACTGATCACCTTGCGCTTTAGGACATAGGCCGTGGCCTGACCATTGGTCGCCACTATGACCGCGCCGAGGGGCACGTTCGCATCGAACCAGGACCGCAGGCTTCCGCCAGTTCCAGACGGCACCGCGAAGCTCGCTTCCACGACCCGGTCCGGTGACATCGGCCGGTGGACCATGGTGTTTTCCAAGTTGATGCTCCAATAGGACCCGACGATAATGGCAGCGCACGCTGTCCATGCTAGTGGGGCCGAGCGAGCACCCGGCAAAGCTTGTAATCTGGTCAAAATGAGGCCGGACAGAAGGAAATAAACCGGCAGCAAGGGATAGAACATCCGGCTCCCGAACGAGATCACACTGAACATGCCCAGGTAAATAATCCCTGCGTTATAAACCACCACATAAACCAGCAACAGCCCCGCGCCTGGGAATGCTCTGCCGAGCGCTGCACGGATGCCCGAACTGCTGGCCACCCGCGCTACCGTTACGAACAGCAGTACAGACGACAGTATCAGGCCGACGCCCAGCGTCACCTGCAACGCACCCAAGCGGGTCGCGACACCTTCCCCGAAAAACAGATGGTACGTCGAGACGCCGAACTGTTTCAGAACGGCGGCCAGTGGGTGGGCCACTGCCTTTGTATTTCCGCCCTTCCAGGAGCCCGTCAGAACCATATTCCGCACCAGCAAACAGCTGATCAGAGCAGCCGGGAGGGCGAGGCAGGCTGAGGCAATCACAGACCGGCGATCACGTCGGCGGAATGCTCGCCACGCGAGGTGGGCTCCAGCCGCTACGAACAGAAATAATCCGGCATAACGCACCCAGCACGCGCACGCTACGAGCAAGTTGCCTGCGGCAGCAGCTGGCGTGCCTCCGTTCGCTCGTTCGTGCAGCAGCAGGCATAGCAGTGCGCTGAGCGCGAGCGCTGTGAATAAAGATTCGGTTACCACCGCGGTCGCGTACAGGCCCGCTGCGGAGTTGCCGAGCAGCAAAAGCAGCACCATTCGTGTCGCCATGGCGCTCAGTTCGAGCAAGCCCGCCGTACAAGCAATCAACGGCACCAGGGAGATGAAAGAAGCCGCTGACAGGATGAGCCCGGCCGTCTCCCTGGCCAGGCCCGTTCGGCTGATCGCCGCAATCGCCAGCGAATAGCCGGGAGGAAACGTCGTTAAGGGCGCCGGAACCCGGCCGTGGGCGCGCTCCGTATCGAAGTGCACGATCGAGGTAGTGAGCCCATGCCCGTTGTAGATGTTCTCTGCCTCGCTCAGGTATTGGTAGCTGTCGTTGCTCAGCCCTGGCCCTTTGGCATGGTACAAAATACCCGCCAGCACGGTCACGTAAAGCAGGCACCAGAGCACGATTTCTGTAGCACTCAGCGAGCGGTAGTACAGCCTGACTGCGGACGGCGCATTTTGGAGGAGCCGCCAATCAGGCACAGCGTCCGGTCGTCCTGCGTCGCTTACCTGGGTGGGATCCTTCGTTCCACCGGCATTGGAAGCTGAATTTCCGATTTCAAATCTATTTTCGCGGGAAATCATACACCACCCCTCCGTTAGTATCACGGCCCGCCTGGCAGTTCCGCTGACTTGTTTGCTTTCTTTCCCGCGTCGGGTCCGGTCGCCTGAAGAGCCCAAATGCACACAGAGCAGCGTGATTGGCGTTACTCTTACTCGCTCGTGCCGATGTCATTGAATCTGGATGACGTATGCATCCGTGTACCCATTGCCACCGGCAGAATTCGTGCTGCCCATGTCGCTATCAAACATGACGTACTTCCCGCTACGGCTGATGGAAGCGTGGGGTTGCCTCCAAAACTGATTCAGGTAGGCCGGATGAGAACGATGGTGCGCGAGCCGATAAACACTGGCTGGATTGTTGTTGGCATCGACCCTGGCAACCACGACTTCACCTGCCCATTGCGGCCAAACAGTCTGCCAATCAGATTCGGGTGGAATATTGTAGATATTGTCGTACTTCGGATCATGGAACGCGGACCAGACAGCCCACGGCTGCTTGGGCCCGCCTTGATAATTGGTGTGACCGTCTCTCCAATTTTTGTCGAACCAGCAGTTAAAGGACATGGTTGTTGTCCAGTTTTTCTGAACGTCCGATCCGCCACGCTTGAGACAAGGATCGACCGTATCGGCGTTGCGGTCGATGAGCGCTACATCATCGCCGGCCAAATCCAGGCCGAAGTCGGTGTGAGCGCCGTTCACTTGGAACTGGTAGGCATTCGTGCCGTCCCAAATGACATCGTTGTTGTAGTTGGTGCCGGTGAGACCTACCTTGATGCTGTTTTTCCCGGTGATTTGGAAGGCGTGCATGCTTGTAACACCGCTCGGATGCCACACGGAGTTTCCGCTGCCCGAGGGTTGATAGTCCACGGCGTTGGTTGAGAGCATCCAGACAAAGTAGTAATCGAAAACGGAGGATCCTGCCTTCATGCCCGCCAATGCGACATGGTCGCCGTCGTAAGAGATCGGACTGCCGCCGGTCTCTATGTTTTCGATGGCGGTGTAGCCGTCTGCCGCAAAGTCATGCCAGACCCGACTGGTCACCGTGCAGTTATGCGCGGAGGCACAGCTCGTGCTGTAGTTGATGGTCGCCTGAAGGAGCCGGGTGCCCGAAGTGTTCCAATACACATAGGGATTGCTAGCATCCCACTGCACGCTCTTATTGCCTACCATATTAGCCGGGGGCACCACGATGCCGCCATTCATGTCGGCTATGTACCAGCCGGGCCCATTTTCCACATAGAGGGAGAGCAAGGTGTCATTGGCATTGAACGGGGAGAGAAGCGAGTAACCGTGATGCACACCCGTGTTCGCACCGAAATCGTTGACAGCGTCCGACACTCGCTTTACCGTGCAGCCGAAGTCAGGGTCCACGTAGGACCCACCTTTCGGCGGAGGCGTGAAACTGGTGTAGTTGGTCGGCGGATGTGCTTGCCCGTCGTTGGGCTGCTCGCACACGAGCCCCCCGGTCCCCCTCAAGGCCACCGTGTCGGGGGAGGAAGGCGCGCTGCTCGTGATCCCGGAGCAACCGACTGAGCGGATGACGAGCAGCACGATTAGCGGCACCACGACAACCATCAGGCAAAGAACTGACCGCGCTGAAATTGCTGAGTGAAACGACTTGGCTGACAAGATTAAGTCTCCGGGAGCGCCACGTACTAGCTAAAGCTAAACCTTCTGCGCATTCTGGGCTCCAGTGGCGCTCTTGAATGCTAGAAAAGGATCTTAATTGCCATCTCACTTGATGGGCGTAGATAGAAATCAACCACTCGGTAGTTCACTGGCAGGAATACGAGAATGAGATCCGAACTCCCACTAGGTAACTGCAGTCGCTGACCCTATGTGCCAGCATCCGTCGGCATTTTTCTGTACTTCTGGACAGTAGCCGCGCTCGTTCCTCCTAAGCTAAAACTGTACGCTAGCTACCTGATCCGCGGTCAATGGAGAGAAAGTCTAAAATGATGCAAGCTACGAGAATTCACATTTTGGTTGGTCTGCTGATCTTGATCTCGGCGCTGCGCGCACAGGCAGGCTTGGTCCAGACGAATTCTGGAACTCCGGGTGCACTGGTCTCCACATACTCCCTAGGTTTTTCGTCGCCAGTCGCAACGTCTGACCTCCTTCTGGTTGCCATCGGAACGAACGTCGCGGCAACCATCACATCTGTGACCGATACGCTGGGAAACACGTTCACCCCAGCAACGGGCTTTGTGGCTAATCCATTCATAGGAATAGGAGAGCAAATTTGGATGGCTACCTCAAAGGGCGGCAGTGCCGACACAGTTGCCATTGTTCTGAGTCAGGCTGCGAACATGCATATAATCATCGCGGAGTATTCGGGGATGGCAGCCGTCGTGGATGCTACAGCAACGGCTGGCCCCACGTCCGGTACCACAGTGGACAGCGGCGCGCTCACCACGCTCACTCCCGGCGATCTGTTATTCGGTCATGTTGTCACTGCATCCTTGAACCACACGTTCACAGCGGGAACTGGCTATACCCTCCAGCAAACAACTTCAAGCAGAGCAAGTGCAATCGAGGACCAATTGGTATCGGCAACCGGGAGTTATCACGCTACATTCACCCTCGATAGCGCCGACTACTGGATCTGCTCGCTCGTGGCGCTCAAGCCGACTGCGGTCACCACCACGACCTCCCCGTTGCCCGCACTGCCGACCATCTCCGGGGTCATGGAGCTTATCGTCCAAAACGTCTGCTCGGCTACGATAACCACTAGTTGCGTGAACGGTTTCCAGATAACCCACATTGACCCATCCACCGGGACCAGGGTCATCGACGCGACCGTATCAATTCCATCAAGCCTGACCTACACGGTGAACGCAACGGGCAATGACGCAACGGGAAATGCTAGCTCCGTCCCGCCCATTGCGATTCTGTTCAGTTTCAGGCCCCCACAGTGAGGTGGCAAACTATTTGGGCAGGTCGAGCTCCTAGACGGCCTCTTCCATCAACTGTCCGTCAGACATGGTGTGTGGTCGGTGTGGCAATAGCGAACCAAGCCCGCTAATCCAGGCCGAAAACTCTGTCCGCGGCAGGTTACAGTGGTCCACTAGTCGGGGCAGGAGTAGCGGGTCGCTATTCTTGCAAGCTAAGCCAGGCTTGCAAGTTGTAGCTGAGATCACACCACTGTCGAGCAGCCATGCAGGGAACTGGGACAGGTGAAATCCTCCCGGGTAGCAGAAATGTCGCGCCGGAGCCGAGGAAGAAGCAGCGATATGCATGCGGTTTTCGTTGATCTCCCGGAGGAATTTGTCCCGGTAAACGCTAACTCGATGCCTGTGCGTGTGCAGCTGGATGTCTACCCCAACACTTGAAACCGCGGCTACTTCAGCTGGAGTCATCAGGTGAAGGATTCTCCTGACGCACAGGCTCTCATAATCAATCTTCAGCCGCGCGGCGATAGATGCGAGAAGGGCGTCCTTTTCCCGACCAGAGAGCGCCCGCTTGTGAGCAGATCTCTGGATTTGGCGTAATGCTATAGCTCGTCCCTTTTCATCGAGCATTACCTCCGATGGGAGCACGCCAGGACATTTCAACAGCTGACCCCGCCCCTTCCAGAGCAAATATGAGCACATCACATCAAAGACTGGGCGATTAAAGTCGGAGTAGTAAGTCGTCAAATATACTGTTGCAGGATATCTGAACTCTCTAAGGAGCGGAAACACTAAATGGTAGAAATCGTAGCTCCCGTCGTCGAACGTCAGTACGACACTGCGCTCTGGAAGCGTGCCCGCGTACAAGCCTTGCACACCTTGGTCTAGTGAAATGACATTGGCTCGGTGCTCCTGAAGCATCTCGAAGCGTTCGCGCAGCAGTCCGATGGGCATGTACAGGTTTGGGTTCCACAGGTGCTCGTCATCAAGTGAGGCCCCATGGTAACAAAGGATTAACAGCCGTCGCCTACGCCAGTTTGTTCGTAGCAATAGAGAGGGAATTGCCAGAGCATTGGCACACCATAGCGTAATTAGTTTCAATTCTCGCAACATTCCGAGGGAACCCTTTAGGAGGAGAAAACGTTCCTCGCTCCCAGGGCTTGAATCAGATCGCCCACCGTTTCTACTTCTATCAGTTCTGCATCAGGTTCTATGCCAAACTCGTTTGCAATGACGGTGAGGATCTGCACGTCAGCGATAGAGGACCAAGTTGCAACCGTTTCCCGGCTGTCGGAGTCTTTTAGAGACCCATGGGGTATCTGCAAAACGTCTTCGAGCGCGGCGTAAAATCTACTGCGAGTCATAGTATCCAGGAACAGTTAGCTCTGTTAGCTCTATACTATCGGTCATCGTGGTCAGCTTTCTTCCAGTCAAATGGTTGACGAAGCCTTACAGCGCCTAGGATATTCACCGCTCGTCTGTGCGCGGTTAGTCCAAGGCGTCAGCGAGACACCTGAGAGCCAGGCGCCGATCCAGCGGCTCAAGGATCGAATTTGTCGAGCGGGTCTCGACATATCAGGAGACCTATTCGAACGTGGGCTTCTCACGTGTGCTGCTCGCGAAACTGCCCCTCAAATTGAACCTCTACCCCTTTACGAGCCGGTTAAATTGCTACTGCGCGAGGAGTTTGAGTTCTATGTGAATTCTGTCAGACACGTCGAAAGCTCGTTAACAGTCGGGAGTTATGGGTTCGTAGTAGCCTGCAAAACGATTTCCCTGCGACGCTTTCCGTCGGGTCCAATGGATTGGGAGATTTCGGGTTTCACGCGTTCCTGGTTACTAAGAGTCAAGAGGGGCAGTCTGCCGCGAGTACTGACCTTCCTTCTTTTCCAGGTTCGCGGCTTTGCGCCGATGTTTTTCGTACATGTAGCACGGAGGCCTAAGAATCGTTCTCTAGTGATTGAGAAGGAGGTTCTTCGTTCCTACTATCGCATGGCACGCTCACTTGAGCTTCAGCCAACCATTAAAGGAATTCTGGCAAGCGCTTGGTTCCACGACCCGACCGCTGTCAGGCGCTACCCACACCTCAGCTGGCTAAGTCGTCCGTACCTTGAGGCCAACGGTCTTATCACCACGGCAGGACCTGCCCCCGCCGATTCCGGCTTCGCCGAGCACAATGTTGAGCGGCAAGAACAGGTCGCCAGGGGTGAGGTTCGTTTTCAAATGGGTATCGCTGTATGGCCGCGCCGTGCTGCCATCGAATGGGCGCATAAGCATCCTGAGTTAGCAGGCTAATGTGGACGGCTGTGGTTCATGGCTAGGCTTCTCTAGGTATTCCACCAAGAGCTTTTGCGTCGTCAATATCCAAGCTATCTTGCGCCCCGCGAAGGCAACTGCTGGTAACGGTACTCTTACCAGAGTCCCCCCTTCCTCCTGGCTGCGGGCGATCTCAGTTTTTAGATCGTCCACCTCGTAGCAGACGTGGTGAAGCCCACCACCAGTCTCCGCGAACTGCCGTACTGGGGATCGCAAGCCTACCGGTTCAACTAGCTCAACTACGGACTGAGTTGCAAAATTCGAAGGTAGGAAGCTGACGTTCACTAGCTGCAAAGGGTCGTAGATAATACTCCCGTCCCATTCAAGCGAGAGTGCGCGCGCGAATAACGGCGCACTGTTCCGGATCGACCCGACCACGATTCCGACGTGGTGTAAGCGGGGTTGATTCAGGTTAGCCCTGCCTTCAGGAATGCTGCTCACGGGTCGCTGCACTGACATTCCGGATGTATGTTGCGGTAATCTCAGGCGACGGTGGCACTTCGATCGTGTAAATGTTCTGCTCCACGCTTTCGTGGAGTTTGCGGAATCCGAGGCTATCGTACAGGTTGGCGACTAGGCCGTTCTTTCCTGTCGGCCTGAAAACGCCCTTAATCTCCTTCGCCCCTCTTGTTACTGCAGCCTCCATCATGCGGTCAAACATGAACCGTTCCAACTGACGCCCCAGCGCGCGACAACTCATCAACCAGGTATCAATTCCCCACTCGTCAGCGTCTGAATTTGGCTTACACAAAATTACGCCGACCAGACCGTAATTCCCCATGCGGTCTCTAAGCTGAAATGCACCCGTCCATGCTCCAAGTGAGGAGGCGAATTGAAGCACTTGTGCCTCGGTGTAGCGCTTGGTCGTTAGATTGAACTGATTCGTCTTATTGATCAGCTGTGTGACTCGCACCAGGTTACTTTCAGAGACCGGAACTACCGACGCCTCCAATTGTAACTGGCTCAGGAACTCTTCGATAGAGTGCGAACTAGTGCGGATTATTTCTCTTTGCGATTCGGTGCGATACTGCTCGGACCGGGCTAGATCCTCTTTGGAAAGTACAAGCGAGAAGAAGTGATAACCCCTGTCGAGGTCCCGTACCCACTGGAACACCGAGGGCCCAAGATCCACCACTGCGACCTCTGGAAGCTGCGAGCGAACCCATTCACGTTCTAGCGGGTTATCATCCAGGAAAACGAAGCTGTCGAGCCCAAGTGACAACTTCTGAGCTATTTGGCGAAGGTTTTGGGCTTTATCTTCCCAGTTTGCATAGAATGCGGCAAAGTCATCCAGTCGGAGGGCCATGTGTTCGTGCTTCTCAAAAGGGAGCCGAGCATCTTCGGGATTATTCTTCGAGCAGGCCGCCAACAGAATCCCGCGATTTTTGAGGTCCAGCAAATATTTCTGTAGTCGTTGATATCCTTCACCTACCGCTGTTCCCGGCCCGATTTGAATACCCTCTAGTCCATCCTCGCCGATGATACCTTTCCACAGCGTGTTGTCGAGATCTGTGACAAGAACCTTGCGAGTCAGTCCAAGCACCGCACGCAGGTGGGCCTGTTGCGCCTCCGCCAAATCAGGCAAGGCCTCCGTGGATGGGTGCTGCTTGAAGCTGCACCACAGCATGGAGTCTTCCCAACGCTCACCAACACGGCGTTGTACCGCCGGCGTGTCGAGGAGGGACACATAGGAAGGTGCCTCTTCTGACATGTAGGTGTTGATGAGCTGGATCAGGCGCGATCGGCCACCAGGGAGAGAACCTGCAAGATATCCGAGAGGCTCCTCGGTGGGAAGATCATACGCGTGCTGTACAACGTGGCATCCGAACTGGGTGTAGAGGCGTTGCCAAAGTGCCTTTTGTACTTCCAACAGGCGTGTTATCGCAGTTTTCTCATTCGGACTGAGAGCAGGAAGCGACAAATCACGCCAGTTTGGGATTAGAAACACAATCTCCGGGCGGAACTTCCCCAACCCACTCTCAGGATCTAGGATCTCTTGGTCGATCGCGCCGTAGAGTCCCTGGTAGAATTCCGCGCGAATCCTGTCGCGCAGAGACAGGGCCTTCAGCACTGGGATCATCAGACTCGTGGTGCTGGTGCTGAGCACCGCGATACGAACTTCTCGCGCAAAAATAAAGTCCTCGCTGGCTACTTTGGCGATTACCTTCTCTGCCCTGGGGAAGAAAGCGTAGGGGACGTGCCGCGTTAGCGCCAATCGTAGCTGGCGAGCAGCTTCCTCAAATCTTTGCTCCTCGGTCAGGGTTTGGGCATAAGCGAGCAAATGAAAAGCATCACGCCCGGCGTGCAACGTGAAGAAACGCTCCCAAGCTGCTGAAGCTCCCCTTCTATTGGCGCGGCTCAGTGCCAAGGCTCGCAGAAATGCGCTGTTCACGGTCTCGGGAACGGTATCGACCCAACGGTAGAGCGTGGGGCCAATTTCGTCCGCTAGAATTTCCACGGCTTGCTCGTCAAACATGGTGCCGAGGACCGTTAGTACCTCTGCAGCCAGCTCGAGCTTGGCCTTAACATTGTTGATGTTGCGAAGCTGGTTGGAGAGGACAACTTTCAGATTTTCGCGTCTCATTCTTCCCTTAGGTTTACCCAACGGCAACTCACGGGTCCTTTCCGAGCTCATAATCGTCAAGAAATATATTCTCAGGGGTACAAACTCATCGAGGGATGGTTCGATCTGGTCGAGACGTCAGCTGCTGTCGCTTAGAAGAAACCTATGGCTTCGCAGGGGAAAATGCGCCAGTTACTGTTCGACGAAATTCGAGACACGACCCCTCCTCTTATCGCGGAGATTCAGGCGGCAGCTCCTAGCCGGACCCGTCACTGGACCCGCGTCAGGTACACATCCGCGTAGTTTGCGTCGCCTATGCTGCTAATGTCGAAGTTACTGTCCCAAACAACATATCTCCCATCCCGGCTGATAACTGCGTGCGGCTGTGCCCAATAATATTCGGCGCTGCGTGAACGGTGGTGCGCCAGGCGATAGACAGCCGTTCCGTCAATCTTCACTAAGAGTAGTTCCTCGCCGTAGAGGGGCCATATCGACTGCCAGTTTGAAACCAGTCGGTTGGGAGATGTGGTGTCAAAGCAAGAATAGTCTGGGCAGGTGCCCATGTCGAACATGGAGAGCAGCACCCAACCTTTCGGGCTGTCCCGATAACTAACGTGCCAACCCACGATATTATTCATGAGACAGTTCACCGGAGCCCTAGCGTTGATGTCCACGACTGTGAGACTCTTCCAAGCATCCCCGCAGGCATTGATGGAAAGCTTTCCGTTCGCCGTGCCGATGACAACCTCGCGGCCAGCCAAGTCGATGCCCACCTCGTTGTGCGCAGTTATGTCGTAAAGGTGCCAATAGCGTGTTCCATCGGTGTTGTAACTTTCTCCGCCCGTTCCATTCGTCGCCCCGTTACTGTTCCAAGTCATCAGCATCTTGCCCGATGGGAAGATCTGGATTTTGTGCCAGCCCGTACTGCTGTCCTTCACGCCAACCACGAGACTTTGCGAGACGACGGTATCCGTGCAGGGGTTATAGAGGATTCCCACAGGAGCCCCACCGCCAGAAGGTGTCCCGACCAGCCAGTATTTGCACCCGTCATCGGATAAATCCTCTTGGTCAGGAGCCAAAACGGAAGTGTAGCCCGTAAACGTATGCAGGACCGTCGTCGCGACGGTACTGCGGGAGATGGTTCCTTTAAAGAACTGATTGCTATTCGTAAAGTAGAAAACGGCTGGGTTGGTCGGGTCCCATGGGGCATCGGGTGAGTTCATGGCCGGCATATTGGCTACGGGCACGACCACGTTCCCCTGTATGTCCACAATCGTCAGCCACCCATCTGAAGTCAACAGCATCACCCTGCTGCTATCCGCATTGAACGGAGTAATAGTTGAGTAATTGTGATGATTGCCCATTCCAGGTCGAAACTCCGCGAAAGTCGTTAGCCGCGTGATCGGGCAGCCGTATTGCGTGTCTACGAGCGTTTGGCCGATACCTACCGGCGGGGCCAGCGAAAGCGTGTAGTTAGGAGCGACGTGGACTAACCTGTCGTCCGGCTTCCCGCACAGGGGGGCCGTCACACCGGTTCCGCTGAGGCTGACAACGTTGGGCGAAGAGGGCGCCGAGGGCACTGGGGTTGACCCCGAGCCGCACGCCCCGACTAAGCCGGCAAGGAGAATTACGATAAGCATGACTCGTCGAGGCATATAACCTGACCTACCTCCAAAGGAGACAAATGCAGCCTTCGCCCTCTGCGTATTGGTGATTGCACCTAGGCCGGCCTGGAATGCCTTACTTGCGTCCACGATCCTCAAGAGATTATCCTCTTGCACGACTAATTCTGTCTTGCTATCCACTGGCATTGGCTAGCGGCAGGACCTTCAAAA
>Ga0137387_10001035_pt1 | contig 13161 bp, 9 predicted proteins | sample SagtaG_3_FD_104909 | JGI IMG/M metagenome (GOLD analysis project Ga0137387, IMG submission 104909) | Vadose zone soil microbial communities from Angelo Coast Range Reserve, California, USA - Sage2_R_115_16 metaG | ecosystem: Environmental > Terrestrial > Soil > Vadose zone > Saprolite | place...
CACCAGCGTCTCGCACGGGTTGAACTCCCACCGGAAGAACGCGTTCACCAGCCGCCCGATCGTCACGACCTCCGCGCCGGCGGCGGGCGTCAGGAAGTCGTGGTCGACCGCGTAGCGCAGGTGCATCGGCTGGTCCGGCCGGAACCGCATGACCATCGTCTCGGCGCCGATCGACAGCGACCGCGCGAAGACGTCGTAGTCCTCGATCGCCTTCTGCAGGTGCATGAGCATCTCGCCGCTCGCGTCGTAGGCGGCGTGCAGTTCGGACGCGTTGCCTATGCGGGACACGCCGCGCCAGGCGCCGCCGTCGTACGGCTTCATGAACAGCGGGTAGCCGATCCGCTCCGCGATGGCGTCGAGGTCGAAGGGCCGGTTGTACCTCGCGGCCGTGTACGCATAGCGTGCGTTGTCCAGCGGGTTCTTGAACGGCACGAGCACCGTGTCCGGCACCTTGAGGCCGAGCCGCATCATCGCGCAGTAGGCCGCGTGCTTCTCCATCGACTGGAACGTGAACGGGCTGTTGAGCAGGTACACGTTGTCCATCAGCGCGACCTTCTTCAGCCACTCCCTCGGGTGGTAGTACCAGTACGCCAGCCGGTCCACGGCCAGGTGGTAGCGCGGGCGGTCACGCAGTCTGAACGGCTCGATGGTGATCCGCTCGCACTCGAAGGAGTGCCTGGTGCCGCCCGCCCCTTTGACCGGTCCGAGGCGTCGCAGCAGCTCATCGAACGCTCTTGGCCAGTCCTCCTCGGTGCCGAGCAGCAACCCGATCGGGTGAGTCGTCACTGTCAAGGGGGCTCCCGTCGTCAGCAGAACCGCGGCATGTGGTGGGGTCCGACCACGACTGCGCGTCATAGCTGTCGACGCAGTACAGCTTCAGCCGCCCGGCGTCGAGCAGGCCGGACACGGCGCCGAGCAGCCGGATGAGGTGCGGGTCGGAGGCGTCGCGCCACGGGGATCGCGGATCCGAGCGAGGCGACAGGCAGGTCGAGCGCCCGGCTGACGCCCGGCTCGTCTGGGGCACCGAGCCAGCCGGGTTCTGTGTAGCAGGGAAATGCACAGACGCTTTTCGGCCCGAACGCACCGGCGACGCGCAATGGGTTGCCAGGGTCGGTCGCCAGCTCGGTGCTGCCATCGCCGTGGCGCAGCTCGAGCAGGTACTCCATCCTGGTCAGCGGCGGCCGGTCGATGACCAGTTCCCACCCGCGGCCACTGCGGCGGAAGTCGAGCTGGTGGCTCGGGAGGCGCACGTCCTGGCGCAGCCGCACGCCGGCTTGGCGATCACTCGCATATCGTGCCTTCCATGCGCCCCGATGACAATGCCCGCGGCGCGCATGCGCTGGCGCAAGCGGCGGTCGCGTGCGACCGTGTAGGCAGATGCCGGGAGGGACTCGCGGATCCCACGTCTATCTGAGCGAGGCCGCATGGGCCGTGACATTCAGCCGATCAAGATCAGCGGTGAGGACAGGCGGAAGTACCGGGAGAAGCTCAGGCGCTCGCTCGACGTGTTCGACCGGATGCTGCGTGAGCAGGTGTTCGAGGAGACCGCGGCGCTGGTGGGCCAGGAGATCGAGCTGAACCTCGTCGACGAGGACGGCGCGCCGTCCATGCGCAACGCCGACGTGCTCGCCGCGATCGCGAACCCGGCCTGGGCGACCGAGCTCGGGCAGTTCAACATCGAGATCAACGTGCCGCCGCGGCGGCTCGACGGTGACGCGTTCGCCACCTTGGAGCAGGAGGTGCGCGCCGACCTCGACGCGGCCGACGCGAAGGCTCGCGGCAGCGGCAGTCACCTCGTGATGATCGGCATCCTGCCGACGCTGCGGCAGGAGGACGTGCAGGCGGGCAACCTGTCGGCCAACGCGCGCTACCTGGTCATGAACGAGCAGATCTTCGCCGCGCGGGGCGAAGATATCAGGATCGCGATCGACGGCGCCGAGCGGCTGCTCACGCACGCGGACAGCATCACCCCCGAGGCCGCCTGCACGAGCGTGCAGCTGCATCTCCAGGTCAGCCCCGATGCCTTCGCGAGCTACTGGAACGCCGCTCAGGCTATCTGCGGCGTGCAGGTCGCACTCGCCGCCAACTCTCCGTTCCTGTTCGGCCGTCAGCTCTGGCACGAGACCAGGATCACGCTGTTCGAGCAGGCCACGGACACGCGACCGGAGGAGCTTAAGCAGCAGGGCGTGCGGCCCAGGGTATGGTTCGGCGAGCGCTGGATCACGTCGGTGTTCGACCTGTTCGAGGAGAACATCAGGTACTTTCCCGCGCTGCTGCCGATCTGCGAGGACGAGGACCCGCTGGCGGCGATCCAGAGCGGTGCCAGCCCCGCCCTGGGCGAGATGAGCCTGCACAACGGGACGATCTACCGCTGGAACCGCCCGGTCTACGCTGCCGTCGACGGCCGGCCGCACCTGCGGGTGGAGAACCGCGTGCTCCCGGCCGGCCCCTCGGTCGCGGACACGATGGCGAACGCGGCGTTCTACTACGGTCTGGTTCGCGCGCTGGCCGAGGCGCAGCGCCCGATCTGGACGCAGATGTCGTTCGCGACCGCCGCCGAGAACCTGCACGCGGCGGCCAGGCACGGCATGGACGCGCACCTGTACTGGCCGGGCGTGGGCGAGGCGCCCGTGGCGGAACTGGTGCTCCGCCGGCTACTGCCGCTGGCCCGCAGCGGGCTCAGGCGCTGGGGAGTCGGCCCGGCGCACGCCGACCGCCTGCTCGGCATCATCGAGCAACGCTGCCTGACCGGCCGGACCGGCGCCGCCTGGCAGGTAGCCACGGCCGAGGCGCTCGCCACGCAGACCGGGGGCGACCGCCCGGAGGCGCTGCGGCTGATGACCAAGACCTACATCGAGCACATGCACACCAATCAGCCCGTCCACACGTGGCCGGAGGGCATCTAGTCAGCCGGCGGCCCGAGCACCCCGAGCGGGCTCGGCGCTGAGAACTTGATCTGGAAGATCAGTTTCCCTGCGGCGTCGTGCTCGATCCCGGCGGCCTGGGGCCGGTATATGCCCGCCTGCACGTCCATTTGCCTGAGCAGGAACCGAAGGTAGTCAGACCTGGGCAAGCCGGAGGCGGCATCGTGGTCCGCCAGATCGGCTATCCGGAGCGGGATGCCGCCGCTCGTCCCGCGGAAGACGGTGCCGAAGTCCAGGATGTCGATCGGATGCAGCGAGGCGAGCGCCGTGAGCACCACGACCAGCCGGGCATCGACCTGCCCGCTCTCCAGCTGTCTCCTGGCCATAGCCGACGCCGCGACCTGCTGGCTGGCCAGCAGCCCGGCTCCGCCGGTTCTCCGCAGCCTCAGGTCCGCCTTCAGGGCGGCCTCGTAGGAGGCGGCTCCTTGCGGAGCCACTACCCGGACGCTGATGGCGCCGCTGCCCGCACCGAAACTGGCCAGGACGGCCGGCGCCCAGTCAGTGCCGAGGCTGCTGCCGAACCGGCGCTGGACCGCCGGTGTCACGACCACGACCTGCGCATGCAGCGGATACGGCGAGTCTGGCCTGATCAACTGCAGGTGGCGGCCGGGGAACCCGTGAGCCGTGAGCGCGTCGCACATGGCCTGGTCACAGGCTACCAACGCGGCGTGACTGACCTGCCCGGCGACCCAGGTAGCGGCGAGGCTGGCCGTCCCGGTGGACTGGCTGGGCGCGTGCGGCGGCCCCGACTGGCGATTGCCGTGCGGTTCCGCGCCTGACGTGGGGGAAAACAGGACGACCGCGACGGTTCCGGCGGCCGCCAGGATTACTGCCAGCGCGGCCGCTCCAGCCACTTGCGGCCCGCGGCCGCGGGCCTTGCGGGTGGTGGGCCGCCGCGGCGCCTGGACCGGGGCGAACACGCCCGTGAACGACCGACCGGCTTGGACCGGCGGCACCGTCCGTGCGGGCGGCACGGTCTGTGCGGGCGGTTTCTGGGCCGGCGGCGCTGCCTGGACAGGCGGCCAGATCTGGACCGGCAGCCGATTTTCGCGGTCGGGCTCGGTTTCGCGGTAAGTGCGCGCAGTGCAGTCGGAGCGCGCGGCGTGGTCCGGGCTGACCGCGCCGGCTTTGCCAGCCTGGTCGCCCGGCTCGTCGGCGCGAGCAGGCGCATCGGGCAGCGACGGCTGCGCCACACCCGTGGCCTGCCGGGCACCATCCGGTGCCCCGCCGCGCTCAGCCGCCCGCTGACTGGCTTCGCCCGGCGCCTTGGCCTTCGCCGCCGACGCGACCTGCAGCTTCGGCAGAGGCTCAGTGATCGGCTCCGGGCCGTCTGCCGGCCTGGTCGTCGGCTCCTGGTCCGCGACCGTCGTCCCCGTTCGCGTCCCGGTTGTGCCGGCCCACTTCCCGTTCGGGCCGGCCCGCGCGCCTGCGCCGTCCGCGTCTGCGGCCTGATCGGCCTGCTCGCCTTGGGTAGGCCGGGCGGCATCGACCGCAGCCTGCATCAACTTCAGTAGAGCCTCGGGCAGTACCGGGCGTGCAGAGGATCCTGGACCGCTTCGAGCGGCACCTGGTACCCGTCTGGTGAGAGGCGGCGTCGGGCCGTCATCGGCCATCCGACTCACCCCCGGATTCCGTGCGGCTCAATATCTTGACCTGAAGTCCCTCCCTGGACGACCAGGGGAGCACAAGATGCACCGTTATTCAAGCAGTATGACTACTTGTCATGAACTCGATGCGGTGTGCATCGCACAGATAGGGGCGAAGTATGGCAAGGGCCGACACAAGGCCCGACAGTCGTCCTGCCATTGGGTCAGGCTCCGTCGGCAACACTATGGAACTATCGTTCGGAAAATACTCAAACAACCATCCTCCGTGCCCTCGCGACCTCGCGACCAGTACATTTCGGTATGCGGGAGCGCCGTATGGGGCTGAGTGTCGCCAAATCCCGGTGCCCCAGCACAAGTTCATGGGCTGCGCGGGGGCGGCACAGTTAAAGGGCAGGCCCTGGCGCTCCCCCGACCGTGGGGAGGTGCGCTCCGTGGAGGACGGCATATCGGCGCCTCGCTCAGCCGAGGTCGGCACGCTCGATGTCGCCGCGACCGCCGCTCGATCGGGGTCACACCGCCAGGTCTGGGACAGCCGCTGGCGTATGCCGGCAGCGCTGCCGCTCTTTGCGGTGCTTGCCTTGAAGGCCGGACTCTCGGCCAGGCTGCTCCGGGCCGACACGGCCTTTCAGGACGAGGCCCTGTACCTGTGGGCCGGCCATCGCGAGTTGGCGAGCCTGCTGCATGGACGCCGATTCCTCCCTTTCCGGCCTACTTCTCTGGCGCGCCGGTCATCTACCCGCCGCTCGGCGCCTTAATAGACAGCGTGGGGGGTTTGGCTGGTGCCAGGAGCGGGCTGGGCTTACCCGTACGTGCTCGACGACGGTGCCGATCCGGATGCCCGGGCGCTGGCGACCGAACTTGGCTTCGGCTATGTCATCAGGAACGATTGCAGCGAGCATATGAAGTCGGGGAACCTCAGGCACGCCTTCGCTAACACGCGCAGCGAGTTCTTCGTCATCTTCGATGCCGACTTCGCTCCCCGGCCCGATTTCCTCGCCGAGACGCTGCCTCATTTCCAGGATCCGGATCTGGCCATAGTCCAGACGCCGCAGTTCTTCCGCACCGACCGGCGGCAGACCTGGGTGGAGAGCGCTGCCGGGGCGATCCAGGAGCTGTTCTACCGCGCGATCCAAGTCGGCCGCGACCGGCTCGGCGCCTCCATCTGCGTCGGAACCTGCGCTGTGTACCGCAGGCGCGCGCTTGAGCCGCAAGGCGGAACGACCCTCATCCCGCACGCCGAGGATGTGCATACCGGGCTGGACGTCCGCCGGGCAGGCCGGAGTCTGATCTACCTGCCAATCGTACTCGCGACGGGCATGTGCCCGACCGGGCTGAACGCCTTCATCCGTCAGCAATACCGCTGGTGCACCGGATCGACCAGCACCATGCTCACGTCGCGGCTGTGGACCGTGTCGATGACGAAGCGGGCGCTCATGGCGTATGTGTCCGGCTTCTGCTACTACCTCTTCACCGCCATGTCGGTATTCTTCGTACCGCTGATCCCCATCACCCTGCTGGTGTTCAGGCCGTGGAGCATCACCCCGCTGAACTCGGGACTGATCGTCGTGTCCATGTTCGCGAGCATGACCGTGCTGCCGCTCTGGCACCGGGCGAGCTACGACCTGCGCAAGACCTTGCCGCTGTCGCTTGTGCGGGCGTGGGCGCACGCACTGGCCATCTGGGACTATCTCCGCGGCAGGACGATGACCTGGGAGGCGACCGGCGCTGGGGTGAATCCGGTGCGCCGGTTCTGGTGGGGCGTGCGGCTATGGAACCTGACCGCGGTCGCGGCCTGGCTTGGCCTGGTCGCCTGGAGAACTGTCTCCTACCCCCGTCCCGGTTCATGATCGTCACGATCTGTGGCCTGCTCAATGCCGCCATCGTCCTGCGGGTCGTCTTCCCTGGGAAGAGCGCGATACGACCAGTCAGCAGCCAATGTCGCAGCCGTCGGGTAACAGCAGTCGTTTCCGCTCGCAGGGTGAGGAAATCAGGCGCCCGTGCACTCAGGCGGGCGCGTGGTCATCTCCTGCCTGCCCGTCCGATGTCCTACCTTGGGGCCTGCGCGCACGGCGTACCCGGCAGCTACACGCCGATTGAGAACTTCGCGACCGCTGCGGGAAATCGCCAACGGCGGTTACGATGCCTACCTCGGCTCATACGCCAAAGCCGTTGCCAGCTTCGGCAGACAGATGGGCAACGGCGTCATCATCGGGTTCGCCCGCGAACCGAACGGTTCGTGGTATCCACCGGGCGGCTATCGCGGCATTGCACCATGCGGCCATGACCACCGCCGCGGGGCGCTGACCAGCGGGCTCAGTCCAAGGCACCCACTCCCGCGCTGGTCGTGGCGAAATCCGCTGGCGCCGAGGTAAAAGAGCATATGCCCACTAACGTCCACACCTGGCCGGAGAGCGTCCAGGATGCGCGCCTTAAGGAACTCGGGGGACAAGCGCCAGGGGGCTCGGTGCCGCGGACCGGATCGCGCGGGCCCGCGGCCGGCATCTCCTGCGGTGCGCCTCGCCCGGCAAGCTCGGCCTCGCCGGCCTCAGCCGCGCGCTCGGCTTCCACGGCGGCCTGCATCCGCCGCAGCAACGCGTCGGGCAGCACCGGGCGGGCAGGCCGGCCTGGGCCGCTTCCTGACGCTCCAGGTACCCGACGGGCGAGCGGCGGTGTTTGCCTGGCATCGGTCATTGGCTCACCCTCCCAGTCGCGCGAAGTTCAGGTTCGCTGCCACTGAAGGTCACTGCCTAGACGAGCAGAGCAGCACAGGATCGGCCGTCATTCAAGCACTATCACGAGCGCTATCACTTACTGTCAGGACTCAAAACGACCCACGATATTTTGCCCGATCGTGGCAAGCCCGTCAGCTGCTTGCCGTTCCCGCTCACGCTCGCCGTCTCCGGTCAACCGGACGCGCGCGACGCGGCCGTCGGCGGGGTCTGGCATCCGGCGCAGGAGCCCGGCCGCCCTCGGCCCGGCCGCCTCGGCCCGACCCCGCGGCCCCGTGCGCGCGAGGCCACCATGGTGTCCTGCAGCCGGGCATGGTCCAGGCCATCGGTGAGGACGTTGACGAAGCCGACCAGGTCGGTGCCGTCCCTGGCGACCACCCAGCCGAGGCTGTGCCTGGCGGTGAGCGCGGTCCAGTTCCACTCGGACTCGCCGAAGACCCTGGTGCCGAACGCGTCCGCGTGCAGGCGTTGGTGAAGGCGCCGCGCCACCCGAACTCGGTCGTCACAGCCCGACCCTATGACGTGGGCCACGCGCCGGACCGGAACTTGCGCAGTCGGCTACAGGCCGGCGGGGAACGTGATGCTCTCCGGAGCGATCAGCGGCTTGCCGACCTCGAGCTGGATCTGGGCGTGCGCGATGAGCGGGATGTCGCGCGGGTTCGCCTCGTACAGCTTGCCGTTGTAGATCGCGACGACGTGGCCACCGACGGGGCCGAGTACCGACGGCCCGAGCGGCTGCCCCCACTCGTCGAAGAAGTCGCCCAGCGTGAAGGCGCAGTGCCTGGGTGCCTCGACGTGGATGATGCCGTACGACGCGTGTGTGTGCAGCCAGTACAGGCAGGTCTCGCCCTGCGCGGCGGAGTTCACCACGCGCGAGCCAGGGATCCCGACGCCGGCCGGGACCTGCCGCTGAGCTCCGTTGACGAAGATGACCAGATGCGAGTGGATGTGGAGGGCCAGCTGCTCGGATGTCTGGCAGCGGATCCCGTCTACCGCGCGCCCGGTCGCGGCCGAGCTCGTCCCGGCCAGCGGCGTGCCGTCCGGGATCGGGACGCCCTCGAAGCCGTTCGCGCCCGGGCTCGGCGCCGGCCGCAGGTTGCCGAGCGTGCTCAGCGGGCCGAGCTTGAGCACCGGATGGCTGCCCGTCGTCCCCGACTTTCCGCCCTTTACCGCGAACACGATCGCTACCGCAGCGACGATCGCCAGGACCGCGGCGCCGATCCCGGTGAAAAGCCTGCGCTGCCGGGCTTGCCGCGCCTCCCTGGCCCGCATCTCCGCGACCTTCGCCCTGGCAATCTCGCGATTCCTGCTCGGCTTGGACACCTGCCTCTTTCCTCCCTGCCAGGACCGGCCGCTGCCTAGCCGGCCGTCCGCAACCCGAGCCTATTGGACAGTAGGACCACGGAATTCCGCCGCACCCAGTTCGATTCGGGACCAGCAGGCCTCGTCGGCATCGCGGCGCCCGGCTCGCGTGGTAGCAGGATCGGTGCCGTGCGTGATCGCGCGCCGGACCCGGGATCAACGATCACATGCCGCCGATACCCGCGCAGCCGGCGTGCGCGTCACGACCGAATGTAACTGACAGTAACTGAGCAAACTCGATAAGTTATGGCCGCGATGCCGGCGGCCTGACAGCAGCGGCGACCGGGTCCGCCGCCGCCGCGGAATCCATCCGGCTGCATGGCCGGCCGCGATACCGATCGGCCGCAGATACCTTGGCTCGTCGCCGGCCGACCTGCACGGTCTGTCCGCCCCGTCTGGTCCGGCCGGGCTTCCCGCCCTGCCGGGCACGGCTGGCACCGACTCGCGGCGCCCGTCCCGGCGCGCTCTGCTCCGCGGCGCCGCCGGCGTCGGCGCTGCCTCGGCCGCTATGACGGCGCTGGCCGGGCTTGGCAGGTCCGCGCTCGCCGCCAGGGAAAAGACCGACGGGCGCGCGGACCGCGGGGCCGACGCTCAGGACAAGTCCGCCCGGCACGCCGACGGCGGGGCCGGCGCCCAGGCCGCCGCCGAGCACACCGAGCACGCCGAGCAGCTCGTCATCCATGTCAAGGACGCGAAGACGAGCCGCATCGACGTTTCCGCGGCACCAGCCTGACCCGGTTGCACGACCCCGAGCTGGCCGCGCGCCTGGTCCTGGCCAGCCGTCAGTGATCTCGCCCGTACCCAGCCGCCTGAGTCTTGTGAGGAAATAATGTCATCGCATCGCGAGGCACCGGAGATCGCCAAGGATCCCGTCGCCGATAGCACCGATCTTTACGCGTTTGTCAGCCCGGACCGTCCTCGCACGGTCACCCTGATCGCGAACTACATCCCGCTCCAGGAGCCGGCCGGCGGGCCGAATTTCTATGAGTTCGGCAATGACGTGCTGTACGAGATTCATATCGACAACGACGGCGACGGCTTTCCGGAGATCTCGTACCAGTTCCGCTTCCATACCAAGCTGACGACGCCGGAGAGCTTTCTCTACAACACCGGCCCGATCACCTCGCTCACTGACCCGAACTGGAACAGCAAGCAGTTCTACAGCGTCACCAGGGTCGACCGGCACGGCTCCCGCGTACTCGGCAGCAACCTTGCCTGCCCGCCTTGCAACGTGGGAATCCTGTCCACTCCGCACTACGAGGCCAGGCTGGGCAGCAAGGCAGTGCACTCGCTCGGCAACGGGATCAGTGTGTTCGCCGGGCAGCGTGCCGAGGAGTTCTACGTGGACCTCGGTTCGATCTTCGACCTCGCCAACCTGCGCCCGTTCCAGCAGGCGAACGTGTTCGGCAAGCTGGCGGGCCTGGTCAGCCAGCCTGGCGTGAACGCGACCAACAGGCTGAACGTGCACTCGGTCGCGATCCAGGTTCCGACTAACCAGCTGGTACGGGCCGGCCGCCCGACGATCGGGGTGTGGACGACCGCCAGCAGGCCCCGGGTCATGATCGCCGCGGAAGACGGGGACGCCGGGCTGCACAGCGGTCCGTTCGGGCAGGTCTCGAGGCTGGGCAACCCGCTGATCAACGAGGTCATCATCCGCGCTGGCCAGCAAGGACAGATGGAACAGGCAGGAGCCGGCACACGACAAGCAGTTCGCGCACTACTACGCGCATCCCGAGCTCGCCGGGCTGCTGCCCGTCCTGTACCCGGGGGTCTTCCCGCACCTCGCAGCGCTCGGCAAGTCCGGCAAGGCGCGGGCCGACATCGAGGCGATCCTGCTGACCGGGATCGGTAAGGGCATCGTCCCTGGTTTCACCAACTTCACCGGCCCGGTGCGGTCCGACATGCTCAGGCTCAACACGTCCATACCGCCCACTCCGGCGAGCTCGGTCAACATTCTCGGAGTGCTCGGGGGTGATCTCGCCGGGTTCCCGAACGGCCGCAGGATCGTCGACGACGTCGTCACCATCGAGTTGCGCGCTCTGGCTGGCTTGACCTACCCGCTGATCGATCCGAGCTACCAGGTGGACCCGACCGTCAAGGTGCTCAGCGACGGCCTGACCAACAGCAGCGTGGCCAACCGGCCGCTGGACAGGTTCCCTTACATGGGCATCCCGTACAGCGGCTACCGCAACCCCTCGTGACCGGGGCCGGCGATGAAGCCGAGATCGGGTCGGCGGAGGCCAGCCCGCCCGAGGCGGCCACGGCCACGGCCCCGTCGGCCGGCGGCAACGTCGTGCTCGAGCTCGGGCCGGGAGTCGGCGCGCTCGTGCTGTACGCGCCCGCCGGTCTCGAGGGGGCAGAGATCGAGATCGGCCCGGCCGGGGATCGGCGGGATGGCCAGGCGGCCCGGCGGACGCATGCCACGGTCAGGAGGCGCCAGACCGCTGGCTCGGCCAGCTACGCGGCCGTGTACCAGGGCCTGGCCGCTGGCAGCTACGTCATCTGGAGCGGCCCGGACACGCCTGCCGGAACTGTGGCGATCCGCGGCGGCCGCGCGACGAGCTGGCACTGGCCCGCCGCCTGACCGCCGGGCTCAGCGGGTGCTGGCGCGTGCTGGCCGGCCCGGCCGACGGGCTCAGCGGGTGCTGGCCGCCAGCGCCCGGCGGTCCGGCGCGCGGTGCGGGCGGGGGTCGTCGCCGAGCAGGCGGGGCCCGGCGGCCCTGATCAAGACCACGGCCCAGGTTCGCAGCGGCTTCCACGCCTCGGCGAGCTCGGTGAACCTGGCCGCGGACGCCGGTTCTGGCAGGTCGTAGAGCCGGGCCGCCAGGGCGAGCGCCCGCGGCTCGGCGGCCGGCAGCACGCCGGTGAACCCGGTGCCCCTGATCACGATCAGCGAGCTGTAGAACGGCCCGATGCCCTTGATCTGGTGGAACTCGGCCATCGCAGCCTCAGGTCCGAGCGCGAGCAAGCGATCGCGGGCCAGGTGATCCTGGCTTTTCAAGCCGACCTGTTCTGGGGACATTGGATTTAGCTAGGCATTTCCTAACCTGATCGTTAGGGTCCCGGGGGGTCACGTGCTGAGCTGGCTACTTGGCGTGAGCGTGCGATTTCGCGTCCTGCTGGTAGCGGCTGCAGCCGGGATCATGATCGTGGGCATCGCACGGCTGCCGCAGATGCACGCGGACGTCCTGCCGGAGACCTCGCCGACGGTGGTCGAGGTCCAGACGGAGGCGCTCGGGCTGTCGGCTGCCGAGGTCGAGTCGCTGGTGACGGTGCCGCTGGAGAAGAACCTGCTCGAAGGCGTGCTGAATGTTACTAATGTGACATCAGACTCGATACCCGGACTATCTGCCATAGACCTGCATTTCGCCCCGGGGACGAATCTCTACCAGGCCCGCCAGCAGGTGCAGGAGCGTCTCACCGGGGCATTCGTGCTGCCGAACGTCTCCAAGCCGCCGGTGATGCTGCAGCCGGTGTCTACGACCGGCAACGTCATGATCGTCGGGCTGACTTCCGCCAGGCTGAGCCAGGTCGACCTGTCCGTCCTGGCCCGCTGGACGATAGTCCCGCGCCTGCTCGGGGTGGCAGGAGTCGCGAACGTGTCCACGTTCGGCCAGGCCGACCGGCAGCTCCAGGTGCTCGTGAACCCCTCGGTCCTGGCCGGCCATCACATCCCGCTGGCGCAGGTCATCGCGTCGGTCGGCAACTCCCAGCTGGTGTCGCCGCTGAGCTTCCTCGCCGGGTCCACGCCCGGCACCGGCGGGATTCTGGAAGGCCCGAACCAGCGGCTGACGATCAGGCACATCCTGCCGTTCGGGTCGCCGGCCAACCTGGCGCAGGTGCCCGTCGCCGAAGGCAACGGCAAGCCCATGCAACTCGGCGACCTGGCCCATGTTGTGCAGGGTCACCAGCCGCTCGTAGGTGACGCCCTGGTCGGGACCGGTCCTGGTCTGCTGCTCGTGGTGCAGAAGCTGCCGTCGGCGAGCGTGCCCGCGGTCACCAGGGGCATCGACCGGGCGCTGGCCGGGCTCCGGCCGGGCCTGCCTGGCGTGCACTTCGGCACCTCGCTGTTCCGCCCCGCCAGCTACGTTGCCGCCGCCGCGGGCAACGTCAGGCTGGCGCTGATCGCCGGCGGCCTGCTGGCCGTTCTCGCGCTGGTCGCGCTGCTGCTGAACCTGCGGCTGGCCGCGGTCAGCCTGCTGACGATGGCACTCTCGCTGCTCGCCGGGCTCGGTGTGCTCCAGGCGCTCGGCTACAGCTTCAGTGCCCTGGTCCTGCTCGGCCTGCTGCTGGCGCTCGCGCTGGTGGTCGACGACGCGGTGCGGGCGGCCAGCGGCGTCATGGCCGAGCTTGGCACCGGGGATGGCGACGGCGATCCGCCGTCCGCGGCGGCGGTCGTGCTGGCCGGCTACCGCGACTTCACCGGCCCGCTCGCCGGAGCATCGGTCGCGGCGCTGGTCTGCGTCGCGCCGCTGCTGTTCGCTACCGGGCTGACGGCCGACTTCCTGCGCCCGGCGGCGGCGGCCTTCGCCGTGGCCG
>Ga0137387_10001038_pt1 | contig 13145 bp, 10 predicted proteins | sample SagtaG_3_FD_104909 | JGI IMG/M metagenome (GOLD analysis project Ga0137387, IMG submission 104909) | Vadose zone soil microbial communities from Angelo Coast Range Reserve, California, USA - Sage2_R_115_16 metaG | ecosystem: Environmental > Terrestrial > Soil > Vadose zone > Saprolite | place...
AGCGCGCTGGATAATGAAAGTGAAAAGGCTGTGCAGGATTCATTGGAAAAGTTAGCCGACAACCGCACAACGCTTGTCATCGCCCATCGTTTGTCAACCATCCGCAATGCCCAAAGAATAGTGGTGTTATCTGACACCGGGATCGGTGAACAGGGCTCGCATGCGGAGTTAATCGCATTGAATGGCGTCTATTCGAACTTGTACAACATGCAAGCAAAAATATGAGACCGGATTCATCGGGATGGTCGGGCAAGCCATCCTTCCTGACTCATATACTAATTGGTCTGGGAGTCGGGAGCTTACAACAAGCGCTCTTCTTTACTCAGCATCTCGGCGAGGAAAGCGCTGGCCCAGTGGTATAATAAGCGCTATGAGTGCACAGCCGCCACCAAAGTCGTTTGCCAGTCTGCTCTGGGATATTATCCGCCTGGGAGTGCGCGCCCTCTGGGAGAATCGTGCCAATCCGGCGCGAACCCTGTTAGAGCGCCAGCAGGCGCTGGCCGTGCTAGGCCTTCCACCGAATGCGACCCGCCAGCAGATCAAACGCCGCTATCGTTCGCTGGCCAAACGCTACCATCCAGACCGTGGCGGTGATCAGCAGCAAATGCGCCGCATCATTGCTGCCTATGAGTTACTCATGAGGGATCAACCGAAAACACAAAGTGAGTAATTCCTCGCAGCCGTACAACGCTCTTTTTTCTACATGGCGCTATTGTCTAATCTAGTCGCGCGCCGCAACTATTGCAAAAGCGCTTGCCGGGTCGGCGGCGCGCTCCGCACTGATCGCAGAACATGGCTTCCGGGTCTCCCGGCGGTGTCGAAGCCGTATTTACTGGGGACTGAACCGGCGGAGGTGGCGCAGGTGTAGGAGCTGCTTGCTGGACCGGCATAGGTGGGGGCGCTGCCGGTTGCGCTGTACCTTGAACTGCTGGCGACCCCTGGGTTGGTACCTGTCCCTGGGCTGGACCTTGAGCCGATTGAATAGTCCCCTGAATTGTTTTGGCCGCCTTGATAGCCATACCGCCAATTGCTCCAGCAATCTTGAGCCCCTTTGCGATATCTTCCATGTTCTGTTGCATACGGTGCGTGGGAGGAAGCAGAGTTGAATCTGAAACTTTACTAAAAAAATCTGCACCCATTTGCAAGCCTTCACCATTCCAGGCAAGTTGTCCTTGTTCCTGAGTACCATCATCGAAGCGCAGTGAGATAACATTTCCTTGTAATGTATAGCTGCCTTCTTGTCGTGTCTCTGGCGCTGCATTAGTGACTTGCTGCCCACTCAGGAGCGACTGCGCCGCGTTAGAGACACGACTGCGGTCTTGCGCAATAAGCACAAAACGTCCATCTGCTTGTAGAGTGAGACGGTCAATGCGAGATGTGAAGTAGTCCAACCCGATACCAGAACGATGGACGCACTCATATTGACCTGTGATAGGCTTCATCATATTGGGTTCCTCCCGGGGCCCAGTGAGATTAATCTTCTGCTCTGCCGTATTATAACATCTACAATCACTGACCGGAGACTGGGCAAAGTCCTTCAGGAGGCATTGTCACTCTCAGGGGTGATAGCGCTTTCAGTTGGTACAAATTGGGAAAGTCGCCGGGCGCGATCCAACACCTTCTCGCCTTCGGCCACCTTCCCCTTCTTCAGCAAATGACGACCCAGCAGGTCAAGCGCTTTAATCTTCGCGGCCACCCGGTCGGTCTTCTCTAATTCGTTGATGGCCTGCTGAAATGCTTCTTCTGCTGCCTTCCCATCGCATTCTGGGTCCTCGGCGCTTTGTGCTTCAAGGATTTTACCCAGCATCATTGACGCCTCTGCTCGCCTTAATATGTAGCTCTCCTTGCCCGCTTCCTGAGCCTGCTCTACATAATTACGAGCGGCCTCATAGTTACCGGCTTCGAATTCAACGCCAGCCAGGTAGCACGCTGCCGCGGAAACCACGTTGGCTCGCTCTTGCTTGCGGCGTCTACCTGCTGGAGTGGCTTCCACTCCCTCGTCAAGCTTTGGCCTCCATGCATCGAGTACTCCACGTAGAGATGTGCGCGCCTCCTCCAAATTCCCCGCTGCTTGCTCAATCAGCCCCACCTCGCAGGTAAGGGCAGCAGCATTGAGCATGTCACCAATCGATTGGTAGAGTGTCCTTGCGCTCTCTGCATGCGAGAGCGCAGCTTCTACCTCTGGTCCCTGCACGTAGGTGCTGCCAGTGTCATCGGCTAGCTTACGCGCCTGCTCAAATAATACAAGCGCCAGGCCCCAATGCGCTTCCGCAATATAACGCAGCGAAGTGCTGGCGTCCATCATCTCCAGAGCAATCTGATAGTATCTCGCAGCTTCGTCAAGCTGTCCCAGCTCTCTACTGGCCGCGGCCAGGTGCAGCGCGAGCAGCATCGCTTCCTGCGCCTGTTCGGATGGCACAACCGGTGGCTTCTCAGCCATAGCGTAAAGAAAATTGTACTGGGCCTGCCGGAACTCCCGTAAATTGAAATAGCATTGACCACGTAACGCCGCCAGGCGCCATCGCAAGTGCCCAGGAATCTGGACTACATCAACCTCTTCCAGGGATTTCAGCGCCTCGCGCGGCCGGTTGCTCATGAGCAGTTGCTGCGCCTGGAGTCTCCGCTCATCATTCACCTTATATCTCGATGCTTCAACCTCAGACTCGCGATGCTGTTGGGCTAAAGCTGTTAAATCTTCAATCGGCAACTGGAGCCGCTCGGCCAGATAATGCAAGCTTTCCTGTGATGGATCCACGCGATTCCGTTCAATCTGCGAAATCAAGCTCGTACTATAGCGCTCACCTGCAACTTCTGCCAGCGAAAGCCGCATCTCCTGCCGCGCTGCCCTGATCCGGCCACCTAATGTATCTGGCGAAACCCGCTTCGATGGACGTGGCATGTACCAATCCATACCTTCCTATTAAAAGTTAGTTCTTGAGATTATTGCTGGTTTAAGGATATCATATAGCCAATTTTTCCGCTATATGATATAGGATTAATCACCTATTCTTAAGGGTGAGATGAGTCTGGGCACCACATTCCGCACTTTATATCTTACTTATGCTAATCGTTTGCAACAACAAAAACGGATAAAATAGTACGCATGTCTCAGTAATTCACTCTCTGATCTAATACGAAATCCATGCACAAGGGTTGCAATAGATACTAAAATCATAAATGCACCGGGGTAGATTATTTTTATATTAGAACTTTTGGCCCAATTCTCTCTTGACATTCGGGCCTGAAGGCTTTATGATGAACTTACTAGCAAGATTTTCGAAAGGAACCGGCGTAGATGTCTCGTTTCCCCAAGGTTTCCCCTGTAACACAAGACGAGCCAGCCTCTATCAACGGCCAACTCTCCCTTTTTACACATGCTCATGAGGGGGAAGCGCTGGAAACGATTGCGGCCAGGACAGAGGAGAAAGCAGTGCCACGCACCAAAAAGAACACTGCCTATTCAGCCGCGGATATTCAGGTGCTCGAAGGCATCGCGGCTATCCGGCACCGGCCGGGCATGTATATTGGCTCAACCTCCACCTCCGGTCTACTTCACCTGCTGTGGGAGGCGCTCGATAATGCCGTCGATGAGGCGGTAGCGGGCTTCGGCAAGCAAATCTGGATCAGCATTGACCGCGATGGCTGGGTCACTGTACGCGACGAAGCGCGCGGCATGCCCTTTGATCCTATGCTTTACCAGGGAGATTACTTGCCTGCCGCCACTGTCATTTTTACTGTGCCGCATTCTGGTGGCAAATTTTCCGAGGGCGTCTATAAGACTGCTGGTGGGCTGCACGGCGTTGGTGCGACCGTTATCAATGCCCTCTCTGAAAAACTGGAAGTAACCATCTGGAAGTCCGGGCAGTGCTTTACACAGAACTTCATCCGCGGCACTGCCATGCCCCGGCGGATCACATCCTGCGACCCGAAACTGCATGGCACGCAGCTGCGCTGGTTATATGATCGCTCGATCTTCGATCCCGACGCCTACTATTCGTTGGAGTCTGTCCAGAGTCGTCTGAAAGCCGCCGCATACCTTAACTGTGGCGTCTCCTTGCACCTGGATGCCTGGGACGATAACATTGGCGAACAGGTCAATCGCACCTTCTACTCGCGTGATGGCCTACCTGATTATGTGCGTGAACTGGCAGTAAGCACCGGTGCTCCTCTTTTTAAACAGGTCATCAGTATGACAAAGGAAAAAGACGGTGTACAGGTAGAGGTAGCCCTCCAGCCAACCACAGGCTACAAAATCACGATGTATAGCTTTGCCAATGCTGTGCGTACCCGTGATGGCGGAGTGCATGAAACAGGCTTCAAAGCGGCCCTTACCAAAGTCGTCAATGACTATGCTCTCAAGTGGGGCATCATTAAAAGCCGCGAGAAGGAGGGCTTCAAGCCGGAAGTCATACAACAGGGGCTGAATGTTGTTATCTCGGTCAAGTTGACCAATCCCCAGTTTCAAGGACAGACCAAGGACCGGCTCAATAATGCTCCTGTTGAAGGTATTGTGCGCTCCATCGTCGATGAGAGCTTGAAAGAATGGTTCGATGGCTCCGGCGGTGCAGGCAAGGAATGGCTCAAAAAAATCCTCCAGATGCAGAAAGCCCGCAACGAAGCCCAGCTCGTGGAGGAACTGGCGCGCGCAGGCACCAAAAAGAATGGTGAGTTGATCGACACTTCGCTCTCTAGAAAGTTTCTACGCTGCAACACCAATGACCCCGCTCGCTCGGAAATCTTCATCGTAGAGGGCGATTCGGCCGGCGGTAGTGCTGGTCCTGGGCGCTTCTCGGAGTTTCAAGCCGTGCTCAAGCTCAAGGGTAAGCCGCTCAATGTCGCCAAGGCTGACTTAAATCGCCTCGTCGAGAACGAAGAGATCAGAACAATTATAAACGTACTTGGCACCGGGACTCGCGATTTCTTTGATATCGGTCGCCTCAAGTTCAATCGCGTGATCATCGCCACCGATGCCGATGTGGATGGACTGCACATCCAGTGCCTATTGCTTACCCTTTTCCACCAGGAGTTTTGTGAACTGATCGAGAAGGGCCACGTCTACATTGCCTGCCCGCCGCTCTACTCGGTCAAGTTCAAGGGTAAAGTTACCTGGCTGCTGGACGACGAGGCACGGCAGCAGTTCATCAAGGCGCATTCAGACGCTGAAGGGCTGGAGTTCAAGCGTTTCAAAGGCCTGGGTGAGATGAATCCGAAGGAACTGCGTGAAACTGTCTTTGATCCTGCCCGCCGCACGCTCAAGCGCGTGACCATAGAGGATGGAGTGCTGGCAGCGCGACTGGTTGCGGAACTGATGGAAGATAAGAATGCAGAGGCTCGCCGCTCTTTCCTGGCTGAACATGCCCGCAAGATTAAAGAACTAGACATATAATAGGATTTCACGAAATACTCCGGACATCTGTAGGGCCCGATTTATCGCAGCCACCGCCGATTTATCGGCCCCGGGAGCCCTACCACATACCCGGATTAAATTATTAAAACTCATTATCGGCCTTCGGTGGGTGTTTCGAAATCCAGTTTAAAAAGGTAAAGTACATAATATGGCTCGTACGATAGACAACACCAGTGGGGCAGGCATTATCCGCGAAGAGGATTTCTCCCTCGTCATGGCGCAGGCCTTTGCCACCTATGGCCTCTCTGTCGTCACCGACCGCGCGCTTCCGGATGCTCGTGATGGCCTCAAACCCGTGCAGCGTCGTATTCTCGCGGGCATGCGCCAGGCCCGCTACCTCTCTAACCGGCCAACTGTCAAAAGCGCCGAAGTGGTTGGTCTGATCCTTGGCAACTACCACCCGCACGGCGACGCCTCGGTGTACGATGCTGCCGTGCGTATGGCGCAGCCATTTAGCATGCGCTATCCATTGATCGAAGGACAGGGCAACATGGGCAGCGAGGACGGCGATGCTCCCGCCGCCTACCGCTACACGGAAATGCGCCTTTCTCCGTTGGCTGAAGCCCTGATGGCCGACATGGAATGCGATACCGTGCCACTGCACCCAACCTACAAGCAGGACCCTAAAGTGGTCGAGCCCGATTACATGCCAGGCCGTATTCCTCCAGTTGTCAATCCTTCCAGCGGTATCGCTGTCGGCCTGTCCACCAATATCCCACCACATAACCTGACCGAAGTGCTGCGCGCCTGTATTGCCCTGCTTGACCGCCCCAACATGACTATAGAACAACTGATGACCTACATCCAGGGACCGGATTTCTCCCAGGGCGGGCGCATCATGGGCATCGATGGTATAAAGGACTACCTGGAAACTGGCAAGGGTCGTATTATTGTACGTGCAGAGGTACGCCTGGAAGAAACGCCGCGCAGTCGCTCCCTGGTGGTAACGCAGATCCCGCCCATTGGCCGGGACAAGATTAAGGCCTCTATCGTCAAGGCCATCAACTCGCGTAAACTCGAAGGCCTGATGCCCGATCTGCGCGATGAAAGCGATACCGAGAAGGGCCTGCGCATCGTGCTAGAACTGCGCAAAGATGCCAGCGCGGCCCAGGCGCTCTCGCAGCTTTTCAATGAAACTGATTTGCAAGTAGCTCTGTCGTTTCAGATGGTCTTCCTCTTTGGTGAACCCATGCAGGCAGCCCGCCAGCCCAAACAGGCAGGCATGCTGGAACTGCTCAACTACTGGAATGCTCACCAGGTCGATGTCCTGACGCGCCGCGCCCAGTTCGATCTGCGCAAGGCGCGTGAACGCCTGCACATCGTTGAGGGTCTGATCGTTGGCGCTGCCAATGCCGATCGCGTCGTCAAGATCTTCCAACAGGCGGAAGACCGTGCCGAGGCCCGCAAGAAAATAGAAACAATCTACAAGCTGACACCTATCCAGTCGGATGTCATCGCCTCCATGACCCTGGCGCAGGTGACGCGCCTGGATGCGGGCAAGTATGCCAGGGAGAAAGAAGAACTGCAAGCTCGCATCGATGAGCTAGAAGCATTGCTCTCTGACCACAAAGCGCTTGTCACACTTTTGAAGAAGGAGATGCTGCAACTCATCAAGCAGTTTGGCGACGGGCGCCGCACCATCATTGAGGTCGAAGGCCAGGCCCACACTCCTGTTGAGGAAGTTGCTTCCCTGCACGAGGCTGAGCCATTGGTAATCGCCTATACTCGCGCTGGAACCCTCAAATCTTTACCGGCTGACACCTATACTCCTAAAGGCAAAAATGGCGATGCCCTCTACATGCCGGTGCGTGGCGATGAAAACCTGCGCCAGATCGTAGCCGCCACCTCGCAAGATTTTATATTGTGTGTATGCTCGACAGGTCGCGTCTTCCAGGTTGCCGCGCACCGTATTCCCGCGGGTACCCGTTCCTCAAAGGGTGAGCAAGTACGCAAACTGTTGGAACTGGCTCCGGGCGAAGAGATAGTCGCGCTGCTCCCGGTCGGATCATACGACGAAGATCGCTACCTTGTTACCTTTACCAGGTTGGGCAAGGTCAAGAAATCACCCCTTAGCGAATACAAGGCAGCGGACATTGATGGCATGCAGGATATGAAACTGGCCGAAGGTGATAGTGTTGCTGCTGCCCTGCTATCACGTGGCCGAGGTGAATACCTCGTAACCACCGGCAGCGCGCAAACCCTACGTTTCAGTGACGAAGGGTTGCGAGCGCAGGGACGCGTAGGACAGGGTGTAGCGGCAATAACTCTCGCGTCTGGAGCGCAGGTAGTCAGCGCCTCTTACCTGGATGGTGATCTACTGGCTGGCGCTGCCGCTCCTTTGAGCCTCTTCGTTATCACCGGAAACGGCCTCGCTAAAAAAGTGCCACTTGACCAGTACCCCCAGAAGGGCCGCGCCACCTCCGGCGTCATAACCACCGAACTAAGCGGCGATGACCACGTGCTCCTCTCGCTCATTGTAGGAGAGCAAGATCATCTCCTCCTTACCTGGCGTGACGCGGGCGGCGAGCAAGCAAAGGCAGTAAAAGTGGTCGAATTGAAAGCACTGCCACGCGCCAGACGTGGTATGCCACTGTTCGATGGACATGTCCTGGAAGTGATGAAGCTATAGATGTGGCATTTTCTGCGTAAAATAATTGTTGAGTTTGGTGCTGGCTTTCAGCCAGCACCAAACTCAACAATTATACCCCTGCGAGCGCCGCAGGCGCGAGCAAAGATCTCGAGAGGTGGCTTTCGAAAAACCCTGGCCCAGATGCAAGGTTGACTTGAACTTTCGTTTAATAAAATGTATTGTTAAAGGTAGATACACCGACCTTCTCAAATTTATGTATGATCAAGGAGGCCCGTATGTTAGTCCTGGCCGCTTTTTCCGCTCATCTCGTTGTCATCACCGTCACTACCGCACTTATCGTGTACCTGGTGGTCGCGGCTATCGTCGGCTTAATCGCAGAGTTTATTGTCGGCTGGCGGCTCCCGTTCGGCATCATAGGAGCCGTCATTGCCGCGCTGGTAGGCGTCTGGCTGCTCACTCACGTCGTTAACCTCACTATTGCTGGCGATCCCAACATCTATGGCGTACCAATCATTAAAGCCCTCATCGGCGCTATTGTGCTGGTGGCAATATGGCATCTCCTGACCTACCGCGCATGGCGTCGCCGTAGTCGCTACTACCGTCGTCGCTACTAAGCGTATCGACAACGACCCCACACGTACACATGAGGGCTTGTGGTTCGCTGCAAGTCCGTCGTTGCCTAGCCTTAGCATCCAATGGCGCAGGCAGCCAGGTGCGGATGCTACGTTGGAACGGTCACGCACAGCTGAGCGTTACTGCCCGAATGTAATTTTGCTGCACCAAGGTGAGTCGATCATACGTCAGTGCGGGATTATTCGGGTTCACGACGCTCTGGTGGGGAAACCACCAGGCTACAATAAAAACCTCATCTTTGCCCCTTATTTTATCCGAAACAGCGCAAAAATACCAGCGGTTTTTGTTGCGAGATATGGAACAAGAAAAACGTTCGTTTTCGTTCACACCAACGTGTCTGTGAAAGCACCATGCTCTGCATTGAGGAAGGGGAGCGTGATGATAAAGTGGCTTCCCCGACCAGGTGTACTCTCCACGCTGATCGTCCCACTATGTTGCTCAATGATGCCCCTGGCAATGGAGAGGCCAAGTCCCATTCCTGGCTGAGAGCGAGTGTTTTTGGCCCGATAAAAACGCTCGAAGAGCCTGGGCAAGTCGGCTTGATCGATGCCTATTCCGGTGTCTGCAATAGTGATCGTCAGGTGTTGCTCGCTCATTTCTCCTCGTATCGTCACCTTGCCACCATCGGGCGTATATTTACAGGCGTTTTCCAGGACAATCAACAACACCTGCTTGAGATAGTCAGCATTGCCAGAGACGACGGCATCCTCAAGGGCTTCTAATCCCTGACATTCCATGCGTATCGTGCGGTTGGCAGGACACCCTTGACGGTATGCCTCTCCTATGATATCGACGATGAGTAAGGGTTCGCGGGCAAAGGGCACACTGGCGTCGGTGCGGGCAAGCATGAGCAATCGTGTGACCAGGCGGGCCATGCGTTCGGCCTCCGCATGGATATTTTCCAGCGCATTGGCTTGAAATTCTGGGTCGCCTCCCCGCTCTTTCTTCATCAGGTCAAGCGAGGAGAGCATGATCGTCAACGGGGTACGCAGTTCGTGTGAGACATCCGCCAGGAAACGGCGTTGGAGGTCATTGACGTTCTGTACGTCCCGATACGCACCTTCGAGCGAATGCAGCATCCCATTGATGGTCTGTGCCAAACTGTTGATCTCGTCAGGTCGCTCCCTGGCCAGTACGCGCAGTGCATGGTCGCTGGTTCTGGCAATGTCGGAGGCAGAGACCGCGAGATGTTCTAGCGGGCGTAGCATCCTACGCACCAGGAGCCAGACCAGCAGAGCGATCACCAGGAGTGTGACTCCGCCGCCAATGAACAAAAACGCGAAAACGAGATTGAGTGTCTCAGAGTCGGTGACAGTATGTGCGCCCAGGACATACCCTTGTATCTGTCCTCTCGTGACGACGGCATGACCATACATGAAAAATGAGGTGGTATGAAACACGAGAACGTCAACACGATTTGCTGCAATTGCTGGTCGCAGTTGAGTGAGCGGCAAGACCAGCCTCCCCATGTTGCTTGAACTCGCAATGGGCACGCCCTGCTGATTCTGATATTGGAGGTAGTTCTCAGGGGTTCCGAAGGCATCCAGCTCACGACGAACCGAAGAGAGGTTGACGTCTGGTTCCTGAGCGAGAGCTGTAGACAAGGACAGGACCGTCTGTTGCAAGCGCACTTCATTCTGACGTTGTAGAAGTGCATTCGCGACCACAAGCGTTGTGAGGACGAATGTGAGCATTCCGACGACTAAGATCGTGACGATCCAGAGTGTCAAGCGGGTACGGATAAGGCTGAAGCGGAGCAAGCGGGATTTTCCATACGTCTGTCTAGCCATAGACGTCATCCTCTCAGTACGTAGCCAACACCACGGATCGTCTGAATCACGCGTGTGTCGCCGTGTGCTTCCAACTTCTGGCGCAAATGTCCCATATGGACCTCCAGCACGTTCGTTTCCAGGTCGGCATTGTATCCCCACACCTGTTCCAGGAGTCGGTCGCGGGTGAGGACCTGCCGTGGATGACGCATCAACATGAGCAACAAGCCGTACTCATGCATGGTGAGTTCCATCGCATGCCCATTGCGATGGACTTCGTGGGTGGCCTGATTGAGTTCTAGATCGCCGTAAGAGAGCAGTTCTTGACTTCCTGTGTGACGGCGTAGCACTGCTCGTATCCGCGCCACCAACTCATCGAAGGAAAAGGGCTTAGGAACGTAATCATCCGCGCCTAAGCCCAGTGCATTGACCTTATCAGCAACATCGTCACGCGCCGTCAGCATAATTATGGCAAGGTCGTCAAGCAGGCGCAGACGGCGACAGACCTCAAAGCCATCAACACCCGGCATTGTAATATCCAGCAGCACCAGGTGCGGTTGATATGTTTTTGCCGCGATCAGGCCAGCCTCCCCATCAGGGGCCGTGTAGACTTCAAAACCTTCATACGCGAGTCCTCGCTTGAGCAAGGAGATAATTTTCGGGTCATCATCGACCAGTAAGACACGAGTCGCCATACACCATTCCCTCTCACACAGATATGCCTGCATATCCTCAGAGTCATGCTCTTCTAGAGAAAATCATACCATACGCATCCCTGCATTTCCTCTTCTGTCACTGCTCATTTCCGCCTCGAACACAGGTCCTTTATCAAATCTTTATCCAGTCTTCACCTGAACTTCAGGAAGAGCACGTATGCTATGAACAGCACGATAACCCGATGAGCCAGTCGTGTAGCTCTCAGGGAAAGAAACCGACACCATTGCATTCTTCTGAGCTCTTCGGGAGTTCTCCCAAGCGCGTTCAGGTGTGGAAGGTAGGGCGAGCTAGTAGTATGGTTCTGTCTGCCGACTGGCTGAATATCGCTCTCTTTCTCTGTCGCTGCATTGCATGGATGAGAGAAGGACGCAGACCACAAAAGGAGGACATGAATGAAGGAAAGGGGAGATGTATGTATCCACACAAGCAACCCGACATAGCACAATCGGAAGTGCTTTCGTCTGACAAGAACACCAGTCAATCGAAGCGCCCTCTCCATGAGAGGGAAACCCTGGAATTCATGCAACGCGCGCTCGGTGGAGGAACCATCATCGGTATCACCATCGTCACGATTGTGCTCTGGTTCCTGTTTCGACCAACAGGTCAACCCACGAGTAGGTATCTGGGCGAGATGCTGGGTACAACCGCCATTCTGCTCTTTTCGTGTTCGCTCGTCCTAGCAACGAAAGCTCCCTTTTTAGAGCGCTTCTTTGGCGGCCTCGATCGTATGTATCTGTGGCATCGCTGGAGTGCGATAGCAGGAGTGGTGCTGCTCTTCCCTCATTATGTCCTGGTCACATCCGTGACGAATACGATCAGTAACACCCTGGGCAACGCGCTTGGGTTCATCGCTCTGTTCGGACTGGTGCTCCTGCTCTTATGGGCACTTGTTCCAAGATTACCTGTCGTTGGTCGCCACATTCGCACGAACTACCAGCGGTGGTTCACGCTCCACCGATTGACAGGCCTGTTCGTCATCGCTGGGCTGATTCACGGTTTCCTGGTGGACCCCGTACTACAACACGCGACGGTCCTGCTCGTGTGGTATATCGCGGTGGCAGTGATTGGCACGGCTGCCTATCTGTACCGGGAACTGCTCCATCCCTTCTTCAGGCGTCTGTGGCAACACAACTACACCGTTGAAGCGGTCAACCAGCTGAACCAGAAAACAGTAGAGGTCATCCTCACTCCTGTCGCTCAACCCGTGCCGTTTGTGGCAGGGCAATTTGTCTTTGTACGCTTCGGGGGAGGACATGGGTGGGAGCGACATCCCTTTACGATCAGTAGCGCTCCACAGGAATCGCTCCTTCACCTCGCGATCAAGGGACTGGGGGATGAGACGCAACGGCTGATCGACACCCTGCAACCAGGTGTTCCAGCGCGTGTGGGCATAGCCTTCGGGATGTTCGACTACCGAAGCGGTGGTCACCAGCAAGTGTGGATCGCGGGTGGCATCGGGATCACGCCATTTCGGAGTTGGATACGTGCGTTTCCCACAGAGCAGCCGCTGGAGTTCGACATCGACCTCTACTACACGGTACAGAACGAAGACGAGGCCCTGTTTCTCGACGAAATCAGCACGGCAGCCGCACACTCTCCAACGTTCCGGCCTCACATCACCTCCTCGAAGCGTGAAGGGTCGCTCACGATGGAGCAAATCGCGGCGAGTTGTCGTGGGTCACTTTCAGAGAGAGAGGTCTATATGTGCGGCCCAGCCAGGATGATACAACATTTCCAGCAAGCATTCCAAACGCGTGGTGTGCCATCCTCTCGCATCCACTACGAATACTTCAACTTTCGCTAGGATGGGCATCCATGGCTCTCAATACCTCACCTCTTTTCAACGCTTCATTGTGGGTCTGTGGGGCAATGAAACAGGTGATGCTCCGGCTCTTTGTACCGCTTTCCCCTCAACCACTTTTCTGTTCCATTGCTCCACAGACCCCAGCTCCTATCCCTTGCTCCTGCCCCGGCTTTCCTCCTCGTGGAAACGAGCATATAGACCCACGCTCCAGACAAAGCCCGCCAG
>Ga0137387_10001039_pt1 | contig 13145 bp, 15 predicted proteins | sample SagtaG_3_FD_104909 | JGI IMG/M metagenome (GOLD analysis project Ga0137387, IMG submission 104909) | Vadose zone soil microbial communities from Angelo Coast Range Reserve, California, USA - Sage2_R_115_16 metaG | ecosystem: Environmental > Terrestrial > Soil > Vadose zone > Saprolite | place...
CACCCTGCGAGCCTCCGGCCTCGTCGTTGCCGCCTTAGAAGAACCCGAACCAACTGAGGAGTTCTTGGCAAGCTCCCCGCAGGCGCCTTGGATCGCCGAGATTCCACTCCACTGTGTCATTGAAGCCTGGAAGGTCAGATAAACTTAACCCCACGATCACCCTGATAGGGAAGCTACCCCAATCCCCCAGGAAAAACTGCCTTCCGCATAGCAGCATCGATCAAAACCACACACGCAAAAACAATCAACCTATCAACCGTCTAAGGCGTACACAACCTGTTCAAGTACCGCAGCTCTTCTAAAATCTCCTCAATACCCACCAGATCCTCTTCCCTCTCCTCCACCCATTGCCGGTACAGAGCCCCATAGCGGTTCGCCAGCACCATACTCGGCATAACCACCTTTTGCTCCGCGTCCCACCCTGTATACCGCCCAATCACCTCCCCCTTTGCATCAGCCAGCAAAGGAAAAGGCAAATGGAGTTCCTCCTGATTCTCTAAATTCACCCTCACCGTATCCGCCGAAATCACCAGCAGCGCACACTCCTCCTCTCGAAAACTGCGATACTCCCGTGCGAAAGCCTTAAGCAACCCCCTCGCCTCGCTATTTGCACTACTCTGTATAATAAGTAGGAGAAGATGCTCTTGTTGCTTATACATCCATGGACTATACGGCATCCCATCTGAACCCGGCAATGTAAAAGTAGGAATAATCTCTCCAATCTCTATGAATGCCCGAAAAGCATGTTCTGTATCTCCCATAAATCCCTCACGAGGTGAAAATCTAATGTCTAACGTATTCAATCGTTCCAACCAAATTGTATCGCAATATAGCCATGAGGTGGAAATTATGGCCTCCAACAGCATCCCATTTCAACCCAAAAAATTTAGCGAGCATTTTGCTCGCTATTTCCCCAAAATAGCGAGTATGACCGAAATCAAGGCTCCCTGTACGCCATGCTTTATGCAACCCAAAAAATTAGCGAGCAACACACGCGCTATTTCCCCAAATTAGCGAGCGTCGTCGAAAACAGGACCCTCGCCACACTCCTTGCAATCAAATAGCATAAGACGCATAATGAATAAAGAAAAACATACTCAACGCGGAGGTGTAGCAATAACATGCATGGAAAAATGAAGGCGGCCCTCAAAGCTGAGGCGGCGCCTGGAGCAAAGTTTGCTCTGCTAGAAATCCCTAAAATTGGCTTACGTGATGTACTCATACAGGTGAAAGCAGCCTCCATATGTGGTACAGACTTGCACATCTACGAGTGGGATGCGTGGGCGCAGAGCCGCATGACCGTTCCTCGTATCTTTGGTCATGAATTCGCAGGTGAAGTCGTCGCCGTCGGCAGCGAAGTCACATCCCTCGTCCCCGGCGACTTCGTCGCCGCCGAAACCCACATCACCTGTGGACTGTGCTACCAGTGCCGTACCGGTCAGGCCCACGTTTGCCGCAACGTTCAGATACTCGGTGTCGATCGCGACGGCGCATTCGCGGAATACATCGCCATCCCTGAGAACGTCGCCTGGAAAACAGGCAAAGAAATCGATCATACCGTTGCCTCTATTCAGGAACCCTTTGGCAATGCCGTTCACGCCACCTTCGCTGGCGAAATCACCAACAAAACCGTTGCCGTCTTCGGCTGCGGCCCCATCGGTCTCTGGGCAGTAGGTCTCTGTCGTATATCAGGTTCCAGTACCATCTTTGCCATCGAACCCAATAACAAGCGCCTGGACATCGCCACGACCATGGGCGCCAACTATGTGCTCAATCCTCGTAAAGTCGATCCCGTGCGGCAGGTGCTCGACGTCACCGACGGCCTCGGTGTCGATGTCGTCCTGGAAATGTCGGGCAACGCGCAAGCCATACGACAGAGCTTCAAGGTACTGCGCAACGGTGGCCGGGTCTCGCTACTAGGGATACCCCCGCGCACGGTCGAACTTGACCTGGCGAACGACATCATCTTCAAAGGCGCGACCGTCTTCGGCATCTCTGGCCGTCGCATCTTCGACACCTGGTATCGCACCCGTCGCATACTCGAAGCAGGCCAGCTCGATCTCAAGCAGGTAATCACTCACACCCTCTCCTTCGACCAGCTTCATGAAGCCATGGAAATCATGAAAACTGGCGATTGTGGAAAAATAGTCATGACCATGTAGGGGCATCCCTCGTGGTGCCCGCGCGAGCATAGTAGGGGCGACCCTTGTGGTCGCCCTGGAAGCTTGGGGTGCCCTGGAAGCCCTGGAAGCCCGCGTACCCTATAACCCGCTGCAAAACTATCCCATGGAAAGGCAAACAAAATGGACAAACTACAACAATTCGTGGCAGGTGAACTTGATACCCTGCGCCAAAAAAGTACCTTTTATCGCCCGCGTGTACTACAAACCGAACAAAAAGCGACCGTCATCATCGACGGCCACGAAGTCATCACGCTCTCTTCCAACAACTACCTTGGATTGACCGTCCATCCCGCGCTGCGTGAGGCCGCCATCCAGGCCATTAACAAATATGGCGTTGGTTCAGGCTCCGTGCGTACCATTGCCGGCACCATGTCCCTCCACGTGGAGCTGGAAGAGAAGCTGGCCCGTTTCAAACATACCGAAGCTTCGCTCACCTTCCAATCAGGCTATACCACCAACCTCGGCGTCATCTCGTCCCTCATGCTTCCCGAAGACATCATTATTAGCGACGAACTCAATCACGCCAGCATCATCGACGGCATTCGTCTCAATAGAACGCCCCGCAAGGTCTACCCACACAAAGACATGGCCGGGCTGCGCCGCGTGCTGGAGGAATCGAGAGGCGCTAGCAAAGTCATGGTCGTCACAGACGGTGTCTTCAGTATGGATGGAGACATCGCGCCACTTCCAGAGATCGTCGCCCTCGCCGAAGAGTTCGGCGCCTTCGTCATGGTCGACGATGCCCATTCCAGCGGCGTCTTAGGCAAAAATGGGCGCGGTTCCGTCAGTCATTTTGGTCTTGACTGGCGCGTGGCCCTGCAAGTCGGTACCCTCTCCAAAGGCATCGGTGCTCTCGGTGGCTATGTCGCCTGCAGCCAGGATGTCAAAGACCTGCTCATGATGCGTGCTCGCCCCGTGTTGTTCAGCACCTCCCATCCACCCTCTGTCGTCGCCACCTGCATCGCCGCCATAGATCTTCTCGAGAGCGACACCAGCCTGGTTGAACGGCTCTGGGAAAATGCCCACTACTTCAAGCGCGGCCTGGAACAACTTGGTTTTAACACAGGTCACAGCGAGACGCCAATAACCCCCGTCATCGTTGGTGAAGGTGCCCTCGCCATGAAATTCAGTACTCGTCTTTTTGAAGAAGGCGTCTTTGCCCAGGGTATCGTCTTCCCCACCGTCCCCGCCGACAAATGCCGCGTCCGTACCATCGTCACCGCGCTGCACACCCACGAAGAACTCACCAAAGCCCTCGACGTCTTCCAGAAAGTAGGCAAAGAGCTCACTATCATCTAACCAACCCGCCGTATCCCGCCGTATATAGTAGGGTTGACCCTAGCGGTCAACCTGGGTGGGGTGCGGTCAACCTGCCGGCTAGCGGTCAACCTGCCGACCCCCTATACTGATTTGTTTCCTTATAAGGAAAGTGTAACCTCTTATCACCCTCCCAATTTTCGCGCATCCCTGGAGCCGAAAGATCCCAGTCTGGCCTGATCTTGCTCGTAACCTCACGCAAATCCAGCCAGAGTTCTGCGGTAGAAGGCCTACCCCAGAACCAATAACCATTATAGACTTTATAAATTACCAGCCCTGGCTCAAGAACAAGCGTATGCGGGATCATCGGATTATGATATGGGTCAGTGTACTCCTGGATATCCAGGTCCTGCTGCACCTTGCGCCCCGAATCCGACAGGAAGGGCCACTGTGCCCCAACCGCGTCGCGAAACTCATTCGACTCAAGGATGTTATCCGTTGAAATCGTCACCATCTTCGTATAGGCGACCGCGATCTTTGGATAGAACGCCGCCAATTCGAGATGCTGCTGGTGATCCTTTGGGCAGTAGTGCCCACGCGAAAGGATCAAAATCATCGGGTTATTTCCTTGAAGCTCGCTCAGCTGCCGTCGCGTTTTCGTATGATCAGTTAACTCGTAATCAGGAAATCTTGCCCCTGGGACAATATCAGATCGCATGTTTTTTCTCCTCATGAAGCTCGTAAAAATATGGTTCTCCTCTCAAGGATGAAGAACCACTAACACATTATCATGCGAATAACAACAGCGAAAAGCCCCCTCGGTATTCCTCGTTTCTTAAAGCTCATAAGGATAAAAAGTACCTAAACAAGCAGGGTTGCCGTCACCGAATAGATAGATGGCAAGAAATCAGCAATCATCTGCCAGCTATCACCCCTGTCTCTGCTAGCAAAGAGTTGGCCTGTATTCGTCCCAACATATATTCCGCATGGATCAATAGTATCTGTACACATCGCGTGTCGCAAGATGCCCAGCATCACCCCATTCCCCTGCGGCAGCCCATTCGTAAGCGGCTCCCACCTCTCCCCTCCATCCTGCGTGCGATACACCGTAAACTGCTGCCCGACGTTATGCCGCGCTGCTGGATCCTCTACCACCACAAAAACCGTCTCGGGATGATGGACATCTAGGGCAATGGGAAAGCCAAACTGAGAAGGGAGATTGTGTTGAATATCCATCCAATCCTCGCCTGCATTGACACTCTTGTAAATGCCACAGTGGTTCTGCTGGTACAACACATCTGGCTCTTTCGGATGCTGGACCAGCCGGTGTATGCACTGCCCAAACTCTGGATACTTTACCGGCAAGAAGTCGGTGCGAGTGTTCTTATTCGCAAAGACCCAACTACGTCCACCGTCATCCGTGCGCATACAGCCCACAGCCGAGATACCCACCCACATTCTGTTCGCATTCGTTGGATCAGCAATGATCGTATGCAGGCACAATCCGCCGGCTCCCGGTTCCCACCGCTCCCGCGTCGGATGAGTAGCAAGCCCTCTATCGATCTCCCATGTCTCGCCGTGGTCAGTGCTCATCCACAGGCTTGCCGGATCCACGCCTGCGTAAACCGTTCCAGGTTCACTGGCTCGGCCAGCTTCAACCACCCAGATATTGACAAGCTTCTCACCCCCTCCTTCCGCAAACTGGATACCCATTTTCGGCTCTTGCCACGTTTCGCCAAAGTCGTCGCTATAGCGTAAGAATGAGCCAAAGAAGTCGCCGTTATCTGCCGCGAATAGCCGGCTACCAGAACGTTGATCCAGAATGGCATAAAAGACGCGATGGCCCTTCAATGTTGGAGCCGCAATCTCCCATTTCTCTCGATCCCTGGAAGTTACCATAAATAGCCCGCGTTTCGTTCCAACCAACAACAACACAGATCCACTGGTATAGGCTCTCTGCTGGGTCATAATAGATACCTCCTTTCAAAAGGTCGCTATCGGCCGCCTGCAACTGACTGTAGGATGTGAAGTGTTACTCCTGTTGTAACCGCTGTCTCCAGACCTTGTAAGTAGCGTATATTCTCCCTTCCCACGAAGATGTTTACATAAGGGCGCAACTCACCGGTCTCGTAGCATAGATTGAATCGCAAGCCGGGAAAGTCACGATCAAGTGCATCGATGATCTCTCGCACAGTCCGACCAGCAGCCGCCACTGTTCGGCGATTGCCAACTCTCGTTCGTAGCGCATCTGGAAAAGAAACAGTAACAATAGGCATAACATCAGGTACGTTCATAACGGCCTCGGCACGGTCAAATCAAGTAGTGGATACATACAAACAAGTCAAAGAATGGGAACGTTTGTTCAGCTACCATAATGAGTATAGTCTAACCCCCCCAGCCTTGTCAATTATATAAACAGCGTGTCCCATGCTTTTTCGTTGTGTGTGCAGCGGTCAGCCGCTCTAAACACAACACTTGTAGTACTTCTTGTGTATAACAATGAAAAAAGTGAAATTTCACCCAAAAAAGTCGTAGTAAAATGTAGCATCGCATTGCTACCTGATAACCACCTGTGGTGACTTTATACAAGATGTTTGAATAGCTGCTGAGAATGCTTGACAGGCAATATTGTGGTGATTATACTTGGTTGCAACATTCAGAACTGCATTTTGCAAGCGACTTCTCGTGCCAGGTTAGATACTGCAGTTAATAAAGGAGGCTCACTTGGACTCCCAGCAATTCAACATGAATGACGCTCTTCCAACAACCAATTCGGGCAGTCTCTCACAGGCCACTAACGTCGTAGAGGATGAAATAATCATCCGTACTGTCAAGTTGAACAAGTATTTTGGCAATAAGCACGTTCTCAAAGATATCGATTTTGAGGTGCGCAAAAGAGAAGTCGTTGCGGTAATAGGTCCAAGTGGCTCAGGGAAAAGCACCCTTATTCGCTGTTTGAATGCTTTGGAAAAAGCGACAAGCGGAGAAATCTACATTCACGGAGAAAGGCTAAACCCCTATTTATCCGTGAAGCAGCTCATTCCAATTCGCAGCGAGCTTGGCATGGTCTTCCAGAACTTTAATCTATTTCCTCACATGACCGTCATCGAAAACATCATTGAGGCTCCCCGCCTCGTACGTAAAACACCAAAAGATCAGGCTATCGCTCTTGGCGAGAAATTACTGGCCAAAGTCGGTCTTGCAGAAAAACGCGATGCCTATCCCAACCGCCTCTCGGGTGGACAGAAACAGCGTGTTGCTATAGCGCGTGCCCTGGCTATGCAACCTCGAGCGCTCCTCTTCGACGAGCCAACCTCCTCGCTCGATCCAGAACTGGTGGGCGAAGTTCTCAAAGTCATGCGGGACCTGGCCTATGAAGGAAGTACGATGGTAGTAGTGACGCATGAAATGCAATTCGCGCGTGATGTTTCCGATCGTGTTGTCTTTATTTCCGATGGCGTGATTGTAGAACAAGGCGATCCCGAGGAAATATTTAAGCAACCCAAGCATGAGCGCACAAAGCTATTCCTGGAGCGTGTGCTCTCGGTTTTACCGTAAGCGAAATAGGTATTGACCAGGATTACCAACAGAAAGGTAATGATGCGTTATGAAACCTGAAATTGACAGGCGAACATTTCTCAAGCGCATGGGTCAGGCAGGAGGACTCATTGTTGCGGGTGGGACATTGGAATCTTTCTTAGCAGCTTGTGGCGGAAATGTTTCTACAGGAAGCACGATTACACCAACCCCAGGTGTCACTCCGATAGGCAATGCAGGTCTGAAAACTCCTGGTCTATTGCAATGGGGGGCAACCTCTGATGGTGGGGCTCCATACGTCTTCCCAGATCCCAAAAACCCCACTCAGTTGGTTGGCTTCGAATATGAAATTGGTCAAGCCATAGCTAAGCTAATGAATGTTGTATCGAAGCAGGTAGAAAACGACTATGGGCAGATGGAGCAGGCTCTACTGGCGAACAAATTCGACATGGTGATGAATGGCTGGGAAAAGACTCCTGACCGCGAGAAAACTGAGCTATTCTCCCAGGCTTACTATCGCTACGGACAGCAGATTGTGGTACGAGCGGATGACTCACGTTTTGCCGGCAAGACAACTTCAAGCGATCTTGGTTTGGTAGATTTAGAAGGTCTCACGGTTGGAACGGGCGCTAGCTATAAAGCAGCAGATATCTTAGGGGAAGACAAGAAGATCACCACCAAGCTCTATGATCCAGACCTTCCTTTTAATGATCTGGCAGCGCACAGGATTGATGCTGTCTTAATCGACGGGCCGATCGTGGCCTACTATGTTTTGGGTGCTGGTCCTGGTGCCACAGCTAATCCTACATTGAAGGCAATCGGGAAGCCATTCCGTACTGATGATTATTTTATTGGCTTTAATAAGAGTAACCCCAATGCTCAAACCTTACTGCGAGAAATCGATCAAGCACTCACAGTCCTCAAAAAGGATGGGACGCTGAAAAAGATCTATATGAAATGGAACATGTGGAACGATCAACAGGCTGAGATCAACATCATGTAGGTTTTAGAGGTAAGCGTCCACTCATAGTTTGCTCTTCAATGCAACGTAGGACTTGATGGCATCATCTTTCACTGATTGATGCTTACAAAGACTACGTTGCACTGGTTTCAGGAAAGAGGCAATATTTTTGCCTGAATTGATATTTGCACGATTGATTGCAAAGGATGTGCTTTATGGACCTTATCCAACAAGCTCTTCCAGACTTTCTGGTAGGCGTAAGAAATACCATCATATATTGTGTCTCTGCTTTTCCACTGGCTCTTCTCCTTGGGCTTATTCTTGCGCTAATGAGTAGCTCTCGTATCATCTGGCTGAAAGGGCCAGCGCGTATTTATATTGAGATCATACGGGGCACTCCTTTTATTGTTCAACTCTTCATTCTCTACTATGCAGTGGGCGCTATCTTGTTGACAGTCAATTTGGAAACTCTTGATAATGCCTGGACTGCAGGCATTGCCATTTTAGCAATAAACTACTCTGCATATGAGGCGGAAGTATTTCGTGCTGGCTTTCTTTCAGTTGATCGAGGTCAGACAGAAGCTGCATTATCACTGGGTCTAACATCGTTTCAGAACTTCTTTCGCATCATCCTACCACAAGCTATTCCTCTCATGATTCCTCCATTCGTTAATGATTTTATCTATATGCTCAAAGACTCTGCTATAGTAAGTGTGATTGCTGGCACTGAACTTACATCTGTACTGAACACCTGGGTTACGCATCATGGCAGTAATCCTATACCTCTTTACGCACTTGCTATTGTGCTCTACCTGCTTCTTAGCCTGCCGACCTCATATGCTGCTAGGTATTTTGAACGTAGAGTGCGAGCGGCACTGTAAGCTGGAAGGAGAAGAACATGTCATTTGTTGAACCCTCGGTAGAACGTCGCTCAGTACGTCTGTTTAAACAAAAGACTGATGGCCAGTCAGATACACCGACCTGGCTGACTCTATTGAACAGCCTCTTTTATGTGGCGGTTTTACTGGCCGTAGTTGCATTTGGCTACTACCTGTACACCTTCCAGAGAGACCAGGGTAAGCTGACCCTCTATTTGCCTGTTTTGTTAGATGGTGCCAAGGTAACCCTGATTGTCTCCATCTTGAGCATGGTGCTAGCAACTATATTTGGCTTTATTGGTGCCGTGGGGCGTCTTTCACGTTTTGCGCCTATCCGTTGGCTAGCAACTGTCTATGTTGAAGTGGTGCGTGGAACTCCTATTATCGTACAGTTACTGCTGTGGTATTATGGCGTAGGCTACGTACTTTCGACTATCGGCTTTGACCCCTATAGTATCGTTTTTCAGATTATGACAGCTCTCCAAAGCAATAGCCTTGTCCCGGACCAGTTTAATGCTTATTTCTATGGCATTATTGGATTGAGTTTTAACTATGGTGCCTATCTGACCGAAGTCTTTCGTTCGGGTATCGAATCAGTATCGAAAGGTCAGATTGAAGCCTCATTGAGCTTAGGCTTGAATTCCCGTCAGACAATGCGCCATATTGTGCTGCCACAGGCATTCCGTATTACCATTCCTCCATTTACGAATTACTTTATTACATTGGTACAGGATAGTGCCTTGCTCTCGGTTCTGGCTGTAATCGAACTGGACCACCAAACATTTGCGCTTGCCTTACCACAAACTGATGCGAACGTCAAAATGTTCGTCTTCGTTCTCGGTGCCCTGCTCTACCTTGCAATGTGCTATCCGCTTTCGTTGCTGGCGAGGTTCTTAGAAACACGTCTTGCAAGGGCTTATTAACCAACCTTGCTTTCTTCCCACTCCATAGGCTATACTGATGACAGAAGAGTAGTCCACTACTTCTAGTTTCATTCCGAAATGCACGGTGACCCCATGAAAGTAACAGACATACCAGGTAAAAGACGAGGACGTTACATACCGAAATTCTACGTATTTCGTGGCTACCACCTGTCAACTTGCTACCCTTGAGGTTCCCCTCTCCTTCGCTCGAACAGCACTTGTCGGTCTTGTTAGAGCGAACTGCTTCCGCTTTCCATCGCTCATCGTTCTTCCGTCGTTCGTGAAGCTTTCTCTCGAGTAGGCAATCTATAGCCAATAGCAAGCTTCCTTTAATTTTTCAAAAGGCTATCCCAGGGGATAGGCCTACACATACCCACTAGCATTACATCTATGGAATATCGGTACTTGCTACCGATAAACGCTAACCCGGTAGGCGGGCCGGAGTGGGATGTCTTTTACAGGCCGCATTACTAGAAAGGATTTTTATGAGTACCGATGGCTTACTCAAGGCCCTCAACGATTCCAAAAGATACCTCGACATCGTACAGAAGCAGGAATTGGGCAAGAGTGAGGCTGAGTGGTTAATCGAGACCACCGTCAGCAATTTTGCTAAGTACTACAATAGTGGTTTTATCGAGTATCGTAAGTCGGTCGCTGAAGCAGGTGACTTTGCTGCAGTCGAATGGACAGGCCGTGGTGCAACGTTCAAAGATGTACTTGGCCGTGAGTATATAGACTGTCTGGGTGGGTTTGGTTTGTTCAACCTCGGTTGGGCTCATCCCAAAGTCGTGGGGGCCGTTAAAGCACAGTTAGAGAAAAGTCCGCTGCCCACGCAGGAACTTTTAGATCCACTGCGCGGCATGCTAGCCCACTTAATGGCCGAAATTACTCCTGGTGACATTCAATATAGTTTCTTTGTCGGGAGTGGCACAGAAGCTGTTGAAGGAGCCATGAAACTTGCCAAATTGTATACGCGTAAGAGCGGTTTCATTGCCTCGGTGCGCGGTTTCCACGGCAAAACGACAGGCTCTCTCGCCCTCACCGGTAAAGCCATTTTTCGTCGACCCGCTTTGCCTCTACATAACAACGTGTTTCATGTGCCCTTTGGGGATGCTGACGCTGTTGAGCAACAGCTACGTATTGCCCGTGAGGTAGGAAACGATATCGCTGCCGTTATTATGGAGCCTGTACAGGGTGAAGCAGGTGCTATTGTACCTCCTGATGATTTTTGGCCTCGTCTTCGACAGCTCTGTGATGAATATGAAGTTTTACTCATCGCTGACGAAGTTCAAACCGGTATGGGACGTACTGGCAAGCTCTGGGGAGTTGAGCACTGGGATGTTGCGCCCGATATTATCACCTCAGCTAAGGCCCTTGGCGGCGGCGTCATGCCTATCGGTGCCTTTATGTCCACTCCGAAAATATGGAGTGTGATGAACAGCAATCCCTTTATTCATACCTCTACCACCGGGGGTAATCCTCTTGCTTGTGCTGCCGCCATCGCTGCCATTAATGTTACTCTTGAAGAGCGCATTCCAGAACAGGCTGCTGAAAAGGGTGAATACTTTATTAAGCAATTGAAAGAGATTGCCGCGCGCCATAGTGATGTATATACAAACATCACGGGTAAAGGCCTGTTGATTGGTCAGCACTTTGTGAATGATGATATCGGCTATGCTGTCGCTTCTGGCCTCTTCAAGCGGGGTGTTCTTATATCCGGTACGCTCAATAATTCGCGCGTCATTCGCGTCGAGCCGCCGTTGATCATCACACGTGAAGAGATCGATACCATCTTGAACCGTTTGGAGGATACCCTCCAGGAGCTGGATACCACCGTTTCGGCTCCCAGCCATTCCGTTGGTAATGAGCTAGCTCCTGCCGCAATGGAAAAAGCTGATAGTAATACAGCGGTAGCATAACAGATGGGGAGCGAGTTCCATGCATATTATCGTTCTTGGCGGTGCTGGCGCTATGGGTCGTGTAACCGCGCGCACCCTGACCGAATATGAAGATATCGACCAGGTCACCATTGCGGATTATAACGTGGAGCGTGCCCACGAGGTCGCTGCAACCCTCAACAGTAGTAAAATACAGGTCAAACAGATTGATGTCAACGACGCTGATCGTTTAGCCTCCCTCGTGCGTGGTGCTGATGTAGTATTGAGCGCGGTTGAATATGTCTTTAACCAGCCTATTCTCAGAGCATGCATTCAAGAGAAAGTCCACTATGCCGACCTCGGTGGCCTTTTCCATATGACACGCAAGCTGATGGATATGGGTCCCCAGGTCGAGGCCGCCGGTATCACTGCTGTCTTAGGTATGGGTGGAACACCCGGCGTCACCAACCTTCTTGCTCGGGCAGCTGTTGATAAACTAGACCGGGTGGATAGCATCAAAGTGCAACTTGGCTGTAGCGATGATACACCCTCGACCGCGCCCCTGGTAGCTCCTTATTCTATTCGCACAATCCTGGATGAGTTTACCAGGTCGCCACAGGTCTTTCAGGAAGGCACCTGGTATCCTCAACAGCCATTGACGGGTCAGGAAGAACTCATTTTCCCCTTGCCCGTTGGTCGTGCCACCGCAATCTATTCGCTGCATTCGGAGTGCGCTACCTTTCCTGTCTCGTTCCGCGACAAGGGTATCAGCCATGTGTCTTTTAAAATAGCCTTTCCCAGCGATTTCTTAACGAAACTCAAATTCCTGGTAGATATCGGCTTTGGCAGTGAGGAGCCAATCAGTGTACGAGGAGTGAAAGTTTCGCCTCGTGAAGTCCTGGCCCGGCTCCTCGAAATGACTCCTGTTGAAGATGTTGAGCCGCGGGATTGCGACGTATTGCGCGTCGTCGTAGCTGGTGAAGCCAACAAACAACAGGTGGAGATTACCAACCAGGTCGTTGTCTTGCCCTATCTGCGTTGGGGTATCAGTGCTGGTGCTCTCGATACCGGTACGCCCCTCGCCATCGCCGGGCGCATGTTAGCAAATGGAGAGGTTATCCGCCGTGGCGCCTTCGGCCCAGAACTGTGCGTACCCGTCCAGCCGTTCTTCAAAGAACTTGCTCGCTACAATATGCACGTCACTGAAACAAGAACTGTGGCCGTTTCATAATAATCACAAGCATGTACGCTCGCGCAAACCCGCGGATGTACACACCTGAAACAGTGAGTCACCCCGACTCAAACTTGTGTGAAACAGGTGATACACCTGATACACCTGAAACAGTGAGTCACCTCGACTCAAACTTGTGTGATACACCTGATACACCTGATACACCTGATACACCTGATACACCTGATACACCTGATACACCTGATACACCTGATACACCTGATACACTTGGCTCGATATTTTTCAGGATAAAAGACGATGCAAATATGTAGGGGCGCAATTTTGACCTTTAACAACA